>ERZ773083.557-NODE-557-length-30075-cov-4.284310_pt1 | contig 30075 bp, 30 predicted proteins | sample MGYA00511465_ERZ773083 | MGnify/ENA primary metagenome ERZ773083 (study PRJEB29015, sample SAMEA2738001) | human oral metagenome | biome: human oral; feature: human-associated habitat; material: dental | place: China | collected 2060 ... | reverse complement strand
TTCATCGTCTTAACATCTCCTATATTTATTATATCACAATAACCTGACATCTACTGTCATATTATGAAATATTTTTTAATCATGATAGTACTACTTATCTCCCTTATTCACTGTTATAGAAAATAATCAAATTCCACTTCTTACACCACCACTCTTTTTAATTTTTTGCATAAGAAAAGCGACTAAGAATTCTATTTCTTAATCGCCTTGTATCTTCAATATTTAGTTTTATTCAGCTCGACAAACCGGGAACTATCGATTTTCAATCATCAATTCTTTACATTTCCATTCTTCTCCCAAAACATAATATATTTCTGTCTTATCAAGAATTACATCATCAAAGCCTACTGATTTGTAACAAGAATATGCAGGTTCATTATTTTCAAAAACACTTAAAGAAACCTTTTTTGCACCATAAATTTCAAATGCAAACTTTAACCCTAACTGAAGCATCCTCTTACCGTATCCTTTTCTACGCTTTGAAGGGTCAACAATTATAAAGCCAAACCTTAACTCTTCAAAGCTTTCTGAAGGTCTTCTCATTGTAAAAAACCCTACAGGCTCATCATCTTCAATAGCTGTAAAAGCCATTAGATTATTAACAAAATCAAATTTCTCTTTTCTTATCGGATATTCACCCAAAACACCTGCTGACCATTTATAAAAATCTGTTTCATCTTTACTCCAAGAAAGAATTATATCTACTTCGCTTATATTATAAGGTTTTATTCTCAACATTATTATTTATCTCCACATCTTTAAAATTAATTTATAATGCTCTTTTCAAATATACCATATCCACTAATTGTACTCCATTTTCATATATTGGGTTAGCATAATTGTCAGTAAAAAAATTAATTTCAAGTACACCATCTTCCTCATTAGTTACGACACACTCACATTTGATACCTTTATCATCAAGCAGATACATTTTACCTTTATCAAGATAACGATCTATCATATCTTCCTGTTCATCTGCCAATAACAGTAACTCAATATAAGCTTTTTTATTTTCAATAACCTCGATTACTTCCATCAATCACACCACCAACTTCAAATTTTATTATTTCTTTTTCTTTGGTTTGGGTACTGGTAATTCATCATACATTGAATTGAATAAGCCGATTAAAAAATCTTTATTGTCAACATCATCTACCAACAGCATTTCCTTTGCTCCATCATAGGGTAACTCATACTTTGCATTTGGCATATATGCTATTGCAGATTTAACAGGCTTAACTAAAAATCTATCATCATAAATTCCACCAACAATTTTTCCATGATAATAAATTATATATTCACCCATCATTGACCTATATGATATTTCTTCCAAATCGGATAGTTGTTCTAAAATAAAATCTAAATATTCTTTACTTGATGCCATACACTTTTTCTATTTATCCCTTCAATTATTTAGTCCGCTCTATTTCCAAGGAACTTAAATCAACTCCTTGTGCCTCACAGAATTCTTTGTTTTTTCATAGCGGACATATTTGGCTTGGTTTTTCCACTTTCCCGGTGATTGATGTATGAGAATAACACTCCACTTTCTCTAGCAAATATCTCCTGTGATAGAAAGCATTTTTGACGAAATTTCTTTATTTCTTATGAATAGTTCATATTATTCCATCTCCTTATGTATCTATGTCGGTGATATAGCATAATTATAGCATAAATTCGATAAAAATTCGCTCCCTCCGGTCCATCTATAACTTTTGCAGATGAATTTTATTTTACTTTTTAAAAATGTCCTTTTGATACCCCTTTTAGGGCTAACAGATAAAGAAAAGCAATTTTTCAAATGTATCCGTTTTCTTTATCACTTACTTTCCAAAAAAAATCTAAAGTTTACCGGTGCAGTTAATATCCCGTCAGAGCATGAAAAAAGGCATAACCTACATTACAGTATGTTATGCCTTTTTTCATAGACTAAAAATCCCTAATTGAAAACCGCTAACGGTTTTTATATGATAATTTCTACATTATCTCATAACCTGCTGCTATAATTGCCTCATGTATCTTCTCTACGCTCAAGTCATCTTCATGTGTAACCACAACTTCTCTCTCACCTACATTAGCCTCAACCTTGCTAACTTTATCCAATGCTTTTACTGCCATTTCAACACTTGCTTTGCAATGTGAACACATCATCCCGTTTACCTTTATAGTTGTAACCATACTGTCTCCTTGTAGTATTATTTCCGCTGCATAATTCCTAAAATATTGTAAATTATATCCTCCGACTTGATTACTATATTTACCAATATATTTCGTGAATAAGCCCAGATTAAAATGATAATCATTCCTATATTGAAAATATACTATATTAATAAAAAACAAGCAAGTTATTTGCATTAAATATCTTTAACTTTCTTATCATCCTGAATTGTTACCGTAATACTAATCACTTCAAGACTTAATCATGAAGCTGCTGATTCAAGTACTAAATCTGTTATTTTTCACCGGTGTATCGTTCATAAAATAAGTATATCAAAAACGATGAATATTTTTCCAAGCGTACATTAAAAAACGCAGGTGTAGTGGGCTAAACTAAGTTTTTTGATATATACAATCCAAAAAAGAAGCCGGTTATTAGGTATACTTATTTAAGAAACGATTCTCCAGTTCCTGCTACTATGCTCTTGGTATACGCAGCTTCCTTGCCCCCTGTCTCGATACTATAAATCCCATATCTATACTTGGCTTATAATTTCTTATATTCGGGATTCTAATCATATTTTGATCTTCCGGAGAGCCGAGTATTATCAGATTGTTAGCCGCTCTGAATATTTTGGTAAGTTCATCAAAGCCCTTTAACTTATTAGGCGTACTGCTTACTATTATGCTTAAACCGTACTCCAAAGCCTTGGCAAATGCCCTTTCCGCCTCCACCTTTCTCGGCTTTACAAGCTCTATAAAATTATCCGCATCATCTATAATTATAGCAGCTTTTTCCTGCTCCTTTACAAAATCTTTTAATCTTTTTACAGAGGCTTCTTCGATATACCTGTTTTCTCTTTCGTCAACATAAGCTATAAGAGCATCTATAAAACTGTCCACACCTGCCGCACTGTCCACGCAGGTATCATTCGGACCGGTTTCCATATCGAGGAAATCACCGCCTCTGATATCGGCAAGGAAGAGCTTACTTCCCCTTAGCTGAGAGTATATGATTTTTAATACATTGGTTTTTCCGGTCTGTGATAATCCGAGTATTAAATTCACCGTACTTGTAAGCTCTATCGCCTGTATGCTTACATTTTCCGTATCCAAACCTATGCCTACTTTTCGCTCGGACAGGATGTCTTTATTAAATATATCACTAAACATTACCATATCCGGCATAACCTTTATCTTATCCGGCTTTTTAGCAGTATTGATACTATCTATAGTTTCTACAAGGCTAAGCACATTCTTAGAGTACCCCACACCTTCACCTCCTACCGCCCGGTATATTTGCATAAGATTGGTATCCTCAAGCTTTACCAAGGCTCTGCCCTTAACTTCAGGTATCTTATACTTTGATCTTCCCATAAGAGAATTAACATCACTTGCCTCAACTAAGAATAAAGCAATCTTAGTCTTAAAATTATTCAGTGTGGCATACCTTAGCACTCCGTATCTTGCAGCACTTATAACAAGGTAAATTCCAAGACCGGCTCCGTCTCTTGCTACCTTATTGATCCACTCTTCCATATCAAACTCTATCTCTTTGATAATATCAATATTGTCTATAAAGATGATTTTAGCCGGCAGCCTTTCTTTGCTGATTTCATTATACATGTTAAAATTCATTGCAAGTGCTTTGGATAAAAGCTTTTTTCTTGATTTGATCTCATTTTCTATACTTACAATAAGCTTTCCGAGTCTTTCCATATCATCAAATACTATATAATCGGCTAGATGCGGTAGGTTTTTAAGCTGTATAAGTCCCGAGTTACCAAAGTCCAACACATACATATGCAAATTAACCGGAGAGTTATTGATAGCCAGATCCAAAATAATATTCATAATACCGGTAGATTTACCGAAACCTTGAGATGAAAATATCGAAAGATGCCCCTCTTTTATAAAGTCAAACTCATACTCAAGTTGCTGTTGCCTATCCGGTATATCTACAAGTCCTATATGAGCCTTCATACTTAAATCAGGCTTAAGTGCCACATCAAAAGGAGCTTCCAAATACTTTGTTACATAGGGATTTAATATATTATCCTTCAAAGGCTCAAGCCAAGGTCTTTCAATGTCTTCAATATTTAATTCATCATAAACCTTCCTTATATAGTCTACGCTTACATCAAGTTCAGTACTCGGCTTAGTTTCTTTTTTATACTCTTCTTCTTCCAAATCACTTAGCAAAACCTTTTGACCTATTTTATTGATCCTGTATATGCTGCTGTCAAAACTTAATTCTTTCCTCTCAAAGTAGGGTGCACCGCTCCAAGCCGACTGAAAAAGCTCATAGATCTCATTGTTACCTACTTGAAGATATGCTCTTCCCGCCTGAGTTATATGGGCGGCATCTTCAGTTTTAATAACCTCCTTACTGTCCGCACTATTTTGCACCTTTAATGCAAGCTTGAACTTGGAGTTTGACCAGATCTGGTCATTGACCACACCTGAGGGTTTTTGTGTCGCAAGTATCAAATGTACCCCCAAGCTTCTTCCTATTCTTGCGGTAGATACAAGCTCCGTCATAAAGTCCGGCTGTTCCTGCTTAAGCTGTGCAAACTCATCCGAGATTATAAGCAAATGAGGCAGGGGTCTCTTTAGTTTGCCTGCCTTATACAGCTTCGTATAATCATTGATATTATTGACCTCGGCTTCATTAAACAAGGTCTGCCTTCTTGCAAGCTCACTTCGTATAGAAGCAAGTGCCCTTAAACTCTCGCTTCCATCAAGGTTTGTTATAGTTCCCAGTAAATGAGGCAGCTTTGCAAATAAATTCGCCATACCTCCTCCCTTATAGTCTATAAGTAAAAATCCTATATCGTAGGGATGAAAATTTACTGCAAGTGAGAGGATAAAGCTTTGTATTATCTCAGACTTACCGGATCCTGTAGTTCCGGCTACCAGTCCATGAGGACCATGGGCTTTTTCATGCAAATTAAGATATACTATATCCTTCTCGGCTCTTAAACCGAGCGGTACAGCCATAGACTTATATATCAGGCTTTTATTCCATCTATCAAGTATCTTTAACTCTTTAGGACTTCCTACCTCATACATATCAAAAAAGCTTAGGCTCTCAGGTATACGACTGCTGCTACCCTTTATATGCTCAAGTGCATTAAGCCTTCTTGCCATAAACTCCGTATCAACTTTCGAAGAGTCCTCAAGCAAAAGCTCCTTGGACACAAAGCTTCCCTCATTAAGTAACAATGTAGCAAATCCTTTTCCTTCTATTACAAGAACAGTTTTTATATTCTCGGCAAGTTTACTTTTATCATCACTTGAAAAGATCAAAGAAACACCCATTCTTTTATCAAACTCCTGTATATACTCCATAACGGAATTATCCATAATGAATTTGGGATCATCTATGATAAATACATAGTGCGGTAAAAACTTTATATCCTTTTTTTCTTCATTTAACTTATTTTTTCTGCCCTTTAATATACCGCTGATACTTGAAAGCACCTGTTCACTGTGATTATCGGCAAACACCAAGCTTCTTACATTGACATCTTTTAATTTAAAATGAGGATAATAAGAAAAGGCTTCAAATTCCTTCTCAAACTCTTCATCTACAAACATGATTATCTCAAGGTCATGGTAACTGTGGAAAAAACAAAGCTGAGTTATAATGCTTTTGATAAGTTTATGCACATAGGGCTTTTTACCGACCAAGCCCAGATTGGCATTTTTAAGATCCACCACCATAGGTAGATCTTCTATATAGGAATACCTTTCATACAGGCTTTTTGCCTCATCTTTAAGCCTTTCTTCTTCCAAGGACTCTATATCTTCACTGTAGCTAATATTGTAGCTTGACTTCATTTTGGACTTTCCTAAGGAAATATGTAAAAAATCACTGTCATCAAAACCCCTTTCATAGATCCTGTCTGAATACTGCAAAAGCATATTTTCAATATTAACTATACTTGGATAGGTGAACTCCAAAGCTTCCTTTTGTTTTAAATAAAGCCCGTGCAGTGCCTTTCTTTTTGCAAGCAGATACTTTTCATAGTTTTTTACCCTCTTAAGCTCTCTTTCCTTAAACTCCTTACCTTCCTGTATGGAGGTATATACGGAAAATACAATACTCAAAATAAAGGTACTTATACTCATAAGAATATACATACCTCTTTTTAAGACTATACTGACACCCACCGTCATAAGCATAGTAAGAAGAGGCATTGCTATACGCTTTGCCATATCAAACTTAGGCTTTTCTTCCTTGGTTTTAGGATTTTTAATATCCTCACTGTCAGTTGGTAAGGACTTTCTTATTCTGGGGGCTTTTTTATATACAGGAAAACCGTCAAATACAGAATACTCCTCGAGTACAGCCTGCAAGGAGGTTTTGTAACTTTTAGAAGAAATCTCTATAAAAGAATCATATAGATTTATCTTGACCTCAGGGAAAAAAATCATTGTACCCTTGTCAAGCTCATAAATCCCACTTTCTTTAATAACAGCATTAACATATACATTTCCTGATAAAATATTTAACTTAAGTCCTTCAAGAATCAGGTCTATACTCTTATCTTTTATTACTATATCGGCATCTTCATCAGCCGATATTCTTATGATATTTTTTAGATAATATCTTTGATACGGCACATTCTCAAAAAGAAGAGGCATTATTTTATCAGGATTTGACTTTGAAAAATCTTCCAAACTTAGAGAATTGATACTTATATCTTCCACCTTTCGAGTATTACCGGACTTTATATTTTCTTCATCCTTTGTATAGTTGTCTTTTTCTAAAGCAGGACTTATGCACAAATCTTCCTTTGAAGCAAATACGGCTTTGTCAACCGTTATCTTACTCTTAATTGATAATTCTATATACTTTTTATCATTATATAATATAAGGCTTGTCATCTAAAAAACTTCCCTTTGCTATTGATTTACATTTTCTGTAGTCTTTTTCATTTCCTCTATAAGCTTTTCAAGTTCAGATATGCGAGCCGCCTTCTCCTCGCCGCTTTTACTAAGATCCGCTTTTAAATAGTTAAACTCTTTAATATAGGCAAAAAGCAGCATTTCCTTATCTCCAAGCCTCTTTGCCATATCTATAGCCTCCGCAAACTGAAGCCTGCCTATTAAAATCCAAAAATCATACACATGGCTGTCAATATTAAGGCTCATAGCCGACAGGACATTCTCCCTTTGCCTTGGAGTAAGTCCCTCCGTAGATACATAGGCTCTTGCAAGTATGTACTTAGATTCTGTGGGAAGTCTGTCAAGTTTTATATTCTGTAGGCTTTCTTCAAGATTTACATAATCCATAGAAAGGTAGAATTGATATGCTTTGATTAGTCTATCCTTAAATACAAAATCATATTTATATAAATATAATGAGTAAGCAAGGCTTGATACAGTAAGCCCCAGCATAATAGGCATAAAAACTTTTATAAGTTTATAGTTTCTTATAGAGATACTCCTGGTTTTAGTATTTATATACTTTTCCAGGGACTTATACATTGACAAAAGCCATGCTCTTAAATCTTTGGTACTTTCTATACCTGCAAGCTGTTTAAGCTCCTTGTACTTTATATAAAACTCATCTCCTCCTACATAATAATCCTCAAATCCTAAACTCGGTTTTAATACATAGGCTACCAGTGCTTTATAGCGGGGTAAAAAGCTATCCTCCTCATCTGCCCTTGTCTTATCCCTAAAAAGTAATGAGGGAATCAAGTTTACATCATAGACCAGATTATCGGGACTTATATCTACAATATATTTATCACTTATGGTATTAAGCTCTCCTACATTGTAAAGCAGCCTGTACTTATCCTTTAACTTTAGGTCTAAAGCTTCACTGAACTTAATTTGTTCACTTAGATCAAATATAAATAGACTCTCATCTTCAGTCTCTTCTATGCTGCAGTCTAAAAGATGTTTGCATGGAAAGCTGAGCAAAAACCTTTTATCTTTTTTTATATTTATCTGCGAGTTTTTTATCCTAAGTTTATATGTACTTTCCATTTAGTACCTTTCCGTTACATACCGCTGTTAACTTATCCCCCGAGACTATACCTGCCTCTTCCAAAGTAAAATATGCACTTACAAGTCTTTGCTGCATATATGAATAATAAAAATCTATGCTCATCATTTTCAGTATTTCCTGCCGCTTTACAATTTCCCTAAATGTACGATCTATTATATTATTGCTTTCCATACATAATTCAATATTTATAGAAGCTATTTGTAAATTAAATGTTATCTGCATTGTTTTTACTCCTCGACCTTAGATAAACTGCAAAAAGAATAAGAAACACAAACCACAGCGAAAAAATAAATACATAAAAGTAGCTTTTTTCATTCGTATTGGAATTAAGTATATTTATCTTGTAGTACTTGGGACTTGTGGCAAATATATTGCTTTCTTCAACTTCCTTTTGAAGGTTCAAGCTTACATTGATTTTGGTATCTAAAGTACCGCTCCAAAGCCCCTGCCTTAATAAATCCATACTTTCAAGCTCTTTAGCCTCTGCACTCTTAAATAGCTTTCCGGCATCCTCTGTCAGTATATCCACATCAAAACTGTCGGTAAAAGCCTGATTATTATTATAATTTTTCTGATTTAAAACATCTGTATCAAGATTTAGTTTTGAATTTGTGTTTGTATAGGACATATTTGTATGTAGCTCTTTGCCAGCCGGACCTTTCTTTATTATCTTAACTATGCTTAGCTGCTTATTATTACCCGGCTTATTCAAAAATCAAATAATTCACAGTATCATTGATATTCGGTTTTATTGTTCCTTTGTTAATATTGCCGGCTAATACCAAAATGCTCCCCTCCGGCAGCTCGGTTTTATAACTACTTTGTTAACAGCTTACAACAAATATATAATAAAGAGATTTGAGATTTACTCTGCTATTTCTGATATTAATTAAATGTCAATGATATCTTGCACTAAGCTGTCTCGGTTTTTTTCAGGTTCTCTATGAATCTGTTCTCGCTTTCTTCACAGCTGGTTTTATATTCGGTTAACAGTTCCATATAAGTCTGCAGTCCTATTATAACGTTTTTGTAGTTACCTATGGCTACATCTAACTTATTTATAGCATTTGTAACTTCTCCTACTCTCGCAAGCAAACTTATTATATTTTCTGCCGCTTTTATATGATTTCTATTCACATATGAAATGTAGTTGTACATTTTTACAATAAGCCTGTCTACTTTTCTGTAGTTAATTGCTACTTTTCCGGTTTTATAACTTTTATACTTAGAAGAATTAGTTAAGGATATGCTGCTAGCTGTTATACCGTTAGAAAATATAAGAGGTTTTTGTAAGATGAGCGTTATTATATTAAATACAGTAAGATTATCCGGTTTCTTAGCAATCACCTTTACTTTATATAAATAATCAAGCATCTCTTGCCCCTCTTTCTCTGTAAGAGTCTTACTTATAAGAAACATTATATCTATTCCGGCTACATACTTTTTTTCTAAAAGATTAACATAGAATTCACTTTCTTTTCCTACAGCCGGCTTTTTATGAATTGCAAATTGCATTAATGCCATAATTGCATAGCATACCGGCTCTCTTAATTTCGGTGGTAATTTCTCCACTTTTAAGTATAACGTTCTGACAAACTTTCCTATAGGACCCTGTCCATCAGTACATGGAGCTATTTTTCCTGTTTCTATGTTATAAATCGGTTCAACATAATGGGCTAAAACTATAGATTGGGGATTATAGTATCCAGTATACCATTTTATATTTTCAACATCATAAAGCAATACTCCAAAAGGATTTACATAGTCATTCGCCTCATTTAATTTATACATTTTTTTTTGGTATTCTTTAATTTTATCTATGCCAATATTATTAATTAATTCTTGGTAAGTCTCCGGTGATACTCCCGGTCCGTTTATTCCAAAACACATACCAAACCTATCACCATTTAAAATCATTGCCAAAGCGGCAAAGGAATCACCTTTTGAATGTCCACCTACAGTAAGGGTTTTATCAGCCCATTTATCACCATTTTCTTTAAGCAACTTATCCATATATTCCATCGCCTCTATTTGCATTGGTGATAAATGATTATAAGTATTACCGTACTTATCCACATAACACTTTGAATAGTCTCTACCACCTATAATTATCTCTGCATTATCTATCCACGATTGGTCAGGTGTACCTCTGTAAACAACATTTACCTCATTCCCTTTTGTAAATACAGCCGCCCGCATACCTCCATAGGGGTGATCCTCCTTTTGGTCATTATCATTATCCTGCCAGCTCATATTGCTTATAGTAACATCTTTAAGTTCACTGTTATTTTTTATCATTCTTTCTATATGTTCAACTTGGTTTTTTAAAGCTTGTCTTTCTTCTTCTGTTATTAATGTAGGTATTAATTCTTTAGACCCCTTGATTATAGTTTCCATGTTGGCAGTATATGATAAGTCAAGTTTATTAAGAGGCAAATACAAAACTTCATTATAAAATACCTCATTTGTTATAAACTCTTCACTGGCATACTCATTATTAATAGTTTCTTTTGTCATTACAACACCTCCAATCAGTTATTCTAAATCTTTTTTAAAATCTCCATATTGCCATTTTGAATCCTGTTCCCTGCTTCTTATATACAAATTAATACTAGCATTATATATACCATTTCCAGAGACTTCATTTATTTTGTATTCAGACATTTTAATAAAGTCCGTTTCCCTTAGGTAGCTTAGCCTAATAGTACAGTACATATTTTTATCATACATACCCTGCTTTATTTTTAGAACATCTGTATCTTTATCTTCTATATCCTTATCTGTATATATATATATAGTAAATGTTCCCCATTTGTATAGTTCGATTATATCCGTATTTAAATCAAAGTTATTTGTTATCTTATTTATGTGTATATATATCTTACTGTTTTCATATACTGTATCAATTACTTCCTTTGTATCCTTATATATCTCATCCATATGAAGATAGTATATATAATTATCGCCCCATTCTTTTGTCCCATCTTCGCCAAAATCATTATATTCAGCTATAACTCTAACTGCTGCATTTCCATTTCTGGACATTATAACTTTATTTCCATCATACATATATGCATCACTAAAATTAGTTCTATACTTTGATCTCATATGACTTATTGCGTCTTCTACAAACCTTTCTTTGGCACTTTTACAGGATGTACTTATACAACTTATCAATAAAACAACTATTAACAGGATATAAGTTCTTTTCTTTTTCATAATCACCTTTCAGATTAACTTCATATTTTTTAATCACCTTTGTTATAAAACTTATATGTTCTTATCGACCTTTTTATTAATTCGGCTTTTATCCTTTAAGAATTTTAATATAATTAAATACTTCTTTATCTTATGTCTATATGCATCTTTGACTTTATTCTATATTTCAAAAGGCTGTTGTATAAAAAGAAAAATAACATTTTATCCGGTAGTCCTTTACTTTATTTACTACTATATCCTGTATATTTTATTCTTAATGCAACAGCCCTTATCGTAATCTAACAGTTTATTATAACTTCATATAGATTGTCTTTTATAATTGTTATTAATTTGTAATTTTAATGAAACTGATCAATGTTAATAATGTCTCGGCATCTTTATCAAGTGTAGCAACTGCTTTCTCAGTAGTCTTCATCATACTTGTAAGATTTTTAAAATTGTCAGCCCATTCATTTATCTTTGTTGTAAATGCATCTCTGCCTTCACCTGACCAGTGCTCTTTCAGTATTCCGTCATCCAGCTTTTTGATTTCTAAAACATAGTTTACCAATTCATCCAATTGCTGATTATAAATATTGATAAACTCTTCTATAAGAGACTGTACCAAATAAAAATCCATATCCGCAACTTCCATATTCATCCGTTACTGAAAACTTGTAACTTTGTGATTCACTTTTAATAAAAGCTTTTTACTTTTAACAATATTATTAGTTTTACAGCATTTTCCTTTCTCTTTATTCTGTTCATACTTACGAGATATACTACGTTGTAATCTACACTTGTGTCCCCTAAGTTTCTCTACTGTTTGGATATTATTTATATTCTTATACTTTACAGCATCTGAACAAATAGCCAAATCTTTAACTCATGGCTTTTAACATCTATTTAACTGTTAATCTCCTTCTAACTAATCCTTAACTCCCATTTGATTGGCAATATCCATATCAACTCCTAAGCTGGTTTGATTAGTAATATTCACATTATCTATAATAGCGGTTAAGTCTTCTATTTTTTTATTAAGTTCAGCTTCTATTTTTTTAGTTTTTTCTCTAAGTGCAGCTTTAGTTTTACCTACAAGACTTGTACAGAGTTTGTCATCAATATACTTTATAATATTCAGTACAGTCTGTAAATTATTTCTTTGCTCATTTAATCCGTCTTTTAAGCTATTTAGCTTATTGTAACTATAATTTATTTCTTCTTTTTTATAAACACCCGTATAAGAAGCATTCATAAAACACTAATCCTCCCTATGATACCTATCATCTATTCTCCTAAGGTCAACTTCCTTTTGCTCTTTACTTCGCAAGCTTGAATTAAAACTGTTAATACAATCATTTAAATTAGATATATGATTATCTTCATTGCTGACTACTTTATTTTCTATTTCAAGAACTTGATTATCTGTTACATAAAGTACCGCTTCTGTTTCCTTAATTATATCTGAATACATACCATGTATATCACTGTATGTCACCTTTAACTTATCTACATCTGCTATGGCTAGGTTAATCTCTCTTATTTCATATATTATATGACTAATTTTATTACATTTACATCCACCATAATCATAAGAATCCCAACCTGTACTATATTTATATTCAGGCATTTCTCCCCCTTCTAAACCTTATAAATCCTAAGCAAATTCCCATACCTAAAGTCATAACTGCTGATACTATTATCACATATATATAGACCTTCTCATAAGGAGATTCGGTTTTTATAAGGTTACCAAAGTTATTTTTTTTAACATTTTTTAATTCACTGCTTTGCACCGGAGCGGATATAAATTCAAATACTTCTTTATTTGCTATGCTCCCGACCTTTGTGTAGGACAGTTTGTTATTGAAGTCTTCAAGTAAGGTCTTATTTTCATCTGTATTTGACTGTCTGGTATACTTTATCTCATCTATTGCTTTTGTAACCAATTCTTCCGTACTCTTATTGGCAGTGTCCATATTTTCCCTTAGGGCTTTTGTATGCTCGCTTTCTTGCTCCCTTACTTTGTAAACTTCTTCATTTTGTTCACTTGCATATTCAACGCTCTTACTTGCAATATCTTGTACATTAGCGTTTATACTGTGTGCCGACTGTTCAAACACCCTTACATCTATATGAGCAAAAGGATCGAATTGATACAGGCTGTTTTGATAGTCATCAAAGTTTTTATTAAGCTTGCTCATAATATCTTTAAGATCCGCATACTTAACACCGGACTTTGATTTTATTGCTCCGACCACCTCGTTTTTTACCGTGTTTTCTATATCAGTAGTGGAAATAGCATACATTCTTTCAATTCCTTCCAAAAATCCGCCATACCAATTACCCGGATTTTCAGGCAATACTATACTTGCTTCTCCAAGTAAATGACTTATTTCGGGTATGGTAAATAAATTTGCCCTTATTTCAAGGTCGGAATCTTCCAAGTCGGCATTTGCATTAAGCATGGGTAAATTAAAACTGTTTCTGTCTATAAAATCCACACCCGCATTTCTAAGGCTAAAGTTTTCCGCATTGGAATATGTGGCAATTCTTATATCTGCATTGGAGCTGCTTGCTATAATGGCATATATAGGATCGTTTTCATCATCATCTATATAACCTTCTTCAATAAGTTCATTTATCAAGCTTTCCTTGTAGTTTTCTATTTCTCTGCCTGCCTCCTGTTTATAATACTCATGTGCAGCTTGAAATTCTCTTTTTACATAAAGGTCAAGTTCATCATAAATCCTTTCCTGTATAACAAGTACATTTTCTAAAACTCCCCTTACAAGCCTTTCTATGCTCTGACCGGCTTCTCTAAAAGCTGTGTTTATACTGTTTTGCCACGAATTTTTTATATTACTTAAATTGTTGTTTACATGTTCTTGACTCAAATTTCTTGTGGCATTGGAATTACTTGCCAGTTCCGATAAAATCCAATCTCTGTTTTTAGTAAGCTGTGTATTATACTTATTGATCTGTGTTGTAAGTTTTTCTATACCGGCTTTATACACTGGCTCACCATTATCATCCGACTCTATATCAAGCCCTCCAAGTATATTAAGGAAATCTCTGCTTCCCTCACTAAGTAAGTCTTTATCTTTGCTTACACTCTCATAATCATCTTTTCCAAGTTGTATTTTTTCCAGCAAACTGTTCTTCATAACATTAATCAAATCAAGATTAGCCGAAACTATAGGCTCTACATCAAATCTGCTTTTTGCAAATTCGACAAACTCTATTTCAGGAAAGTCTATAGGGCTTATTACATCTCTTACCTTGATCAATGACATGCTCTCAAGTTCTTTTTTATCATTATCAAGTACAAGTTTGGAATTATCCTGTGCATTATGAAACTCATCCATAACTGCACTTACATAAATATAGCTTATATCATTGCTAAGCTTTAACTTAAAGTCCTCTATGCCTTTTACTATACCTGCTTTTGATTCAGGAGCAAGCTTATCGCTAAGCTCATACTCCAAATCAACTTTTACAGGTTTTTCATTAATACTTTCTATAGAAACGGAAAATGTGCCGGGAATCAGTATATATGCCGCATAGGTACCGTTTTCAAGACCTATTTTTGCATCATTAAGACTTGTAAACTTAAGATGCTCGCTTAGACTATTCAGCAGGCTTTGTGCATAATACAGTTTCTTACCGCCAATTTCCACGCCCTCATCCAAATTTATCAAAGCTATATCTGAGCTTTTATTTATCTCTTCAATTACATTTTTTTGATTATCCTTATTTAGTTTTGTACCGCAAAACATTCCTATGGAAAATATGCTGATTGAAAGCATAAATAAAAACGCAATTCTTATCAACTTATTCATATCAATATCTATTATGTTAAAAATATGATATAAAACTATCGCAAGCAAGGTGCAGCATCTTTTCGCTAAGCTAAGTAATCATGCCTTCTTTTACAAGATATCAAGCTAGCTTATGGCTCTGCTTTTAGCACCTTATATTTATAAAATCCACAACAAATTGCTTAAGTTTTTGAATACTGCACCGGCACTTAGACTTAAATACTCTTCGCTTGCAATAGTTTTAATCAGGTTGCCTATGCAAACTTGCTTGCTATATCATCATCCAAGGTCTGCATAGCATCTGCTACGTCATGACATTGTTGAGCTATAGTAGCTATAAGGTCATTCATATTGTTGAATGCGGGAGATAATGACTCATACTGCTCGGCAAATTTTCTGCTGGCATTTCCCTCCCACTCTTCCTGCAATGTGGCTATAAGCTTGGTCATAGTATCTCTGACCGCATTGAATTCTTCCCTTGCAGTGGTAAATTCATTACCTCTTGAATGCATAGTTTCCGGTGTAATACGAATTTGATTGTCCATAGATATGTCCTCCTAAATAGATAAATAGAATAATACAGAAAATAATATATTTCACTGAAAAAATATATTATTCTTAGCGACACCCTCATTTTAACATATCACAACTTCTTGTCAAGTAAAAAATAATCTTTTATAATATATGTATTATTTATATTTTTTATAATATTATTTGTTATTTAAATCAACCAATATATCTTATTTAAAAATTATCTAAATTAAAAAATTGTAAATTATTTTATAAAATGCAATTAATGAACAACTGTTTTATCAGGCTATCGCAGTACTGAACGCTACCAAAATTGAAATAAGAAATATTTTTTTAATAACAAGTCTAAGGCATACCTTTATAAAAAACGAGCATTATATAAATGACAGTAAGTTATTAATTCTATACCTAAGCACTACCAATATACCGCATCCCATAAAAATATTATTGAAAATATAATTTTATTAATATAAAATAATAAAAAATACATTAAGTGAGGACAGAATGAAAAAACGAGCAATTATAGGTATTTCTTCAAGTTTAATCATAGACCATGACGGTCTGTTTCCCGGATATGAAAGGGCTTGTGTCAATAAAGATTATATAGACGCAATTATCGCTTGTGGTGCAACTCCTTTGGTCATTCCTTTGACTTTGGATAAGGAAGCCATCAAACATCAGGTTTCACTCTTGGACGGTTTGATTTTAAGCGGAGGACAGGATGTTGACCCGCACAGATACGGGCAGGAACCTCTTCCAAAACTTGGAATAATATCAGATAAGCGTGATGAGTACGAATTTATTTTACTTGAAGAAGCCAAGGCAAAGAATATTGCTATTATGGGTATATGCAGAGGTTTGCAGCTTATAAATGTATTCGAGGGCGGTACTTTATACCAAGACCTTGACTACATGGAAAATTCAAGGCTGTTAAAACATTCTCAAGGTCATGATCCTTCTATGCTTACCCATTATGTGGAGATAAGAAAAAATACCATACTTAGAAATGTATTCAAACAGCCTAAGATTATGGTAAATACCTTTCATCATCAAGCTATAGATAGATTAGCTGACGACTTTGTCGTAAGCGCCGCTTCTTCTGACGGGCTTATAGAAGCTATCGAGTCAACCAAGATGGACTGCTACTTCGGAGTACAGTGGCATCCCGAAATGATTTTCAAATCCTATGAGAATACAAGGCAACTTTTTGAATACTTTGTAAATAAGGCTTTGAAATAATTTTTTGTTTAATCTCAAACTTCTCATACCGAAAATGTAATCAGCACATTAAAAATTTAATGTTTACAATACATTAACGCTATGGGAAGTTTGAGTTTTTAGACATAATTTCTTATTTAATATGTCTTTTCTGCTCCAAAGAATGTATTTAACCGTTCCGTATTTTCTTTTGTCCGGTCTCCGCTCCATGAAAGCTTTCCATTCTCCATAAAAAGCAGGTAATCACAACATTCTTGCAAAAGCTCAGGATCATGAGTTATGATAAACACAGTTCTTCCTTCTTCGCTTAAGCGTTTCATGAGTTTAGAAACTGCCAACATATGCCTATAATCCAATCCGCTTGTCGGTTCATCAAAAATCAGCAATTCTTTGTCACCGGCTATAGCACTGCCGATTGCCACTCTCTGTTTTTGTCCTCCTGAAAGAGACAGCGGATGCAACTTTGACAATTCATAAAGGTTTAGTTCTTTAAGGATCTCTTTTGCTTTATCCCGGGCGGTCTTGCCATCTTCATCCATACTAAGAAGAATCTCATCCAACACGGTTTCTGTAAACAGCTGATGATTTACATCCTGCATAACCATATAACTTATATTTTTCCGGTACTTTGGAGTAAGGGTTTTCCCTTTGTAATTAAGGCTTCCTTTCGTCTTCCTTTCAAGTCCGCAGATAGAGTTTGCAAGAGTTGACTTTCCTGCTCCGTTATGCCCTAAAATACCGACAACCGCCCCATAAGGCACCTGTATTTCGGGGATATCAAGGAATTTTTGTCTACCATAGGAAAAAGAAAGATTCAAAAAGCTGAATGTTTCAGTATTATATTTATTTTCTTTTATCTTAAAATTAATAAGTTTTCCGGAGCGAAGTCCCATTTGATGCAACTCTTCTTCCTTAATTTTTTTAAATTCATCTGCAGGAAAATCCCTAACTATTCTACCGTTTTCCATATATATTATTCTGTCTACAAGCTCCATCAGATAGTACAGACGATGTTCGGCAATAATAACTGTTTTACCCTGTTCTTTCCATTTTCGTATCACTTCTTTCAGATCAAAAATTGTGTGCAGATCCAAGTTTGAAGAAGGTTCATCAAGAACAAAAATCTCCGGCTGCATTGCCGCAACAGAAGCACAGGCAATTTTTTGCTTTTCCCCACCTGATAGTGCAAAAAGATTGCAATCAAGCAGGTGTTCAATATTAAGACTGTCAGCTACCTGTCCAATTCTTCTATACATTTCCTCCCTCGGTACTCCGGTATTTTCACAACCGAAAGCTATTTCACTTGTAGAATCCATACTGAAAAACTGCGAGCGTGGATTCTGAAAGACCGAGCCTATTTTCTTTGAGAGTTCATACAAACTTGTCTTGGAAGAATCTACGCCATCTATCAGTACCTCTCCCTTCAGCTCTCCCGAATAGTAAGAAGGTGCAAGTTTGTTGATCAAACGGGTGACGGTAGTCTTTCCGCAACCGGAAGCTCCGCAAAACAAGACAACTTGCCCGGAAGGAATAGTTAAATTTATATCATATACGCCGGAATTATGCTCCGCTGTGTGGTAAGAAAAAGACACATTTTTCAGTACTACCATACTTATATCCTCCCTATTGCTGCCCACACAATTAAAAGAACTGTAAGTACCGCCACTATAAAGTCATAGACACCAAATTTAAGATCTACCAGACAAGTTCTTTTTTTCAGTCCGCCAAGTCCTCTCGACAATGCAGCGGCAGAAAGCTCTTCACCTATTTTTGCTATCGACATCATCAAGGGAATAGCTCTATACTCCAAAATCATCATAGGATTCTTCCAAAACTTAGGAGTTCCGAATCTTATGTCCCTCATTCGCATGGCATTTTCAATAGACCTGCTTTCCTCACTCAAAGTAGGTATAAAGCGAAAAACCACTGAAATCGGAATAATAAAAGCTTCCGGAACATTCCACAAGTTCATGGCGGATATAAATTCGTTCGGCTTTGTAGATTTTATAATATAATATCCAAACATAAATACCGGGAAGAATCGAAATATAAGTTCAACAATAAGCCCTAATATCATGGCTATCAAATACGGGAATTCCATTTTTCCATGGAATAACTTTGTAAGTATAGCGATTATAAATAAACCGCCATAAATAAAAGCCGGACGATAACTATGAGCTGAAAGCAGCAAAACTATCGGAATAAACACAAGCACACAATTCAAAAGAAGCTTATCATGCACAAAAAATATCAAGCTTGCAAGCACAAACATAAAAAGAACTTTTGTACGAGGATCAAGATATACTCCCTTATGTTTCGGCGGCTGATATATTACATTCTCTTTCATTTAGGCAATACCTGCTCTTTCAAAGTGCTTTTTAAGCATCTTTCTTCCCAAAAGTGCTCCAATTACAGAGGAAACCAAAATGATTCCGATTCCTGCAAATCCCATCCATGAAGGCATGTATTTACTGATTCCTGCAACATATTCATCTCCCATCGTCTTTCTTACCTGTTCCATATAGGTAGAACTCATAAGCCACATAGGTGCGGCACAACCCAGCATGCCGCAAGAAAAGATCCAGTAGCCGATAATATCAAATTTAAAGCTTTTATATTTTCCAAGACTGAACACCAGATCGGACAACACACCGGCTAAAATATATGTGATGGTTGGAATATAGGTGTAGCCCATCAGATACCAGAATAGAGCAAGAATAGTTCCCATGATTGAAACCATTCCAAATTTTTCTACCTTAGTTAAAAACAGCATAAACGGTACCCCTGTTAAAATAGGAGATAAAATATATTCCAGTGGATATAGGATAGGAATAGCATTTAACATGCCTATTGCAAAAAATACCACCAGATAAATAGCGGTATAAATTCCGACATTGATTAGATCCTTCGCATTTAACTTATTACTTTGCATTATAAATACCTCCTGAAGTTATAAAATTTATTTGAAACCCTGTAGGATAGTGCAAACATATTAATTAGTCTGCTTATTTTACAACAATTTAAAGATAACTTAGATTGCTTACTTAGTTATCTTTTTGTTCTAAAAATCTGCCACATTGCTGTGGCAGTACTAAAATCCGAGTAACCTCCTCCAGCCTGCAGAAAAAAATTCTGCCAGACTCTTTGCAGAAGCCAAGGCTTCTTCCTCACTTAAATCATGTAATATAGTTTCAAAAAGACAGGCATAGTAAGCATGAAGTATCATATGCAACTCATTATGGGTTGCACGACGATACGAAATTCCCTTTGCATCCAACACATCAAACATACGATAGATACTGCTCAGTTCCCACTCAACAAGCCAATCAATATAATTACTGTATTTTGTTCCGTCAGAAGAACAGAGAATAAGTTTAAATGCATCAAAGTGCAGATACACATAGTGAATAAAGTCCGTAACGGTTTCTAACGAGATCTTCCAAACTTCATCCGTATTGCCCTCGTCTATGTAATCAAAACATTCTCCTTGTGCAATATCAAACCTGGATAAAAAACCATTAGCCGCTTCATCTACAAGCTCGCTAAAAATAGCGGATTTATCCTCAAAATGCCTATAAAAAGCACCGGTAGTCACACCGGCAGTCTTACATAACTCCCTAAGATTGGTTCGTTCATATCCATCTTTGAGAAACAGCATCTTGCCACTTTCCAGTATTCTTTTATGTGTAATTTCATATCTTCCTGTTGCCATTTTTCTTCCTTTGATAACTTTGTTATTATTATATGTTTAATGAAACCGGTTGTCAATAACGACAGTCAGATAACTTTTATGTTTCTCATGTATGTAGGACAACTTTTTTAAATTTCGCTAAGTTTGAGTTTTTTCTCCACTTCTTACTTTCTTCCCGAATTTCTATTTGACGAGTTTGAATCATTTGTCTGAATTCTTTCTCTCGTTACCGTCTTATCTATGTAGGTATCTTTTTTATCAAGTAATTCAAAATCCTTGGGATCGATATAATTAGCCGCACTTGCCGCCCTATGTACGCTTTTCATACTTGAACGAAGTATCATGCATATAACTATTGCTCCTATAGCCGCACCTGCCAGACCCAATAAATATGAAGACATAAATCCACCTTTCTTTTGTCCTTAGACTTAATCTCAAACATATGTTAACTTTTTATTTTATTATCACAATTTGCTTATACAGTTATAGTTCAGGTAGGTTAGATTATGATATCACTTAACACAGTATCGGAGTAATACTCTGTAACTATTTCATTATCATATTTTACATTTACTCTCTCAGCAGCATTTGCAGAGCCGGAAAAAGTAATGATAAGCATAATTATAATGCTGAGTCCTACAAATATAGAGGCAAATGTCATCCAGAACTTCGCCTTATCTACCGGAAGATCACCTACAAACTTACCTGTTTGACCGTTCATCATAAAAGTATAGTTCTTATCATTCCACTTTGTATTAAGTATCCAAACCGGCAGGAAGGCATAATTTACCGTATCTTTTCTTATATTAATGGCATCACTGTCTATGCGCACATTTTCATATCCGTTCACAGTCTTTCTGAGATTCTCTTTCATACTGTTGATCAGTCTCTCTGCAATTCTGCCTGCCGTATCTTCAACACTTACATCATATATATCTGCCATAAAGCCGGGTAGAAAGGAACTGTTGAAAGGTACCATATCGGCATAATTAAAAGGTTCTACGGATTCCATATAGGTATCGTCAAGTTTACTTGACGCATCCATAGGAAGTTTATTAAACTTGAACTTACCTTCTCTATGTATCTTATAGTGTTCAACAGTTTTGACTTTATAATCCCCCTCTTCCTTAGTGTAGGTTTTATCAGCTTTATAAGTTATACTTCCCTCAACTTCTCCACTAAAAAGCCAATACGGCACATACATACCTTTTATTTCATTAACATGGTTTTCCGAACTGAAGGCCTTAGGCAAAAAAAACTTACCCTTATAATGTTCTTTAAGCTTTGCAACTGCCTGTGCTTTATCAAGTTTAAAACCTATAATATAATCCGGTTTCACAGTACCTCGGAACTTTCCTAAAAGCACTGTAGGATTATTGCAATAAGGGCAATTTATAGAAAGTTCATTAGTTTCTGAAATAACTTGAGCACCACAAGACTTACAATTATAAGAATTAACATTGTCCTCTGTCCATTCTTCGGTTGTGACATTTTGATTCCATCCGCTTGAAGTACTTTCACCGGCTTGTGCTTGTTGTATCTCATTTTGATACATTGCCTCAACCTCTGCCACCTCAAATACACTTTGACAATACTCACATTGCATTTTTTGCTCTGCAGCCGAATAGTGTAAAGGACCTGTGCATTTAGGACATTTATACTCTACTCCGTTATTTGCCATAATATTACCTCCACCACAAGGATTTAATATTTTTTAGTTACAATTTATATAAGTATATATCATTCAACTATTTTATGCAATAATACAACTGATTTTCAGTGTATTTTTCAATCTACTTTAGAAGTTATTAAGTTATGGCTTTTTTTATTTCCTTTCACCGCCCCTGCGATAAAAAAAGACCTATATGTATATTCACATATAAGTCAATAATTGTATTATGCACTCCTCTATCACCCTATATATTTTTTATTAGGATCTGCCGCCTATATCACCCGTAACAATTTTATCACTCTAAACTTACACTCTAACTTTTATTGCTCTCTCTAACAGTTTTCTAACACTCTAACTTTTATATCACTCTCTAACAATCTCTAATCACTCTAACTTTTATATCACTCTTTAACAATCTCTAACACTCTAACTTTTATATCACTCTCTAACAATCTCTAACACTCTAACTTTTATATCACTCTTAACCCTGCTTACTTCCTATACCACTCTCCCCTCACTCCAACTCTTTATTTGTATCACTCACCTTATGTAACATATTATAGTTCAAAATATTGTTTAATGTTGTAAAAAGCGTGAACTACAGTTTAAGCGGTATGAACTACTACATAACTGTTCTTACCCATCCCTCAGGGGCTTCTATGTCCCCTAATTGTATGCCTGTAAGCGTATCGTAGAGCTTTTTGGTTATCTTTCCCATACCCTCCATACCGCTTGGCAAAAGTATCTCTTTACCCTCTTCGGTCACTATTCTTCCTACCGGAGATATTACCGCAGCAGTACCGCAAAGTCCGGCTTCCACAAAGTCTTTAAGCTCATTTACATTGATGGCTCTTTCATAAACCTTAAGTCCCAGATAGTGCTCTGCCACATAAAGTAAAGAACGCCTTGTTACTGAGGGAAGTATGGTATCGGACTTCGGTGTTATCACCTCATTATCCTTAGTAACAAAGATAAAGTTAGCTCCTCCGGTTTCTTCCACATAAGTTCTTGTAGCACTGTCAAGATACATATTTTCATCAAACCCTCTTGCTTTTGCATCCATATATGCATGTAAACTCATGGCATAGTTAAGACCTGCCTTAATGTGCCCTGTTCCATGCTTTGCCGCTCTGTCAAACTTACTTATGCAGATATTAAGAGGCTTTATACCTCCTTTAAAATACGGACCTACCGGCATACCGAATATTCTGAACTGATATTCATTTGAGGGCTTTACTCCTATAACCGGACCTGAGGCAAACTCATAAGGTCTTATATAAAATGTAGCTCCGCTTCCGTACGGAGGAATCCACGCATAATTTGCTCTTAATACAGACTCAACCGCCTCAATAAACCTATTCTCATCAAATGCAGGCATTTCCAGATACTTTGCGGAGTCATGTATTCTTTTTGCATTAAGATCGGCTCTGAAAGTTACAACCTCACCTTTTTTAGTTGTATAAGCCTTAAGTCCCTCAAAACACTCCTGACAGTATTGGAGTATTCCTGCACATTCATTGATGCACACAGTATCATCTTCAACCAATGCACCTTCGTCCCAAGCACCGTCTTTGTAGTGGGATACATATCTTTTATCTGTACTCATGTATGAAAATCCCAAGTTCTTCCAGTCTATATCTTTTTTTTCTTTATACATATGCCTTACCCCTCATTTAATTTACTTAATTTTGCACTTTGATCGGCAGCTATACAGGCATCTATAATTTCCTGTATATCTCCGTTCATAATCTTATCCAGCTTATATAAAGTTAAATTTATTCTATGGTCCGTAACCCTTCCCTGCGGGAAATTATAAGTTCTTATTTTCTCCGATCTGTCTCCTGTACCTATCTGACTCTTTCTTGCCGCCGATTCTGCAGATTGTTGTTTTTCAAGCTCTATCTCATAAAGCTTTGTTCTAAGCAGAGTCATTGCCTTTTCTTTATTTTGCAATTGTGATTTCTCGGTCTGTGCATATATAACTATTCCTGTAGGATAATGTGTCAGTCTTACAGCCGAGTCGGTAGTATTTACACTTTGTCCTCCGTTTCCGGAAGCCCTCATAACATCGACTCTTATATCGCTCATATTTATTTGCACATCCACCTCTTCAGCCTCAGGCATAACGGCTACCGAGGCGGTTGAGGTATGTATACGTCCGCCGGATTCAGTTTCAGGTACTCTTTGAACCCTATGCACACCCGACTCGTACTTCATTTTTGAATATGCTCCCTTGCCGCTGATCATGGCTACAACTTCCTTAAATCCGCCTATACCGTTCTCATTTAAGCTGAGCATCTCTATCTTCCAACCAAGACTCTCTGCATAGTGAATGTACATTCTGTATAACTCGGCTGCGAAAAGTGCCGCCTCATCGCCACCGGCACCTGCTCTTATCTCAAGCATTATATTTTTATCATCATTAGGATCTTTAGGTAATAGTAAAAGCTTTAAGCTCTGTTCAAGTTCTTCTTCTTTTTTCTTGGCATCAGCCAGTTCTTCCTTTGCCATCTCTCTTAGCTCGTTATCACTCTCAGTATCAAGTATTTCAAGTGCATCCGTTTGAGCTGTCTTTGCATTCTTATAGGCGGTATAGGTCTCCACCAAAGGAAGTAAATCCGCCTGCTCTTTCATAAGCTTTCTGAACCTATCCTGATTATCAGCCACCTCCGGACTGCCAAGTTCTGCCATAACTTCTTCATAGTGTATGACTATATCATCCAAATTTTCAAACATAAAATTTATCCTTTCTAAATTTAATAGTATAAAGTATACAAAGAGCTTGGCAAAATCTTAATTTACCTTCATAGATATCCCTCTGTCCCTACCTGACAAATCTTTTATTATCACTACATTATCATATCTTTCTTTTTTTGCTAAATCAACTACATCTTTTGATTGATCATAGCCTATCTCAAGGTATAATCTTCCCTTATTATTAAGAAAATCTTTTGATAAATTTATTATTTTTTTATAAAAATCCAGACCGTCCCTTCCTCCATCTAAGGCAAGTTTCGGCTCAAAGTCTCTTACTTGCTTTTCAAGCCTTGCTATCTCGTCAGTACTTATATATGGAGGATTGCTGACTATAATATCAAATCTTATTTCCTTTGGAAAGTTCTCATACAAATCACTTTGTAAAAAAATAATATCCGCATTATTAAGCTTTGCATTATACTTTGCCACAGAGAGTGCCTTATCTGAAATGTCAGCAGCATAGACACTCTCAAAGCCGCATTTTTTTAGACTTACCGCTATACAGCCCGAGCCGGTACATAGATCAAGCACTGAAAGACATTTATTTTCCTTACAGTCTTTTACTATCCTGTCTACTATATTTTCGGTATCATATCTCGGTATTAGAACCGACTCGTTTACATAAAAGTCCAGACCGTAAAAATTTTGTTTATTTATAATATATTGTAAGGGAATATGCTTTTTTCTTTTTTCAATCCTTGATAGGTACTTAGCTTCCAAGTCCTTATCCGGCTCAAATTCATTATCCATATCCAGTATAAATTTGTTAAGATCCAAGCCAAATGTATCCGTAAGTATTGCTTTGATGTCATATTCCACATTTTCTATACCTGAACTTTTAAGTAAGTCAAGAGCTTTTACAAAAAGTTTTCTATAGGAAGTGCTTCCCATCTATAAATCACTCCTTGAAAAATTCTCTCTTAGGTACTCTCTCCAGTCAAATACTTCTTCTACAGCTACAATTGCTACTTCTGCCATGTCCTTAGTAGGCTCCTTGGTCGTAAGTCCCTGCATCATAAGCCCCGGCTTACTTAAAATATTTACTAAAAAGTTGTCGTATTTTCCTGCCAGACTTAAAAACTCATAGCTTACTCCGGCAATTACAGGCACAAGCACTATTCTTGATACGGCTCTTAACCATATATTATCAACTCTTATAACCATAAAACAAAGTATACTTATTATCATAACTATAAAAATAAAGCTTGTACCGCATCTTTTATGCTCTCTGGAGCTTTTAAGTACATTTTCAACATTAAGTTCCAAACCGTTTTCCAAGCAGTTGATGCACTTATGCTCCGCACCGTGATACATAAATGTCCTTTTTATATCCGGTACCAAAGATATAAGCAATATATATCCTATAAATATAGCCACTCTTATGAAACCCTCAACAATTGCTATTATATAATAATCGGATATATAAAGCTTAAGTATATTGCTAAGAGCCATGGGCAACAGCATAAATACGCCTATAGCTACTGTAAAAGAAAAAATCATAGATAAGGTCATAATAATATTATCTATTTTTTCTCCAAAAACCTTTTTTAAAAAAGCTTCAAATTTGCTTTCCTTACTGTCTTCATCATCTTCAAAAAAACTTGCTGAAAATCTTAAACTTCTACTGCCGACTACCATGGAATCTATAAATACAAAAATCCCCCTTACAAATGGTATCTTAAGCACTTTACATTTCTTTGCAAACCCTTCGTATGTATCTTTTTCAACAGCTATTGTACCGTCAGGCTTTCTTACCGCCGTTGCATAAGTATCGGCATTTTTCATCATAATACCTTCTATAACCGCCTGTCCGCCTATACCGGAATACTTCAATATACTTACCTCTCTTATTTTAATATTTACTAAAGTTACAGTTTAATCGAGAGCATTACCGTGCTCCTGTAAATCGAGTAGAGGACTTTAGCCCAATACTCGCTTGCAGGGCGGTGTTCGCCATAAGGCGATAATGTCCCTACACCGCCCCTGCGATAATAAAAAAGGTTGAGCATTGCCCAACCTTTATACATCTTATTCTGCTTTCACTGCGTATTTACGATTGAACTTATCGATACGTCCACGAGCCATAGCTGTTTTTTGCTGTCCTGTATAGAATGAATGACACTTAGAACATACTTCCACGTGTATATCCTCTTTTGTAGAACCTGTTACAAATGTATTCCCACAGTTGCAAGTAACTGTAGCCTGATGGTAGTTTGGATGTATTCCTGCTTTCATTATCTCACCTCTTTTACATATATTAGTTTAATAAAACTCAAGGCACAGTCTTAAAAAAGTTACGTTTTCACTTGATATTTAAACTGTCTCTCTATCAACTAAGAAAGTATAGCACACATCTTAGCTATATGCAAGTGCCTATTTTAAGACCGCAGCCCTATCTAAAACGATATGACTGCGGTCGATGATTTTAACTCTTATTCAAAAGCCGGTTCTGTAGGATTGGTATATGTATTCTTGATTCCTTCAGTACTTCCGTTAATATGTGTGAGTACTCCTGAAGAGTCGGTCTTATACTCTACTTTGTCTCCGTTCTTTACTGTAAGAGATCTTACAATCTTTCCGGATGTATTCACAACATAGTTGGTAATCGTATTGGCTCCTTCTTCCTTAAGACTTATAACTACGTATTTTGCATCACTATCAGCCTTTTGCAATCTTCCTTTGTAGTAAAGAGATGAATCCCTTACTCCGGTAAAGCCCTTACCGCTTCCTTCCTGGAAATAATAGGTTTCGGTATTGCCGTCCGATTGTTTAACATTGTGCTTTCCGGTATGCACATAAGCCTCATCCGAACCGCCGAAGTAGTAAGCACTGTAATTGCCGGCATCATCTGTATAAACCTTCTTAAGTCCGGTCATAGGATTACCGTTTTTTCCGAATAAGTAATACTTTCCTGATATCTTAATCATCTTTGATGCCTTAAGTTCATTACTGTCGGAAGCCTGCGGTACTCCTTGATTATTAAAATAAAACCACTCTACTTCATCATCATACTGAGAAGACAAAGCATCAGGCGGCTGTATTGAATACCAGCCTGTTCTTATGGTGCCGTCGTTGTTGTAATATCTGTAATCCGTTATAGTATCATTTGTAGAATCTACCACATTGACCCAACCTACTACCATAGCACCGCTTGAGTCAAATGCATACTTGCGGTCGCCTATTTTCTTTTCTCCGAATGATGAATCCGGCACAAACTTTTTACCGTTGTTTCCGAAATAATACCATCTTTTATCATCATCAAGCCCCCTATCACCCGGTGAAGCCGGTCTGTCCGAATCGGAATTCGGATCCGGCGGCAAAAGCTTATGCCAACCTGTATACATAGCACCGTCTGCTCCAAGGTAGTAGGTATTATTATCCACCCAACCGGTTACCATACTTCCTTCATCATTAAAATAGTACCATATATCGGAAATCTTCTTCCAACTGTTTTTTACTATCTTGCCCTTATTATCAAAGTACGCCCAAAATTTCTTACCTTCGGACTCTATTTCCTTCCAATTGTTCATAATGGCAGCTCCGTCACTTCCGACATAATAGTTGCCGTCATCTACAAAGCTGTTTTTTAACATAACTCCTTCTGAATTAAGCCAATAATATTTTGAATCAGCTCCCTGTCTCCACTCATTTCTTACTCTGCCGTTGTTTGAATCTATATAAACCCAGTCAGACCCTGACTGTTCCCAACCTTTAGCATATGAACTAAATGCAGCAGCTGCCACGAAACAAGATGCTAAAGCAATGCTTTTCAATATATACTTTCTCATAGGCATCTCCTTTATTATATTTTACTCAAGTAATATCATGATATAGCTGTTTTGTGAATCCGACACCGGTCGTCTAAGCCTTCTATGTAATATCTACGTTTAACATTGTACCACATACTTTATATATAGCAATTGAGGCTTCATGTCGATTTGCTTACGCTTTCCTAAAACTCACATCTTGCGGCCGCACCGCAAGGAAGAAATATATCAGACTGCTTTAGCGGTATTCCCAGTTCATCGGCATTTGCCTTTGCATTAGGAAATTTTTCATTTAATGCCAGCTTTAACATGGTATTTAACACTCCCGCCTGTAAACCGGTAGTATATGAATTGATTAATATAAATAAAGGATTGGCACTAAGTAGCTTAGTGCATTTTTCTATAAAGGGATATATGCTTTCTTCTATTTTCCAAATCTCTCCCTTAGTTCCTCTTCCATAGGAAGGAGGATCCATTATTATGGCATCATAGGTATTGCCTCTTCTTATTTCTCTTTCTACAAATTTTACACAATCATCAACAAGCCACCTTACCGGAGCATCTTTAAGACCTGAAGAAGCGGCATTCTCCTTTGCCCAAGCCACTATACCCTTGCTGGCATCCACATGGGTCACATTAGCCCCTGCTGCAAGCGCCGCCAATGTTGCAGCTCCGGTATAGGCAAATAGATTTAACACATTTACTTTTGATGAACTTTTTAATCTTTTAGCAATTAAGTCGGATGACCAGTCCCAATTGGCAGCCTGCTCGGGAAAAAGTCCCGTATGCTTAAAATTAAAAGGCTTTAAGTTAAATGTAAGAGTTTTATTAACGGCACTTAATTCATAATTTATCTGCCACTGATCAGGCAAATCAAAAAACTCCCATTCACCCCCACCTTTGGAACTTCTGTGGTAATGAGCATTTGCACTTTTCCACAAGCTTTTATTTAGATATTTGCTCCATATTACTTGTGGGTCAGGTCTTATCAGAATATAATCTCCCCACTTTTCAAGTTTTTCACCGTTGGCACAGTCAAGCACCTCATAATCCGACCAGTTGAAAGATGTATACATCTGTCCTCTCCTTTTAATTTGTTTTTATAGGCTATGTGAAAAATAATTAAAAACATCATTTGCCTATTATATAGGTATATGGCAACAAAGTGAATATCCTAGTATAGTGTATCATTGATATTTAATTAATATCAGCAATAGCAGAGTAGATTTTAATTATCT
>ERZ773083.556-NODE-556-length-30098-cov-4.428552_pt1 | contig 30098 bp, 24 predicted proteins | sample MGYA00511465_ERZ773083 | MGnify/ENA primary metagenome ERZ773083 (study PRJEB29015, sample SAMEA2738001) | human oral metagenome | biome: human oral; feature: human-associated habitat; material: dental | place: China | collected 2060 ... | reverse complement strand
TCCAATCTGGTTATATTCCAACTTGTTCAGCTTGAATTTTACTATTTAATAATTTTGTCTTTACATTCCAATCTGGTTATATTCCAACGATACTCCGCAACAACCCTCGGACAATGTCTTACGACTTTACATTCCAATCTGGTTATATTCCAACCCTCCCACTATAATACCACATATTTACAGACTTTGAAAGCTGCTTTTTGTCAACCTTTGTTTTTAAATTCATCCTACTGCAATATTTCTTGCAAGTTATTCTTATTATCTCTGTTTAGACCTCTATTACCGTAGCTTTGTCTATCCCCCTATATTTAATGTCTATCATAGGTTGACAATTACTTTATTATAGTTAATGTTTTATATTAATCTTGTATAATGTTATACCACAACAAACATAAGCCCTTTTATTTTATTTGTTTTTTAATTTAATACATTAAGATACAATGACTTTCTATTTTATTCTGTAGCTTAGGCTACTCAACAGAAGTGTATTACCATTACTTTTACCTGAATGAAACGCATAATAATATTTATGTAAAAATCCCTTTACAAGATTACTTGTACCTGAATTAATCTTTCTATTTTTATAAGGCAATTTCTTTAGTATATTATTTAGGGCATTCTTTTAAAAATAATTGTTATAATTTCTGTTATACAGCTTTAGTATTCCGGAGGAAAAAGTATCGAACTTGCGACACTGCTTAAATAATTTCTGTTATATAGCCTTAGCATTCCCTCTTCTTTATTTTTTATATAGCTAAATATTTTCCTGATGAAAGTTGCAATTTAATGTGTTAAAATAGCATGAAATTATAAAACTTACAAGGTCTTATATGTACTATTACAAATGACAATACGACTCCTGCTGCATTGACCTGTCGGTATTTACTATCAATGTATATATTTTGTAATGGGTACATGACCTTACAGACTTAGATAAAAGAGGTTATTATGGCATTAGACGGCATAGTTATAGCTAATTTAAGACATGAGCTTGACAGTAAACTTAGCGAGGGAAGAATACAAAAAATCAGTATGCCCGATAAAGACGAACTTGTGATAAATATCAAAAATAACAGAAATATTTACAAGCTCCTTATATCGGCAAATGCTTCTCTTCCGCTGATGTATCTTACTGAGGAAAGCAAAACCAATCCCATGACTGCACCTAACTTTTGTATGTTGCTTAGAAAGTATGTAGGAAATGCAAGGATAAGTAAGATATCCGGCTTAGGTCTTGAACGTATTATTTGCATACATTTGGAGCATTTGGATGAACTGGGAGATCCTGCTTCCAAAAAGCTGTATGTAGAAATTATGGGAAAACACTCAAATATTATATTTACAGATGAAAATGATGTAATTATCGACAGCATTAAAAAAATAGGATTAAATACCAGCTCTATCAGAGAAATACTTCCCGGAAGGACTTATTTTTTACCTGAGGAGCTTAAGAAAAAGGAACTGCTTGATATTGATGATGAAGAATTCCATGAGATTCTAAAAAATTCCGCTTATCCGTTACATAAGGCACTTTATATGTATTTTACCGGTATAAGTCCTCTTGTTTCGGAGGAAATCTGCTTTAGAGCTTCACTGAGTACGGAAAGTGACTGTAAGAGTCTAAGTACTGTGGAACTTACACATTTGCAGCATATTATAAAAAATATAATGTCGGATATTAAAAATAATGTGTATTATCCGAATATTGTATACAAAGACGGTGTAGCTGTAGAGTTCGCCTCATTAGAGCTTGTAATTTATAAAAATGATAACTACAATATAGAAAATTTCGACTCTATAAGCGAACTTATATACGAGTATTACTCAAGCAGGGATAAGCATATAAGAATTAAGCAAAGAACGGCGGAGCTTAGAAAACTGGTTTCAAATCTCCTTGACAGAAATGAAAAAAAGTATGCCTTGCAGGCACAACAGCTAAAGGACACTGAGAAAAAGGATAAGTTCAAGGTTTATGGAGATTTAATTAATACCTACGGTTATGAGTTATCAGGCAGTGAAGAGGCTTTAGTATGTGCCAATTATTATGACGATAATAAGGAAATAAAAATAAAACTTGATCCTACGCTTTCCGCAAAAGACAATGCAACTAAGTATTACGAAAAATACGCCAAGCTTAAAAGGACTTTTGATGCGGTAAGTGAAGAGATCAAGAATACCGAAATGACCATAGAGCATCTGTCTTCTATACTTAATTCACTTGATTATGCTATAGAGGATAATGATTTAACACAGATAAAAAATGAGCTTATAGAGTACGGATTTATAAAAAAAACAGTTACAAATAAAGCTGGATCCGGCAAAAAACTGCTCTCCAAACCGCTGCATTATATCTCCTCTGACGGTTTTCATATCTATGTAGGAAAAAATAATTATCAAAATGAAGAATTAAGCTTTTCATTTGCCAATAATAATGACTGGTGGTTTCATGCAAAGGGCATACCCGGCTCTCATGTAATACTTAAAACTGATAATAAAGAGCCTACGGATAAGGCTTATGAGGAAGCGGCTGCACTGGCAGCATATTATTCAAAGGCAGGCAGCTCAGATAAGGTCGAAGTGGACTACATACAAAGAAAACAACTTAAAAAAGTTCCCTCTTCCATACCCGGCTTTGTAATATATCATTCCAACTGGTCTATGAGTGTAAAACCGGATAATGATCTTCGATTGGTGGAGTAGGGAGTTTTTGCATATCTCTTATCTATAAATGAAAAGCCAATAACTGGGCTGTGTGAATCAAAGTCTGTAAATCTGAATTTGCCGAATCAAAGACTGAGCTTTTTATAATACCGATCAAAAAGAGGCTGCACACTAATCACTTAGTGCGACAGCCCCTAAATCAAAAGTTAAGGGCTTTTTATTTGTTGTTACCGACACAAGCTTCGATACTTGCTAAAATCGCAATACTTTAACTCCTGCCTTATCGGATTTAATATAATTACTTTATTTTGGAAATTAATTGTGATATTTTATAGCAATATCAATATATTAAGCAAGCAATTATTATTTGGGATCTTTAACCTTATCTCCGACTATCCAAAAATCACACATATCATCACCATTGGCTAATGTTTTATCTCTAAGTAATTTTGCTTTTCTCGTTTTGATCGTAAGATGATCCAACTCACAAAATATAGGGGTTATTTCTTCCAAATTATTATCTTTAAAGAATTTGGCGATCGGACATTTGGTAAAATAATAATAAAAACCATCTTGATGACTATCGTCAAAATTAAATTTCCATGTTTCCGGATACTCTTTTCGATGTAACTCAGCCCAATCAGAATTCTTATATATATGTTCTTTAAATTTATTTAATTCTTTCGGATCATTAAAATCTTTATTTCCCATTAATTTTAACACAATGGGGTCCGATAAGGTAATTCTCATTATATCTTTAAGATCTTGAGTACTTATTTTACCATTACTTCCCTGCATAAAAGAAAAAAACAACAGACACATATATAGATTGGAAGCCATGGGATTTTTACTGCCTATATCATCAGCTTTATTCAATAATTCTCTATATTCGGTCTTGGCATTTCCAACGATAGTTTTTACATCCTTGTTACTGCATTTTGTTTTTAAGGCTCTTTTTATAAAAGGAGTCATCATGAACCAATATATGGGTTTATACTTTAACATTTTAACCTCCTAATAAAAACAAATCAAATTACACCATAGCGTTGATTCTATTATAGCACTGATGATCTGTGTTTACTATTCTCTAAATTACATACTATAGAATTTTCAGTCTTATATTAAGTATCTTCTTTATACAAGAATTGCACTAAACTCTGAGAATAATAAATGGCAAATTTAATATTTTGCTTTAACAGCTTACATACCAAATTTTTCAATTATTCCTTAGCCCAGGTATGTTAAAATCCTGTAATCAGTTTTAAATTAAAAAATTATAGACTACATAAATCACCTATTGCTAAAATAGCCTTAAAATAAAAAACTTATCACATTTTCAAATCGAAAGATGTGATAAGTTTTTACAGTATTAAATACTATTAATAAAATTATTGATTAAGTCTATCCCTTACAGCCTCTATAAATCCCTTACTGTCAAATACTTCCACCTTATCAAGTGTGCATATACCTGCAAGATCACCGGTCATCTTGCCGCTTTCTATAGTATCCTTTACCGCCTTTTCAAGTTTTGTAGCAAAGTCTATCAGTTCAGGCAGGCTGTCAAGCTCTCCTCTTTTTCTTAGTGCTCCGCTCCATGCAAAGATGGTAGCCACTGAGTTACTTGAGGTCTTTTCACCTTTTAAGTGTTTATAATAATGCCTTTGTACGGTTCCATGTGCCGCCTCGTATTCATACGCTCCGCTTGGAGATACCAGTACCGAGGTCATCATTGCCAGTGACCCGAATGCGGAGGAAACCATATCGCTCATGACATCTCCGTCATAGTTTTTACAAGCCCAGATAAATCCGCCTTCGGACTTTACCACCCTTGCTACGGCATCATCTATTAAAGTATAAAAATACTCTATTCCAAGTGAAGCAAATTTTTTCTTATACTCTGCTTCATATATCTCATTAAATATTTCCTTGAATCTTCCGTCATATACCTTTGATATGGTATCCTTTGTAGAAAACCAAAGATCCTGCTTTGTATCACAGGCATACTTAAAACAACTTTCAGCATAGGAATATATTGAAGAATCCAAGTTGTGCATAGCCTGAACTATACCTTTTGAGTTAAACTCATGTATAAGTTTTTCTTCACTGCTGCCGTCAGCATTTTTAATAAGTATATAAGTCTTTGCGTTTTCTTTTACTTCAAGCTCCGCCGCCTTGTAGACATCACCGTAGGCATGTCTTGCCACCGTTATGGGACTTTCCCATGTTCTTATATAGGGCTTAATACAATCAACTATAATAGGTGCACGAAATACAGTTCCGTCCAATATAGCTCTTATAGTGGCATTCGGACTTGGATAAAGTTTTTTCAGATCATATTCTTTAAGTCTTTCGGCATTTGGGGTGATAGTGGCACATTTGACCGCTACCTTAAGTTCTTTATTGGCTGCTGCCGCATCCAAGGTTACCTTATCATCCGTTTGATCTCTAGCTTTAAGTCCAAGGTCGTAATACTCGGACTTAAGGTCCACAAAGGGAAGTATCAGTTCTTCTTTAATAAGCTGCCACAGCACTCTTGTCATCTCATCTCCGTCCATTTCAACAAGCGGAGTGTTCATTTTGATTTTACCTAACATAGCTTCTCCTACTTAATAACTGCTTTGCCGCCCATATAAGGTCTTAAAACCTCAGGTATATTTACAGAGCCGTCTGCATTAAGATTATTTTCAAGGAAGGCAATAAGCATACGAGGAGGTGCTACTACCGTATTATTAAGTGTGTGAGCGAAGTATCTTTCTCCGTCTGCTGATTTTACTCTTATCTTAAGTCTTCTTGCCTGAGCTTCTCCAAGGTTTGAGCAGCTTCCCACCTCAAAATACTTCTTCTGTCTTGGAGACCATGCCTCTACATCACAGGACTTTACCTTAAGATCTGCCAGATCTCCTGAACAGCAGGCAAGTGTACGCACAGGTATATCAAGACTTCTAAAGAAATCAACGGTATTTTGCCATAATTTATCATACCACATAGCTGACTCTTCCGGCTTACATACTACTATCATTTCCTGCTTTTCAAACTGGTGTATACGGTACACTCCTCTTTCTTCTATACCGTGTGCTCCCTTTTCTTTTCTAAAGCAGGGTGAGTATGAGGTAAGTGTATATGGAAGCTTTGCTTCTTCATTGATGGTATCTATAAACTTACCTATCATTGAATGTTCACTTGTACCTATAAGATATAAATCCTCTCCCTCTATCTTATACATCATGGCATCCATTTCGGCAAAGCTCATAACTCCGGTTACCACTTCTGAACGAATCATGTAAGGCGGTATACAGTAAGTAAAGCCTCTGTCTATCATAAAGTCTCTTGCATATGAAAGTACGGCACTGTGAAGTCTTGCAATATCTCCCATAAGGTAGTAGAAACCGTTTCCGGCTACCTTTCCGGCACTTTCCATATCTATTCCTGAAAGTTTTTCCATGATCTCGGTATGATAAGGTATTTCAAAATCAGGTACTACAGGCTCTCCGTACTTTTCTATTTCAACATTTTCACTGTCATCTTTTCCTATAGGCACATCTTTATCAATAATATTAGGAATAAGCATAAGTTTTTCGGTAAGCTCCTTGCTAAGCTGTGCCTCTAAAGGTTCAAGCTCTTCAAGCTGCTTATTGATATCGGCAACTTCAAGTTTTGCCTTATCTGCTGCCGCTACATCCTTTTGTGCCATAAATGCTCCTATGGACTTGGATATTTTATTCTTCTCGGCTCTTAAATCATCTGCCTTAGCTTGTGCCTGCCTTGACTTTACATCAAGATCTATTATCTCATCTACAAGTATAAGCTTATGATCCTGAAATTTCTTTTTGATGTTCTCCCTTACCAGATCGGGACTTTCTCTAAATAATCGTATGTCTATCATAATAACCTCCATAAAAGCATTTTTTCTGACAAAAGTATACTACATATTTATAAGTGCGGCAAGTTGCTGACTAAAAAAGGTCGCTGTGTATTCCGGTTCTTGTCAAATAAAGTATTAACTCCTCTTTGGTAAGCTCATAAATAAGCAGCCAATCAGGGGTTATATGACACTCTCTACAACCTTTGTATATTCCATTAAGTGCATGATCTTTATATTTTTCATCAAGTTTTTTTCCTGAAGCAATTGTATCTACCACCTGCTGTATAAGATTAAGATCATATCCTCGAATCTTAGCTGTTTTCAAGTCTTTTTTAAACTTTTTTGTTATAGCAATCTTATACTTATTCATCCTCCAACTCCGCTAGAATTTCACTAAATGAATTATAAGTTTTTTTATTGTAATTCGCTTTTAATACTTCAACTTCTTTTAAGGCTTCAATAGTATCTTTATTTGTTGTCTGGTATTTTATGACATCAAGCATATGTCTTACCAGATCTCCTTTGACATTACTATTATTTTTGACAACAATACTCTTATAATTATTATATATATCTTTGTCTAATATAAATGAACAGGTTACTGTGTTTTTTTTATCCATAAATCTTCATCCTTTTTACTGCTTAGTTTACTTTGTATACTAAGTATAAATAACTAATTAAACAAAGTAAATATTTTTATTAAATTTAATATTTACTCCGTTAAAAAAGGTACCGGACTGTATGCAGCCGATACCTTACAAAAAATGACCCAATAGGTATTTTCAATGATTTTTTAATTTATTTTCCCCAAACCTCTTCTGCTATTTCTTTTACAAGTTTAAGTTTATTCCATTGCTCTTCTTCGGTAAGTTTATTTCCAATCTCACAAGAAGCAAACCCGCACTGTGGGCTTAAACATAATCTCTCAAGCGGTATATATTTTGCCGCTTCATAAATTCTTTCAATAACTTTTGACTTATCTTCAAGCACCGGAGACTTTGTAGTAATAAGCCCAAGCACTACTTTTTTATCGGCTGAGACCTTTGCAAGCGGAGCAAATCCTCCCGATCTTTCATCATCATATTCAAGGAAAAGCGCATCTACATTTTCTTTTGCAAACACATAATCAGCCACTGTATCATAAGCACCACTGTTAAAATATGTAGAATGATAATTTCCTCTGCAAATATGTGATGTAATAATCATATCCTCAGGTTTATTCTCTAATGCAAGGTTATTAACCGCAAGTAGTTGTTTTTTTACTTCATCTAAGGCTATTCCAAGTGATTTGTATCTCATTTTCGCTGCATCTCCGACAATCGCTCCCCATGTACAATCATCAAACTGAAGATTATGACAGCCGGCTTCATAAAACTGCTTGATTATATTTTGATAAGCCCTTCCTATATCCTCAATCAGTTCCTCATTGGTCGGATAAAACTTTCTTGTTATTTCTAAATTTCCGGGAATGATCATCTGTTGAAATGTTTGTGCCGGAGCCGGAATTGTATATTTGGCAACGGTATTTTCATCTTCAAACTGCTTTAAAAACTTGTAATATTCTACAAAGGGATGCTCTTTTGCACTTATTCTTCCGATAAGGTAAGTATCATCCAAAAGTGCAAGTTCGTCATTAAAAGCTATACCGTTTCCTGTATTTTCATGTGCAACTCCCTCAAATCCCCACATAAAATCAAGATGCCAAAATGTTCTTCTGAATTCTCCGTCCGTAATTACATGAAATCCAAGTTCTTTTTGTTTTGCAACTACCTTGGTAATTTCTTCATTTACCACTTTATCAAACTCTTCTTTGGAAATTTTTCCGTCCTGATAGTTAACTCTCGCATCCTTTAGCACCTGCGGTCTTAAAAAACTTCCTACAAAATCATATCTAAAAGGTGTATTTATCATATCCTTGTCCTCTGCTTTCTTTGATGTGCCTATTTTATCAAATCAAGAAATTATAGAAAAATACATATAAATATGATTTCTTCATAGTTTTAACCTATGGACAAGTGATATTTCAAGGATTTAATGTAATCTAAAGCATATCTGCTGAAAATAATATTTTTCTTTTTTAATATACCGATTCTCATAATGTTATCAACCTGTAAAGGTTTAGCTATAATATCACTTCCGTTTAATTTATGGTCAATAACACCGCTGCTTACCGTAAAACCGTTCAAACCTATTACCAAATTAAACAAAGTAGCCCTATCTCTGACCTGAATGATTTTAGGAAAATCAAGCATACTTATAAACTCTTCTGAAAAATAGAATGAATTTCGGTTGCCCTGCTCATATACAAGATAAGGATAAGGCATTAGATCATCCATAGTAATCTTTACTTTTGAAGCTAAGGGATGTTGCCTGCATATAAATATGTGAGGCTTGGCAATATAAAGTTCTTCAAAAATCAACTGATTATTTTTTATCAGCTTTGAAAGTACTTCCTCATTATGCTGTGATAGGTATATAACTCCCACTTCACTTTTACCGTTTGCAACATCTTCAATAATCTCTCCGGTTCTGGTCTCTCTGATAATAAAATTATATTTATTAGCAGCATGTTCTTTTATCAAATCTACAAACGCATTTACCGCAAATGAATAATGTTGACAGGATACGGAAAATTTCGGGCTTCTTCTTTCTCCTTTTCCAAAGTGATCTTTCATGTTATTAGCCTGCTCTAAAAGCATTCTAGCAAATGAAAGCAACTCTTCTCCCTCTACAGTGACCACGACCCCTTTGTTTGATCTTATAAATGCCGTAACTCCCATTTCTTTTTCAAGATTATGAATAGATGCACTTAAAGAAGGTTGTGAAATAAATAATTTTTCTGCCGCTTCGGTAATATTTCCGCAGTCAGCAACTGTTACCAAATATATTAGTTGCTGTAATGTCATCTAAACCCTCCTCTAAGCCGGTATATTATAAAATTAACTATATTTTGACAGCAGGCTACTATTATCTTTTAAGTCATTATATTATATAATCAACCTTTAACTATAGATTTTCATATCAGACAGCATAAATAATGTTAACAAGAACATATATTCTTTACAAAACCTCATACAGCGGCTTTTTTATCTTCTGCCTTGTAAGCTCCACCAGATTAAGTGCCGTATAGTCAATAGCCCTTGCCCTTACCTTATCTTCTTTAAGCTCTTTATTAAGTTTATTAAACAGTTTATCCCGTAATTCCTTTGACTTCATATCTATAAAATCTATAATTATAATTCCCGATATATTTCTTAGTCTTAATTGTCTTGCTATTTCCTTAGCCGCCTCAAGATTTGTGTAGTACACGGTCTCTTCTGCGGATTTATTGATATCGGTCTTACCTGTATTAACATCTATTACCGTCATTGCTTCGGTATAGTCCATAACTATGTATGCACCGTTTTTAAGCCATACCTTTCTTTGCTTTACACCTTCTATAAGGCTGTCCAAGGCATATAATTTATTTAAGGGCAGTAATTCATCCTTGTATAACCTAAAGCTTGGAATCTTACTTTTATCGCTGTCTTTAAGGTAGGCACTTATGTCCTCAAAGACCTCATCTATGTCGGTTATTATCTCCTTAAGCTCTCCGTTAAGATACTGCTTTAATAAGCCTATATATTCCTTATCGGAAAGCTTTATAAGTGCCAGAGCCTTTGTATGCCTTGCTTTTTCTAAAAGTCCTCTCATTTCTCCAGAAAGCAGATCAATTTCTTTTAATATAAGCTCCTTATCCACTCTATAAGAGTTGGTCCTGAGTACAATATTAAAGTTCTTATCAAGATATCCTTCAATTTCAGCCTTTATTTCTTCCTTCCAAGCCTTATCATCTATTTTTAAGGAAAATGTTATCTTCCCCTGACCTAAGCTTAGTACCGTATATACTCCGCTTAGGCTTATATTTGAAGAGGCTATACAGGCTTTACCCTTAGCCGCCTCCTTTGTGATCTGCACAAGTATCTCATCATTTTGCTTAAGTATCTCATGCTCTGAAAAGTCCGTATATATATGCCTTTTATTATCGGTCAAACTGTAATAAGCCTTAAGTCTTTCGTCTTTATTTGACGGGTTTACTATATCAAGAAAGGCAGCGGATATATTGCCTACTATATTTCCCACTTTAGCTATGTGTATGCTGTCAAGAATTCTAAGACCTTTATCAAGAACTTCTATATCATAAGCCTTACCATCCTTAAAATATACCGCAAGATACTTATCTTTATAGCTGCTTATTACGAGTTTGCTACCTTCCATAGTCACCAAGACTTCTACCTTCTTTATCATAGATTTCCGTTCGGATAATTCTTTTTACCGACAGGTCTTCAAGTACATATTTTTTAATTGCATCCGCTACAAGTTCCGGTTTTAAGTTGTTTTCACTGCCTTGCAACACCCTCATATATACCGCACTGTTTTCTTTAAACTCTACAGCTTCTACAGACACTATCATCGGTTTTATATCCACTTCTTTTACCGTGTCTTTAGACTTTTTTTCTACTATAATATTTTCTAAGCTATTAAAGCTTTCTATGGCTTCTTTTAACTTAATAAGCTCTATATCGCTAAGCAAATAATAATCCGCCTGTCCTACCAAAGACATGGCATTTTTACTCTTACTGTTGCTGCTTAGAGCTATGACCTTAAGTATCTCAAGACCCTCACACATACATAGGTTAAGAGAATTTTCTATGTTTTTAAGTTCAATGTCGCTTATCTCATCACTGACAAGTTCTATATCCATATATTCTCCGAAACTTTCTATACCCAGTCCCAAGGGAGCGGCAAAGCTCATTATCTGGTGGGGGGAGAATCCTTCACTGTACTTTATATCTATCTTACTTCTTCTTATGGCTTTTTGGAAAAATCTCATCAGATCCAAATGCCCTATAAATTTCATATGTCCGGTCTTAGAGAACTTTACTCTAAGCTTCATAACAAACCCCTCCGTTAAACTTATTAGCTCCGCAATTCATACACGCCTGTCTGCAATTAGGAGAGATTTTAGAGCCTAAAGCCCTCTTATATTCTCTTATTAAAAAGCTTTTATCCACTCCTATATCTATAAAGTCCCAAGGCAGTATCTCCTCTGTACTTCTTTCTCTTAATGTATAAAACTCTATATCTATGCCGCATTCATTAAAGGCTTCTTCCCATGTACTTAATTTGAAAAATTCAGTCCATGCATCATATAAGGCACCTTTTTTATAAGCGGCTTCTATGACCCTAGATATTTTTCTGTCACCCCTTGCAAGCACTCCCTCAAGTATGGTTACATCGGCATCATGATACTGGTACTTAATACTTTTTTGATTAAGTTGTTTTTTTATAGTGTCTTTTACCTTATAGGCTCTGGCAAGGTATTCTTCGCTTTTTAACATAGGAGACCACTGGAAGGGGGTAAAGGGTTTTGGTACAAAGAAAGATGAACTTGCCGATATCGACACCTTACCCTGTCTTTCAGACTTCGGTATGGTATAGTATTCCTCGGCTATTCTTTCACAAAGCAAGGCTATCCCCTCTATATCTTCTTCTGTCTCTGTAGGGAGTCCCAGCATAAAGTAAAGTTTTACCTTATTCCAACCGCCAAGAAATGCCTGCATGGCTCCACCCAGTATATCTTCTTCACTAAGTCCCTTATTGATAACATCTCTTAATCTTTGTGTGCCGGCTTCCGGTGCAAAGGTAAGTGAACTTTTCTTTACATCCTGAACTCTTTTCATTATATCCAAGGAAAAAGCATCTATTCTAAGTGAGGGTAGGGAAATATTTATACCCTGTACTTTTGTATAGTCTATAAGAAATTCCAAGAGTTCAAAAAGACTGCTGTAATCACTTGAACTTAAAGAGCTTAGAGATATTTCCTCGGCTCCGGTGATCTCAAGCATGGCAAGTGCGTATTTTTTAAGATATTCCACAGAATGTTCTCTCTGGGGTCTGTATACATAACCGGCTTGACAAAATCTGCAACCTCTTATACAGCCCCTCATGATCTCAAGTACTACCCTATCCTGAGTTACCTTAATAAAAGGTACTACGGGTGCATCCATAAAGGTCTTTTCATCAAGCTCGGTTACTACCTGCCTATGTATTATTGTCGGTACATCTTCGTACTTTGGGACAAATTCCTTTATAAATCCATCTTCATCATATTCCACAGTATAAAATGAAGGCACATATATCCCCTCAAGTTTTGCCGCCGCTCTTAAAAACTCTTTCCTGCTCTTGCCCTTAGTCTTGTATTCCTTATACAGATCAAGCAGACTGTCATACACAACTTCTCCCTCTCCTATGTAAAAGAGATCAAAAAAGTCAGCCAGCGGCTCAGGATTGTAGGTACAAGGTCCTCCGCCTATAACTATAGGCTCATCTTCTCCTCTGTCTACGGCATGAAAGGCTATTTTGGAAAGCTCCAGTATTTGTAAGATATTGGTATAACACATTTCGTATTGCAGGGTTATCCCCAAAAAGTCGGCTTTTCTTACCTCCTCCTGACTTTCAAGAGAAAAAAGTGCTATATCCTTTTCTCTAAGTAGCTTATCCATATCTACCCATGGTGAAAAAAGCCTCTCACAAAAGGTATCCGTTCTTTTATTTAACATATCGTAAAGTATTTGCATACCGATATGACTCATACCGATCTCATACACATCCGGAAAGCACATCACGAATCTTATATCTACTTTTGATATGTCCTTATATCTTGAGTTAATCTCACCGCCTATATATCTGGCAGGTTTATCTATTCTTAATAAATCTTCATCACTTAAAGCAAGTTTTCTCATTATTCCTATTACTACACTACTCTCTGCCGCTTAAATCTTTTTGCAGCTGTTCCAAATAGTGTATATACACCTCTTTATTTCTTAATATTCTAAATTCTTTATCCACTTCTTCATAAGTGAAACTTTTTCTTCCCCCAAAAAGCATCCTGTCCCAATACCTTCTTAACTGTCTGTAACTTATATAATATATTTCATCTCTTTGAGTAAAGTATATTATAAGGAAGGATATTCCTTTTTGCTCTTCGAAACTCTTCATGAAATCTATTTGATGTTCATGTATATTTGCCAATGAAAATCTGTCATAGGCACACTCTTTGGCATCAAAGCATACCGGTATTCCCTGTACCACCCCTATATAATCAACTGTACTTTTTTTATCAAAATAAGCCAGTGTAATATGTCTGTTTCTCTTATCTATTTCTATAGGAGTTATAGGTGTGGGTATCTTTTGTATCAGTGCCAAACCTCTTTGCAAATAAATATCATTTACAAAGTTTAACATTTCTTCAAGTCCCTGTCCTCTTAGTCCTCTGGACTTCCATGTTGCCATGTATACTCCTTTAATACCTCCATAAATTTTTTATCTATACTGCTTTCAAAACATTTGCCGCTAAGATAGGCAAACTCTTTTTCAAGCTTTGGGAAAGTAAGTCTGTATGCTTGCAAAAGCTGATTTTCCACTTTGTACTTTTTCTTAGTCAAAGCATTAGCCTCTTTATCACCGTACTTTATATCTCCTATTATCGGCAGTCCCACGCTTGCAAGGTGTGCCCTTATTTGATGAGTTCTTCCGGTAATAAGCTCTACCGACAAAAGACTGTAGTTACCGTTGGTATAAAGCCTTTTATACAGTGTTTTTATGGGTTTTGCCAAGTCAAATTCATCTTTTTTTACCAAGACTTTATTCGTCTTTTCATTCTTCCTTAGCCAGGCATTAAGACAGTCCTCTTCCTTAGCCACACCTTTTACTATGCACAGATACTCTTTTTTTATACTTCTATCCTTTATTATGCCGTTTAATACTCTGGCGGCGGCAAGTGTTTTAGCCGCTATCACTATGCCTTTTGTATTTCTGTCAAGTCGGTTGCAGATAGATGGAGTATAGCTTTTTAGACTTTCTTCATCTATCTTTCCTTCTACTAAAAGATAGCTAAGAAGCATATCATTTAATGAAATATCGTTTTTATCCGACTTTTGCACAAGTATATTTTCAGGCTTATCTATAAGTATAAGGGCTTCATCCTCATATATTATGCTTGACTTAAAATCAAAGCCTTGCTTTGCTTTTTTAAGCTCTTTTATGGCAGTAACTTTTTTTGACTTATCCGAGCTTAAAGCTTCAAAGGTCTCGTCTGAAAGCCAAAACTTTACGCTATCTTTTTCATTAAGTCTTTCACTTCCTGAAGCTTTTTTGTCGTTTAAGACTATATTTTTTTTTCTGAGCATTTTGTAGACAAATCCCTGACTTGATTTATCAAGCTGCTTTAGTATAAACTTATCAAGTCTTGTACCTGCATCTGATTTACTTACAAGTATTTCTTTCATTACTAATAATCACCGCTGCCTTCCAAAATCAATAAGTTTTAAGTATATCAAGCTCTTCTTTTGTAAGCTTCCTTACACTTCCTAATTTTAAGTTTTTATCAAGTGTAAGCCCTGCAAATGAAGTTCTTTTTAAATATGTAACCTTGCAATTTACATATTCAAACATACGCTTGACCTGATGAAACTTACCCTCATATATAATGAGGCTTATTTTTGCTGCGTTAGCGTCATTACTTATAATATTAAGCTTTGCAGGTTTTGTAGTAAAGTCTTTTTCCAAAGGCATACCCTCTGCGAAAATTTTTTGCACATCTTCAGGAAGTCTTCCCTCTACATCCGCATAATACTCCTTAGGTACATTGTTTGAAGGAGAGATAAGCCTGTGAGCCAGTTTTCCGTCATTGCTTACAAGTAAAAAACCTTCGGTGTCTATGTCAAGCCTTCCCACAGGTGCAAGTCCTTTAAGTTTACTCGGTATCAGTTCCATAACCGTCTTATGAATATTATCTTCCGTAGCCGATATATAGCCCTTGGGCTTATTTAACATATAATACTCAAACTCTTCATAGTTTATATGAATACCGTCAAGATAGAGTTTATTTTTTTCAGTATCAAACTTTTCCTCCGGCTTTAGTACCAAAGTTTCATCTATCCTGACCCTTTTTTGAGATACAAGTTTTTTTATCTCTTTTCTGCTTCCGTAGCTTAGGTTGGCAAGTAATTTATCAACTCTTAATATAGACATACTAGCCGATCCTCCAACCTAAATAATACTTATTCTTGCACTTAAAATTATCCTGTTTTATAAAGCCCAGAGGATAGCCTTCCAAACATACAAGCCTATAGCCTTTATAGCTTGTACTTTCTTCCAGACTCTCTCCCTTTAGGTATCTTAAGACTCTATCATCAGAGAGTTTAAGATCAAGAGGATTATCCCACTCTTCCATCTTAAGATTCATGGCAAGTGCCTGTGAGGGTTCAAACCTTGAATGATTGATTCTTCCAAGTAAAAGTCCTGTCCTCAAATAATGTATTTTATCATGAAGTTTTACATTTTCAGGCAGGTAATATATATACTCCTTATTAAGCATTATCCTGTCTGGCTCAAACTCTCTGTTGATATTTTTAAGAAACTCCCCGGCTTCCTTAGGCAGTTTGTTTTTTTGCTTTGAAGAAGCTCTCTTTTTAAGCTCTTCCTCTTCTTTTCTAACACCTGTTTTTTTCAGTTTAGCTATAAAATGTCCCTCACCCTCAAGTTTATGCGGAAAAAGCCTTACAGTACCGCAAAGTATATGTGAATTTGTGAAACCTTCTTTTAGAGGTATATCTATAAGTTCAAAGTCCTTATTGGACTCAAGAAAATCCATTATAATATCTTCATCTTCCACTCTTGAAAAAGTACAGGTGGAGTATATTATTTCACCGCCGACAGCAAGCATATTGGCTGCCCTTGATAAGATGTTTTTTTGTATGGGAGCAAAGTACTCCGATCCTCTTTTTTCATAGGCACTAAGTACCGCCCTGTCTTTTCTGAACATCCCCTCGCCTGAACAGGGGGCATCTATAATAATCTTATCAAAGTAGTCGGTATAAAAAGTTTCAAGCTTAAATGCCTCCTCACTGCTTATAACGGCATTGCCCGCTCCAAAAAGCTCTATGTTTTTAAGCAGTGCCTTGGCTCTTGAGCTGCTTACATCATTGCTGTAAAGAATACCCTCTCCCTTAAGCAGTGCCGCAAGTTCGGTACTTTTTCCTCCCGGAGCGGCACAAAGATCAAGTACCTTGTCTCCCGGTTTTACACCGCTTAATGAGGCTGTGGTCATGGCTGAGGGTTCTTGCAGGTAATACAGTCCGGCATGGTATAGCGGATTTTTTGACAGTCTTTCATCTTCATTAGTATAAAAACCGTTTGTAACCCAAGGCACAGGTCTAAGCTTTTTATCTAAAAGTTTCAAAAGTTCTTCATTGCTTATTTTAAGGTTATTAACTCTAAGACCTGATACATGTTTTTTACCGAGACTTTCTATATATGCATTAAACTCGTCTCCCAAAAGCTCCTTCATGGACTCTATATATTTGCCCGGCAAATCTTTTAATTCAATCATTATTTACTCCTCAACCAAAATCTCTTTTCAAAAAATAATGCACACCTTCGTAAGACGACTGCGTGCATTACTCTTTGAAACTCTATACATCAATATCATCATATTCTTTTGCCACTTCACCCGAAAGTTCATTTCTGTTTTGAGTAATAGTATCAAAATTGGATTGCATGGAACTCATAAATTGATCAAATCTCGACTTTGCTCCGTCCATAGAATGAGACATTATAGTCTGTATGCTTTTAAGCATATCATCCGTATATTGTATGGCGGAACTTCTTATATGGTTTGCCTCATTATGTGCCTGATCCAGTATTGAATTCGCCTGTGTATTGGCATCATCTACAAGTTTATTGGCAGTAGCATAAGCTTTTTGCATTATTTCATGCTCATCTACAAGCTGCTCCGTCATCTTGTTAGCTTCTTTTACTATGCTGTTTGCCTGAGTTTTTGCTTCACTTAATATGGCTTCCTGGTTGCTTATTATCTTCTGATACTGTCTTATCTCATCCGGAACATTTTCCCTTAACTCTGATAAAAGTTCCAAAATTTCTTCTTTATTAACTACTACATTGCTTGTGGAGAAGGTCTGGTACTTACAAGATTCAACATAATCCTCCAACTCGTCTATAATTTGCTCTATCCTGCTCATTTTCAGCTCCTTTTTGCTGCTATTTTCTTTTTTATTTCCTTTGCTACATCTTCATCTACAAATTCACTTATATCTCCGTTATAAGATGCTATTTCCTTAACTATACTTGAACTTAAGTATGAATACTTAAGATTTGTATTAAGGAATATAGTCTCTATATCAGGTGCTATAACCTTATTGGTTTGGGATAATTGAAGTTCATAATCAAAGTCCGTAATCGCCCTAAGCCCCCTTACTATAACCGTTGCTCCCTGTTGTGCAGCCACATCTATCAATAAACCGTTAAAAGATATAACTTCCACTTTTTTTAACTCTTTACATATATTTTGTATCATTTTAACACGTTCTTGTGCACTAAACAATGGAGTTTTAGAGCTGTTAATTAAAACTCCCACTATAAGTTTATCAAAGATCCTATGTGCTCTTTTGATAATATCCAGATGCCCGTTGGTTATAGGATCAAAACTTCCCGGATATATAGCTACATTCATCTATATCCCCCTTTTTATAAAAATATGCTTATTACTTTTATATAGTTTGGTTTTTATACATTTCCATGCTTTTTCATCGAGCCTTAATTCGGTTTCTTTACTAAGCTCAACTATTATCATAGTATTATCATCTATATAACTTGATTTTTCAAGTATTTTAAGTACCTTTATCTCAAGTTCCTTGTTATAAGGAGGATCAATAAATACTATATCAAATGTCCTCTCCACACTTAGATCCTCCAGTGCCTTGAGTACATCTTTTGCTATCACCGAAGCCTTATCATCAAGCCTTGTTTTTTTTAAGTTTTCCTTTATACAAAAAAGAGCTTCTCTGTCTTTTTCTATAAATACCGCCTTGTAAGCCCCTCTGCTTAGAGCCTCTATCCCAAGTGCTCCGCTTCCTGCAAATAAATCAAGAACAAAGGCAGCTCCTATGTCAAAAGATATCATATTGAAAAGAGTTTCTTTTATTTTATCCGTAGTCGGTCTGGTATCTAAGCCCTTCTTGGTCTTTAATAAAATACCTCTTGCGCTTCCTGCTATAACTCTCATTAGCCCATCCTTATTCAACTTCAGGTCTTATCTTAGGTATTCCCGGTCCCACAGCATTGGGATCGGCAGTTGTTTCAACTCCCGGACCGTTAGGGAATGCCCTTATAGGCTCTTTGCGTGTAGGTGCCGGCTTTGTAGTCTCAGGTATATTAATAATCGCTTTACTGCTACTCTCCGGAGTAGGAGAGGCAGCTGCAGTAGCTGCTTGTGAAGAAGCCGGCGGTTTAGGGTTGGACCTTGGCTTTTCCTTAGTTTTTTGTTTGTTTTTTTGTTTTGTTTTTTGCTTACTCACGGTCTCGTCACCAAAGTTCGAAGCCCCGGTTTGTGCTTCTGTAATTTCTTCACTTGCAGCAGTGCTTTCTGCAACAATTTGTGCTTTTCCTTCCAAATGATAACACAGTACCATGGTATTGTTATCTATGTTATCATAAAGACTCTTGATCTTATCCTTGGGTAATATTATGCCGCCCTCAGAACCGTTTGTCTTATATATACTTCCTCCGAATTTATTTATGTCCGCCCTGGTATAAAAACTTAAGTTATCAGAAAACTTAACTACATCTTCTGTATTTTCAGTTTCTCCGAGTTTTTCCATAACTCTGTATATTCCGGCAGGAGTAGGTGTTCCCTTTGACTCATTACCTGAAATTATATCAGTCTCCAAAACAAGTTCGCCCTTTTTATAATAAAACAGATGCTGTGAACTCAGGTTGATCTCCACATAGGTATCTCCGTACCTGTTACTATCTCTATCCGACATCTCTTTGTTGAATTCAGGCTCCCTTTTACCGCTGTAACCTGCTTCAACCAGCTCTTTGATTTTTGACACTTCCGCAGCCTTATCTACTATTTTACTGTAATCACTGCCGCTTATGTTTACATAACTTCCGTAAGAGGTCTTAAAGTTAATACTTTCGTCCGTCATATAAGATCTTGCAAGGCTTTCTACAAATTCACCTATTTTAACCTCATCAAAAGAAATATTGTAATCCTCATCTATCACCAGCCACTTACTTATATGATTGCCGTCTATTATAAAATTATCCTTATATTCTATATATGTACCGGTATATTTATTAAGTAAGTCAACACAGGATTTTATTTTACTGTAATCATTTTCTGCACCTGAACTTATATAAGCATTTTCAGGATCCTTACTTATATCTACTTCATCAGATAATTTTAAAACCGCAGACCTTATATATGATACTGCCAGTTCTTTGTCTACAAGCTCACCTTCTTTCGCCTCAATTATTTTATAACCTTTGTTAGGTTCATACTCGGATATCATTGTCTTTTGTGAGGCGGTTTGAACGCTTTTTTTCATAAATTCTTTTTCTTCAAGCTGTTTACTGAAATCATATTCATTCACACTAAGCGGCAGCGGACTTTCAAGTACAGATGCGGTAAATAAATTTTTTATCCATGCTATCGGTCTTTGACTTGCCAAAAATTCAGGCACGGTTGTTCCGTATATCCTTTTTAATCCTATATCCCTTCCGTAGATTGTATCTTCTCCGTCTTTAGACTTTATAACCAGCTTATAAGCTTCTATTTTTTCGTCAATAAGCTTCTCTACATCTTTTTCCGTCTTAAAAGATACATTCATACCGGAAATATATGTATTAGGAAGAAAACGAGCATAAAAAATCTGTGCAAACATAAGATATATAAGCACAAGGCACAGAGCAAGAACTGCTATAAAAGAGAAAATCACCACTTTGTTAATACTTGTTTTTTTTCTTGAACGTTTGCTTATTTGTCTTCCTTCCATAACCTCACCCACACAATCTCAACTATAATGTTAATCTACCCGTATTTTTACTTTGTTTTTGACTTATATGCTCATAAACTAAAGCTCTTTCCTCTTCATTTACCTCTTTAGTATCGTTAAAAAGCTCCAGTGCATACATCGCAAGTTTGAATACCTCGCTGTCGTTATGTATATCTGCCAGTTCAAATGAAAGCTCTCCGCTTTGTAAAAGCCCGAACAAATCCCCCGGTCCTCTAAGCTTTAAATCGGACTCCGATATAAAGAAACCGTCATTGGAATTGCCTATTATATCCAGTCTCTCCTTTGCCGCCTTGGAATCCGAGGTGCATACAAATATGCAATAAGACTGATACACATTTCTTCCTACCCTTCCCCTTAGCTGATGAAGTGAGGCAAGTCCGAACCTTTGAGCATCCTCAATCATAATTACAGTGGCATTGGCTACATCTACACCTACCTCTATAACCGTAGTTGATACAAGCACATCTATATCGCCCGATACAAACTCCGACATAAGAGCAGCTTTTTGTACCTCAGGCAATTTACCGTGCATAACCTTTATATTATAGTTTTTAGGCAGATATTTTGCAAGTTTTTCCCTGTAATCAAATACATTTTCCGCTTCAACATTCTCACTTTCTTCCACCAAAGGGCATATAACATACACCTGATGTCCTTTTTCAAGCTCTTTTTGAATGTGCTTATATGCCTTTTCTCTGTCTCTATCAAATATAACACAATTCTTTATATCCAGTCTACCTTTTGGTTTTTCTTTTATATATGATATATCCAAATCTCCATATAAAATAAGCGCCAGAGTCCTTGGTATAGGGGTTGCACTCATAATAAGCGAATGTAACATTTTAGACTTTTCCAAAAGTTTTTGTCTTTGTCTTACTCCGAACCTATGCTGCTCATCCGTAATAACGAGGGCTATATCGTCAAATTCCAGAGCATCCTGTATAAGAGCATGAGTGCCTACTATAATATCTATCTTTTTTTCCTTAACCGATTTGTATATTTCCAAATGCTCCTTTTTGCTCATACTTCCTGTAAGCAAGGCGACTTTTGGCGGAGCAGCAAACTTTTCAAATATCGAACTTATATTCTTGAAGTGCTGCTTTGCAAGCACCTCGGTCGGTACCATTATAGCCGATTGATAAGAATTTTTATATGCCAAATACATGGCATATATGGAAACTATCGTTTTTCCCGAGCCTACATCTCCTTGTATAAGCCTGTTCATGGCATAACCCGACATACAGTCTTTTTCTATTTCCTCCATGCTCTTAAGCTGTGTAGCTGTAAGTTCATAGGGTAAGGCTTTGGTAAATTCTTCCATACAAGCATTACTTTCCAAAAGATACTCGGTTTTTTCTTTTGTATCTTCTTCTTTTAGCCTTCTAAGGGCTAAGGCAAATGTAAAAAAGTCATCAAATACCAGCCTCTTCCTTGCCCTGTCTATATCCTCGTACGAGTTTGGTCTATGTATCAGACTTAAACTTTCTTCATAAGAAATAAGCTCAAGCTTTTCTATAAATACCTTGGGCAGATAATCTTTTTTAGGCTCTATTTCCGAAAGTATCAGGGAAATGTGTTTGTTAAGGAAATTATTGCTGATTCCCTTGGTTAGGGGATATATAGGCACTAATTTGCCGCTTAAGCTTTTATACTCGTCTTTTGTATATATTGCCGGCTGCTCTAAGCTGTATCTTCCCGATTTTTTTGATACTTTTCCTACAAATACATAGTCCTCGCCCCTTCTTAAAACCTTATCTATATAGGTTTGATTATACCATACGGCTTTTATAAATCTTTCTCCGTCAGTAAGTGTAGCTATGCTTAAACTAAGTCTTTGCACTTTTTTTTGCTCTATGGGAGCAAAAAGGCGTGCCGATAAAGTAACCTTTTCTTCTCCCGTATACTCTTTTATCTTACCGGGTTCTTCAAATTTTTCATATCTTATAGGATAATGGCTTAGCATATCAGCCACAGTGTATATATTAAGTTTTGCAAGCAGTACCTTGGTCTTGGCACCTATACCCTTAAGCTTTGATATGTCTAAATTATAATCCATAATTTGCTCCTGTTTTAAAAATAGCTTCTGCTGTACTAGGCTGTTTACATATAAACCAATACTTTATATGTTTCACTTTTTTTGCAGTATATACAAAGCAGTAATTAGTTTAAATATCACTTAGTCAATATAATACCTGTTCATTATAGCATAAAATAAGAGCCGTATACCATAGTATGATAATCGGCTCTTATAATATTGATATTCAGGCAAAGTCATAAATGATTGTACGGCAACAATTCTTAAAATAGTATCTTCTCCAATTTTGTCATGGGTTTTATTGCCACAAACAGAGCATAAAACCCGTTCAGCATCTATTTTAATTGTACTCATAGGCGTTACAATCTGATAGTGTATATATAGGCTTCTTCGTTGTCGAAAACAAAACTTCGTAAATATGTACCACCATTTTTTTTTAATCGTTTTTATTGAAGCGGTGTTATTCTTTTCTACTGATAGTTGAAGACTTTCTAATCCTTGACTTTTGGCTAAAGTACATATCTGCCTTAGAATCTCGGTAGCATAACCTTTTCTGCGTTCAGTAGGACGTACACTATATCCACAGTTGCCAAAATCTTTAAGAAAATCATTTAGCTGATACCTTAAATCTACTATTCCTACAATTTTGCTATCAGAGAGCCTAATCACAAAAAAAGTATCAGTTAAAACCCAATTAGGATCAGCAGTTTCAGATTTTGAATTTGCTGTTACTTTTTCTAACCATTCCTCATAAGATTGTATTTTATCAAATAATTCACTTCCATTTATAACATATTCCTTATAATCAAAGTGCTCCTGTCTGTAATTAAGTGCTTCATTTTTTAATGATAGTGTAGGCTTTACAAGCTGCAATTTATCACCGCTTACCATTAATGTGTCCTCCGTTTCTTATTTTAGTAGGAGCTGTTTAATATGCTTATTAGAATTTCTTTAGCCGGAACATTGTTATCAATGCTTTCTGAAAACAGATTGTTCTGATCATCTAAAAATTCAGATATTATTTCTAAAAAAATCACATGGGTGCTATCGTAATGGCGATATAATCCACCCCTATTTAGCCCTGTAGCTTCGCAAATATCTTTCATTGTAACGATTTAAAAGCCCTTTTCGGCAAACAGTATTCTTGCTTTTTCTTTTATAAACTAATAACTATAACGGCAAACTATCATAATTGTTCATACTGACAACTCCCCTACAAGTCTTAAGCAGTTTTTGGAGTTTGGTTGTAAATATTTACCTACTTTGCTGCAATATATCCCTGAGCGGTAAGAAGTTCCGCACAAAGCAAAGCTCCGCCGGCAGCACCTCTTAAAGTATTATGAGAAAGTCCTACAAACTTCCAATCATAAACGCTGTCTTCACGCAGTCTACCTATAGATACTCCCATACCTTTTTCATGATCAACATCAAGCTTAACCTGAGGTCTGTCATCCTCTTCAAAGTAAGTGATAAACTGCTTAGGAGCATTAGGCAGATCAAGATCTTGAGGAAGTCCTCTGTACTCCCTTAACTTCTGTATAAGCTCTTCTTTAGTTGCAGCCTTTTTAAGCTTTACAAATACTGCTGCCGTATGTCCGTTTAACACCGGCACTCTAAGGCATTGACAGCTTATCTTAGGGCTTGTAGCCGGCACTATCTCTCCGTCTTCAATATGACCGAAGATTCTGAGCGGCTCTTTTTCACTTTTTTCTTCTTCCCCACCTATGTAAGGTATAACATTTTCTACCATCTCAGGCCACTCTGCAAAGGTTTTGCCCGCTCCTGATATTGCTTGGTATGTAGTAGCTATTACTTCATAAGGCTCAAACTCCTTCCATGCATTAAGCACAGGGGCATAGCTTTGTATAGAGCAATTAGGCTTAACCGCTACAAATCCCCTCTTGGTTCCAAGTCTTTTCTTTTGTGCCTCTATGATTTCAAAGTGCTCAGAGTTGATCTCCGGTATAACCATAGGCACATCCTTAGTCCAACGATGAGCTGAGTTATTGGATACCACAGGTGTTTCGGTCTTTGCATAATCTTCTTCTATTTTCTTGATTTCTTCCTTGCTCATATCCACTGCCGAAAACACAAAGTCAACCTCTGCTGCCACTGCTTCTACATTATTAACATCCATTACTATAAGTTTGGAAACTTCGGCAGGTATATCTGTAGGCATCTTCCATCTTTTTTCTACAGCTTCGCCATAAGTTTTTCCTGCGCTGCTCGGACTCGCAGCAACTGCACAAACCTCATACCATGGGTGGTTTTCAAGTAAGGATATAAATCTTTGACCTACCATACCGGTAGCTCCGAGTATACCGACTTTTAATTTCTTGTCCATATTTTCTCCTATTCAAGTTATAAGATATAGTATATTTATACACAAATTATTTATAAGCTACAATTTAAGCAAATGAACATATGCACAATATTATTTATAAGTTTTATACTATCAATAAAGGCAAATGACTCGGATAAATTGTAATGTTTATAATTATGTAGGAGATAATAATATAAATTCAGCTAAATGGCAAGTGATTTTAATAACTGCTATTTTCTTTACTCCTCTTTTGTGCCGGAACTTTGGCTTTGACTTGCATCAATGACTTGACTTTGCTCCTCTTTCTCCAAAGCTTCGCTCTCAGACTCGATTAAACTAATACCCTGTCTTTGCTCGTCCTGCTCTAAAGCCTCACCCTCAGCCTTGATTATTTATTACAATTATTTATTATATATCTTTCCTCTGTCCGCCCTATGAGAATCTTTAAGTTTATCCTTATCTATAATATTGCCCTTACAGTCTTTTATATCTTCCTCACCGTCCTTGTATATATTGTATATTAATTCTCCCTTTCCAAGTTTCATCAACTTCTCGCCCTTGGCGGTCTTTTTCATCAGGGCTACTTCGTCTATAGGGAATTTAAGCACATAATTTGCATCCGATACTGCTATGATATAGCCGGTATTCTCATCAAGTACCTTTACCGCTGCAAGTCTGTCTTCGTCATTTAACTTTATAGCCTGAGTTTGCCTTACATTAGTTATAAACTCTTCATACGAAGTTTTTTTAACAAGCCCCTGTCTTGTTGCAAATATAAGTTCCTTCCCTTCAAGCTTACTGCTGATTTCTATAAATAAAGCCTCTTCCTTGCTAGTATCAAACTTACAAATATTATCAAGCGGTATGCCCTTATCCTTAAGTTTAAATACAGGTAAATCCTTTAACTTTATCTGATGCATATAGCCTATATCACTAAATACAACTACCTTGTCATTATTTAAGGCTTCAAGTTTGTATTTATACTCCGTCTCTATACTCTCTGCATTTCTTTGGTAAGTTGACCTGTCTACAAGCTTTGCATAACCGAATCTGTCTATAAGCAGAACCACCTCTTCAGCCTTTTGCTCTACTTCCTCATATACAGCCTCCTTGGCATCTTCTATACCTGTAAGTCTTTTTGTTGCATAGTCTTTTTTTATCTTTTTAAGGTCATTTATAATCAAAGCATCCATCTTTTCTTTTGACTTAAGTATGTTTTGATACTCTTCTATATTAGCCAATGTATTCTTATGCTCTTTTAACAGTGCCTCAATCTCCAAGCCTATAAGTTTGTAAAGTCTCATATCAAGTATAGCCTGTGCCTGATTTTGAGTAAATGCAAGTTTTTTTGCGTCGTTTTCCAAAGACTTAGTCTTAAATTTTATGTCCTTGGTCTCTCCCTTGGTAAGACAAAGCTTTGCCTGATTTAGGGTCTTAGCCCCTCTTAATATTGCTATAATAAGGTCTATACAATCACTTGCCTTAATAAGTCCTTCCTGTATCTCCTTTTTTTCAAGCTCTTTTGCCAACAATATATTGTACTTGTTTGTATTATTAGTGTACTGAAACTCAAGAAAATGCGACAGTATGTTTTTAAGCCCAAGTGTTTCAGGTCTTGAATTTACTATTGCAAGCATATTTATACCTAAACTGTCTTCAAACTTGGTCTTTTTGTAAAGTACATTTTTTATCCTGTCTATATCCGCATCTTTTCTTAGCTCAAGCACGATCCTTGTACCGTTTTTATCAGATTGATTGCTTATATCAACCACTTCCGGCAGTTTCCTTGTTTCAACCAGGTTGGCTATATCCTGTAAGAATTTATTTATTCCCGATCCTACCATAGTATAAGGAATTTCGGTAATTATAAGTTTATCCTTATCCGCTTTTTTTCTTCCAAGCTCCATTTCTATTCTGCCACGAATCTTAAGCTTGCCGCTGCCGCTTTCATATATGTCATATAAATCCTTTTTATTGGCTATGATGCCGCCGGTGGGAAAGTCCGGACCCGGCATTATTTCCATAAGCTTCTTAAGGCTTATATCCCTATTTTTCACATAGGCTATGCAGGCATCACATACTTCGGATAAATTGTGCGGTGCTATGGAAGTTGACATACCTACGGCTATACCCTCAGCACCGTTTATAAGTATGTTAGGAATCCTTACCGGCAATACTTCCGGCTCTTTTTCAGTCTCATCATAGTTTGATACAAAATTTACAGTCTTATCCAAGTCCTTAAGATATACTTCTTCCGTAAACTTCATAAGTTTAGCTTCCGTATATCTCATGGCAGCAGCTCCGTCTCCTTCTATAGAGCCGAAGTTGCCATGCCCGTCTATCAGCGGCATGGACTTTTTCCAAGTTTGAGTAAGTACTACTAATGTTTCGTAAATAGATGAATCTCCGTGCGGGTGGTATTTACCCATGGTATCTCCGACTATTCTCGCTGATTTTCTGTGCGGTCTGTCAGACATCAGTCTAAGCTCGGACATATCGTATAGCACTCTTCTTTGTACCGGTTTTAAGCCGTCTCTTATATCGGGAATAGCTCTTGAAGTTATAACACTCATGGAATAGTCCATGTAGGACTGCTGCATTTCTTCCGAGTATTCCGTTACAATAATATTTTCCAAGTTTTCCCCCTCCTTATGCGTCTATTACAGCCTGTGCAGCGTGTTCATATATAAAGTTTCTTCTGGGCATGACCTCGGAGCCCATTAAAAGCTGTGTGATTTCATTAGCCATTCTGGCATCTTCTATTTCAACTCTTTTAAGCACTCTTTTCTTAGGGTCAAGGGTAGTTTCCCACAGCTGCTGTGCATCCATTTCTCCCAGTCCCTTATATCTTTGCAGGGTAAATGCTCCCTTACTTTTTTTTCTGTACTCTTCCAATGCCTTTTCGTCATACAGATAGACTTCTTCGCCTTTTTTAGGTATAGCCTTGTAGAGCGGCGGCATGGCAATGTATATGTGTCCGTTGTTGATAAGCTCCGGCATAAATCTGTATATAAAGGTTAAAAGCAGGGTATCTATGTGGCTGCCGTCTACATCCGCATCCGTCATAAGTATTATCTTATGATACTTTAATTTGCTTATATCAAAATCATTGCCGTAACCTTCCGAAAAACCGCAGCCGAAGGCATTGATCATGGTTTTTATTTCAGCATTGGCTAAAACCTTATCTATAGAGGCTTTTTCTACATTAAGTATCTTTCCTCTTATGGGCAGTATAGCCTGATACTTTCTGTCTCTTGCAGTCTTTGCAGAGCCTCCGGCAGAATCTCCCTCAACTATGAAGATCTCGCATTTGCTTGCATCCTTAGACTCACAATTGGAAAGCTTTCCGTTGGAGTCAAATGAAAACTTGGACTTTGAAAGCATATTTATCTTAGCTTTTTCTTCCGCCTTTCTTATCTTGGCTGATTTTTCCGCACAGGAGATGATTGCCTTAAGTGTATCTGTATTCCTGTCAAGAAATCTTCCAAGTTCTTCCTGCACTACCGTACTTACCGCCTTGGTAGCATCCGCACTTGCAAGTTTGGTTTTAGTCTGCCCCTCAAATATAGGATCGGGGTGCTTGGTTACCACTATGGCGGTCATACCGTTTCTTGTATCCGAGCCTGTGAAGTTGGCATCCTTTTCTTTTAATATACCAAGCTCTCTTGCGTAGGTATTGATCATTTGGGTAAACCTTGTCTTAAACCCCACTATATGGGTTCCGCCCTCTTGGGTAAAGATGTTGTTGCAAAAGCCTAAGATATTTTCCTCAAAGGCATCTACAAATTGTATAGCCACCTCTACTTCTATCCTATCCGACAGCCCCTTTATATATATGGGATCATGCAAAGTTTCCTTGCCCTTATTAAGCTCCTTTACATAGGCACTTATTCCGTCTTCTTCATGATACACTATCTCTTCTTTTATCTCATCTCTTAAATTTTTATAGTGTATATAGAGACTGGGGTTAAGGTAGGCTGTCTCGTGCAGTCTTGATTTAAGCCAATCGGTTCTGAATGCCGTCTTTTCAAATATAGTATCATCCGGTAAAAAATTGATCTTTGTACCTGTTTTCTTTGTTTTGGCTATCACCGGAAGAAGCCCTTTAACAAGCTCTGTTTTTGGTACTCCCTTTTCATAGGAATCATGGTATACATTTCCGTTTCTTGAAATATACACATCCATTTTCTTTGATAACGCATTAACAACCGAGGAACCTACACCATGCAGTCCACCGCTGGTTTTATACGCCGAATTATCGAATTTGCCTCCGGCATGAAGGGTTGAAAGTACAACTCTTGCCGCTGCAACTCCCTTTTTGTGAAGTTCCGTAGGTATGCCTCTTCCGTCATCTTCAACCGTACAGGAGCCGTCAGCCTCCAAAGTTATATATATGTTTTTACAATGACCTGCCAGGTATTCATCAACCGAATTATCAAGTATTTCATATATCAGGTGATTAAGCCCTTTTTGCCCCACACTTCCTATATACATACCCGGTCTTTTTCTGACAGCTTCCAAACCCTCAAGTACGCTTATACTGTCCGCATTATACTGTGCCATTCTTTCCCTCCTGTTAAGTAAGGATTTCTCATACAATCCATAATCTATAGAACTAAACTTATCTTTTCTATAAAGTTTATTATTAATTTTATTAGAGTTAAATTATATGTTACAGTTCAGGTAGTTTAGATATACATATATAATATACCAAGTGAAAGCTTGCTTTCAGGTATGTATTATACATATATATCTATCAGGCTGCTGCCTGAATTCATCTTCGTCTGATTTATAGATAAAAATTAAACCTCTTCAGTTTTTTGACGAAGATGAATAATCTGCCTGAACTTTAACAACTTTACTGCGATTAACGCAACGAAACACATTATATATTATTATTTTGTAAAAAGGCAAGTGTTTGTTCGATTTGTATCTAAGAAAAGCTGTTTTAACCTTACAGTTCAGGTAGTTTAGATATACATGTATAATATACCGGATGAAAGCTTGCTTTCAGGTGTGTGTTATACATGTATATCTATCAGGCTGCTGCCTGAATTCATCTTCGTCTAGTTTATAGATACAAATTAAATATTTTTAGTTTTTTGACGAAGATGAATAATCTACCTGAACTGTAATGTTTTAACAGACAATCAATCTTTGTAGCGTTTAGTACTGTTAATAAAGTGAGTTACAAACTTTACAGACGAGGATGTCCCTTGTGCAGCTCGCCCGCTTTTGGTGAGCACACGAGTTCCGCAGTCTGTACTAAATTTGTCGAAACTTTATTAACAGTAC
>ERZ773083.554-NODE-554-length-30228-cov-9.996288_pt1 | contig 30228 bp, 23 predicted proteins | sample MGYA00511465_ERZ773083 | MGnify/ENA primary metagenome ERZ773083 (study PRJEB29015, sample SAMEA2738001) | human oral metagenome | biome: human oral; feature: human-associated habitat; material: dental | place: China | collected 2060 ... | reverse complement strand
CTATTACTGCATAAATAAATGGATATTTATTTGCATACTCTACACTTTTTTCACTACTTTCTAAATCAAAACCAATATTTACAACAAAATCCAATTTTTCTTCTATTCTTTTAAAAACTTCTTCTCTGTCATTATCAAATTGCTCTAAATTCAAATGAACATGTGAATCTATTATTTTCATTTTTATTCTTCCTTTCAATATCTTTTTCATTTTATTATAGCACATATAGATATTTTTTTTACAAGCAAAAAACTGCATATAAAGGAACATTTTTTATATTATTTTCAAATCCAAAATTTTTAGTAGAAATTCTTATACTATATTCAGGTTTATATTTTTTAATATAAGTATCAAGACTTTTAGAACGAGTTTTATTTGAGGACTTTACCTCTATTGGAATTATTTTTCCTTTTTTTAATACTATAAAATCAATTTCTGCTGTCCCTTTATCATTTTTCCAAAAATATTGAGTATATGAATTTATATTCAAATGTATATTAACATAATTTTCTGTCATTCCACCTTTAAAATCATCTAATTCATCTGATAAATATAATATATCCTCAGGAATTATTTCTTTCTTTGCACATAAAAGCCCTACATCAGAAATATAAATTTTAAATGAATCTATATTTTTATAATTTTCTAAGGGTTTTTGAATATTGTCAAGACAATATATTTTAGAAGTTATTCCAGATAAATTAAGCCATTCTATCGCATTTTCAAACTCAGAAGCTCTCCCTCCTGATTTTACCAATTTATATTGAAAACGAGTATTCTGTCTTGAAAGTTGAACTGTAATATTATCATAGACTAATCTTGTTTTTTTAATCTCATTGTTTGTGTTATACTTACTCATGTCATTTAAATATGAAAGTAAAATCATATCTTGCGTATGTCTAATTAAAGTGTAATTTTGAGTTTCTTTAAACTTACTAACACATTCAGGCATACCTCCAATAATTAGATATTTTCTATAATATTCCATAGCAATATCATGTAAGGCACTAGGTAAAGCTCTATTTTCATTAAAAGATTTTTTTATCTCTTTAACTAAATTTTCTTCTTCCATTGCCAATAAAAATTCTTCCATATCCATAGGATAAAGAGTTTTTATATCCACCTTTCCTACTGGAAATGAGAATTTTTCTCTATTAACAGCAACTCCAAGTAAACTTCCTGCTACAATTATATGATATTCTGATGCTTGTTCATAAAAATATTTAAGTGATGTTAAAGCTCTCTCACATAGTTGTATCTCATCAAAAAAAATTAAAGTTTTTTCTTTTAAAATAGTCTGTTCAGCTAATCTCGAAAGAATAGGAAGCAAGTAATTTGGAGCTATATTTTCTTCAAAAGTTTCTTTTAGTTTAGGATTAGTTTCAAAATTAAAATATACTACATTTTCATATTCATTTTTTCCAAAATTTAAAATAGCGTAAGTTTTTCCAACTTGTCTTGCTCCTTGTAATATTAATGGTTTTCTATTAGCATTATTTTTCCATTCTTTTAAATATTCAAAGATTTTTCTATACATATCTTCACCTCTTTTTAAGATTATTATAGCACTTTTTAGAAAAAAACGTAAATTTTAATGTAAAAATTACATTAAATAATGTAAAAAGGATTAAGTCCTATTTTATAGAAATTAATCCTTTTTTATTAATTATTCATATCTTTTTATTATATTTGCTAATTTTTCTTCATTTCTTGTTAAAATATTTTGACTTGAAGTTGTTGGATTATACCAAGATTTTTCTCCAAAATACTCTTGATATTCTTTTTTCTTAAATTTATAACCATTTTTAGCATATAAAGTATTTCTTATTATTGCTAATTCATCTGATGAAAAGTTATTTAAGTAAGCTTCATTTCCTCTATTTATAACTTCATCGTAGACTTTATCTAAAACTATTAAATCATAATTATCATCATTGACTTGAATATTATTTTCTTCAGTAGCAGTCTCTTCACTTACAGGTCCTCCTTCTTGACTTTCTTCTATAAGTTCTTGTGAAGTTTCTGTAATAGGTTCTTCTACTGTATTAGTATTTTCCTCAGTAACTGTTTCCTCAGGAGTTTCTTCCACAACTTCCTCTGTTACTGTATTATCAGCTAATTCTTCACTTTCATCACTAGCCATAAATTTTGAATATACAAAATATCCACCAACTAAACATAAAATAACTATTAATGCTGCTATTCCTATTTTTATTATCTTTGAATTATCTTTTACTGGCTTATCATTTTGTGGTATGTCTTCTTTTGTTTGTTTTTCTGGTGATTTTTTAGGTTCTTCTGTTTTTGTTTCTGTTTCTATTTTTATGTTACTAATATCCAAATTCTTAATTGGCTCAATTTTTAAAAAACTATCTGATGAACTTTCATCATCAACTGTTGGATCTTTTTTTATATCATCTAAATCATCTCTCATAACTACCCACTCCTCATTTTATTTATTGGTATGATTATTATATCATTTTTTTATAAAATTAAATTAATTTTATAAAGTAAAAATTTAGAAAAATTTAAGTAAAAATGAAATTATATAATATTAAAAATTATTATTATATGGTATAATCAAACTAAAAATATTGTTTTATAAAAATATAGATAAACAATTTTTAAAACATAATTAAAAAAATAAAAATAGGATGTGTTTGAATGAAATTAGTAGAGGTTATATTTAAAGGGAGAGATAAATTCTCTAAGAGTTCATCTAAAGCATTGAGGGGATATTTTGGAAATTTTTTTAAAAACATTGTAGAATTTCACAATCACTTAGACCAAATTACATTTAACTACAAATCACCAAATATTCAATACAGAGTAATAGATGGAAATTTATCAATATTAGGTATAAATGAAGGAGGAGATATTTTATTAAAATCAATTGAAAAAATTAAATTAGATGAGATTGTTTTAGAAGGAATTGACAATAAAATAAAAGAGAAGGAAATAAAAATAACTTTTCCTGAATTAGAAATTCAAAATATAGAGTATAACTATAAATTTGAATCTTTTTGGATAGCTTTAAATGAAGAAAACTATAAGAGATACAAAAAAGGTGATCTTTCTCTTGATATTATATTGAGAAATAACATATTGGAGTTTTTTAAATTATCTGGAGTACAAGCAGAAAAAAGAATTATTGCATTAGGAGAATTTGAAGAACATGAAATAATAGAGAAAGATACTACTATTTTAGGCTTTACTGGTACATTTAAAACTAATGTCAATTTACCTGATTTAATTGCACTTGGAAAAAGGAAAAGTGTAGGTTTTGGCGTTATTAAAAGGATAAAAATATGAAAACTATTTTAATAAAAACTCAAAAACGCAAAAATAATCTTAGTAAAGAATATCTTCAAGCTGATATACAAAAAAGACTGTTTCCAAATGAACTAAGCCATAAAATTTTTTTAATGCATATTGATTTGGAAAACATTGAGTTACTAATTAATGATGAGGACTTGAATTTACTGCTTAATAAGATTCTAGAATATAAATTAAATGATAATTTCTATATCAATCATGAAAAAATTATGATAAAAGAAGTTAAATTATTGGATGATGTCAAAAATAATTATGAAAATAAAGAAAAATTTAAAATCATGAATAACAGGGTGTCCATTATCTTTAAAAGTCCTGCTATTTTTAAAGTTGGATATAATTTTTTAGATTTTTCATTTCAATTATTATTTTTATTAAGTTGCCAAAAATATAATAAATTTTTTAAGAATAAAAAACTTATCTTAAATAAAGAAGAATTAGAAAAAATAGATTTGATACATGAAAATATAGAAAAATGTGAGCTAAGTTCATTTGTTGGAGAAGTTGAATTAGATTTTTCAAGAATATCCAATGAAGAAAAAGAAAAGTATGAAATTCTATTAAATTTTATGAAATTAAATGGAGTAGGTTATAAACACAAAAAATATTATGGAATGATAGAAATAATTTAAAATTTTTATAAATGAGGAGGGATAAAATGGCAAAATTTATTGTAGCTATTGAGACAGTGAAGATTAAGGAATTTTTATTTTCAACTAACAAGTTGAAAGTAATTAGAGGGGCAAGTTATCTATTGGATTATCTAAATCAGGTGGAAGTACCAAAAATTCTAAAAAAAGACAAGAGAGTAGAGGACAAAGATATAATTTATGTAGGAGCAGGAAATGCTAAATTCTTTGTTGAAAGAGAAACTAAAGAAGAAGCTGAAAGAATAGTTAAAGAAATTATAAAAGAAGTTAAAGAAAAATATGAAAAAGAAGCTCCTGGTGCAAAAGTTGTTGGAGTTTATGTTGAAACTCAATATACAAAAGGTCAAAAAAGCGAAGAAGGAAAAGAAGTATGGAATGATTTAGATAAATTAGGAGAACTTACTGCTATTGAAAAAAGTAAAGGATTTTCTACTTTAAATATTGATTTACCTTATGTTGAAAAATGTGAATTAAGTGGAACTGAAGTTGCTGAAGTTGATTCTATAAATTTAGTAGAAGACTTGAAGAAATTAGGTTATCAACTTAATGAAACAGAAAAGGAAATTTTAATAAGTCAAGAGAGCTTAGGAGCAGAGATAGATAAAGTAAGTGTAAGAACTTTAGAAGAACAAATAGAAAAATTAGCAAAAACAACTGGAAGAATATCAGAAGCTAGTTTGAAGAAAATAATTGCTTCTAATCTACTAAAGGAAAGTAAAATAGCAATAGAAGAAAAAGTTGGATTCTATCAATATATAAGAAATTATATAAAAGAATATAACAAGAGTGTAAGTGATAAAAGACTTATAATAGAATTAAAAACAAATATTGATGACTTTGAAAATGAAGATAGCTTCATAGGTTTTGTTTATAGTGATGGAGATGCTCTAGGAGAATTTTTTAAAAATTTAAAAAATACTTTTAAAAATATAAATTCTGCTGATAGAGAAGATGAATATTTAAAATTTATAGGAAATTTCAGTAAAGATCTAGATGAAATAACAAAATCTTCACTAGCAGAAACATTAGTAGATGTCTTCAAAAATGTGAATGACGAAAAAAGATGGGGAGAATTCTTAATAGTTGGTGGAGATGATGTATGTGCTGTTTTTGATCCTACACTATCATTAGAAATTTCAAGTAATTTCCAAAAGAAATTTGAAGATATGATGTTTAAAAATATAGAAAAAATGGTAAATAATCATACTAAAAAATTATTGGAATCAAGAATAACATCATCTTCAGGAGTGGTTATAGCTAAATCTAAAACTCCAATATTCCAATTATTTGAAAAAGGTATGGATTTACAAAAATCTGCTAAAAAAGCTAGAAGAAAAGCTATTGATGAAAATCTTAATAAAACAGGGTTCATTGATTTTCAAGTTATTGGTTCAGAGGGTTGTGTTGATATAGATGACTTTAGAAAAACTATCTCATCAGATGAAAATAAAGTTATAGAAAGACCTTATGCTATCAATATTGATGCAAATAACAAGAATATTAAAAACTTTAAAGAATTAGTAAAAATAATAAGAAAACTTAAAAAAGCTAATTTCCCTTCTAATAAACTTAGATATATGTATGAATTAAAAAGAAATACTGAATTAGAAGAGTTTGAAAAGAAAATGGACTTCATCAATATTTTATCAAAAATGGATAAAAATAATGTTGAATTGATAAAAGAAATGGGAATAGATTATAATAACTATGATAAATTTAATGAAAATTTCAAAAATATTTTTGATATTTTAGAAATATATAAGTTTATTAATGATAAAGATGAAGTAAAGGGGGGCAATGAATAATGAGAATTAATTATGCAGTAGAACTTCTTCTTCCAGCAGTAACAGCTTCTCTAGGAGTTATAGGGAAAGATATAGATGTAACTGTAAAAAGAGATAAAGATGGATACCCTATTTTTAATGGAAAACATATAAAAGGAATACTAAGAGAAAGAGTTTATCAATTTAAAAGAGCCTTAGGTCTTGAAGAAAAAGAAATAGAAACTTTTATAAACAATTATTTTGGAAAAGAAGGAAATTATATAAAAAATAATAGCTTTAATCAAGTTAGATTTTCCAATTTAACTATAAAAGATAAGGAAACTTTTAAGAACAAAATAAATGAAGAAAAACTTATAGGAAGTAGATATGGAATAAGAATTAATAGAAAAACTAAGTCAACTATACCACAATCTTTATTTAATTATGAGTTTTTATCAAGAAATAATGTTTTTATAGGTTCTTTAGATATAAATGATAATATAAAAAATGAAGATTTAAAATTCATTTTAGCTTGCCTTTTCCATTTAGATAAGATAGGTGGAATGAAATCTAGAGGTATTGGTAAAGTAAGAGTAAAAATAAATGGAAATTATCTTGAAGGAGAAAATGGAGTTGTAGCTACTAAATCTTTGGATAAGATAATAAGTGAATTAAAAAGAGAAGATAAGAAAAATTCAACTGACTTAAAAGAGGAAGAATTTGTAAAGTATGCTTATTCTCTTGAATTAGAAGAACCTATTGTTTTAAAATCAATAGAATTAGGAAACTATATAAAAACTAGAAATTCAGTTCAAGGTTCAACGGTAAGAGGAGCTTTAATAGAACATCTTTGTAAAAAAGGTTATGACTTAAATATCCTAAAAAATATTGAAGCTTCAGATGCATCAAGAGAAGATAATAATGTTAACTTAGCTAGTCTTTTTGAAACTAAGTATGAAATAAAAAGTGAAGGTAACAAAAAAGTTAAAATAGATAAGGTTATTTCATCAGATACAGAATATAAAGATGGAACAAAATATGAAAGAAGCTCTAGTTCTGACTTTAAAGCTTCAGGAAATGAAATAAGTGTAAAGATAAATACTAAACTTAAATCTGCTGAAAATGGAATGTTATTTAATACTGAGTATATTAATAACATAAAGGAAGAAGAGAAAAATAATAAACAAAGAAAAGAAATAAAATTTCCTACAGAAAATATTAAATTGATAGGGGATTTAAAGCTACCAAAAGAAATAACTCAAGAAAAGTTTACTATCTATATTGGAAAATATAGATTTAAAGGTTTTGGAAAGGCTACAATAACAATAAAAAAATATACTGATACAAAAAAACTAGATTTAGAAACTAGAATAAATAACTTAAGTGATAAGATCAAAAAAGATATTGAAAGTAAAATTGGAAAAACTGCAGAGAAAGAAATCAAAAATGAAATTCCAGATAAAGATAAAAAATTTATTTGTTTTGATTTATATTCAGATATGATAATTCCATTTACAGATATTTATGATGCAGGAGAGCAATTTTTGATGTTAGCAGGATTAAAAGATGAGAATCTTAAATTTAACCTAAAAAGAAGTTTTGTAAATACAGGAAAATTAGAAGGTTTCAATATTATAAATGGTATCAGAAAAGTTGATGAGTTAATTTTTACAAAAGGTAGTGTATTTACATATATTGTAGAAGAAAATGCTTGTACTAGTATCTTAGAAAAACTTGCTAAAATAGAAGAAAATGGTTTAGGATTAAGAAAAAATGAGGGATTTGGAAGAGTCAGAATCTGTTCTGAAAGAGGTGGTAACTAATGAGCTGTCCTGTAAAAAGAAAAGGAAAGGAAGTAAAATTAAACTTTAAACCTAAAAATTATGAAACTGTTGATGCTTTTCAAAAAAGAATAGAAGAAGAAACAAAGGAAAACAAGAGTAGAGATATAAAACAAAATTTTAAGAAAAACCATATAGATAAAAAAGAATTCCAAGAGGTAGTCAAAGAAATTTCTTTAAGTCAAATTACTAGATTCTATTCGGTACTAGAACATAGAAATTTTTCAACAGGAACTGATTATATTGAAGATTTCTTAAGAGAACAAGTAAAAAGAGCAGAAACTACCAATGATAAAGATTTAATAAAAGCGAAACCTTTTTATGAATATTATGGAAAACATTTTTTAGGAATCGATTTTAATAAAGATAAAACAGAGAAGAAAATTGTAACATATTCAAAAGAAGCTATTCTAAAAAATGAAATTGAATTAACTTTGATAAAGGCCTATGTTAGATATTGTATTGGAAAGAAAAGATTAGAAAGTGAGGGGAATTAGTATGGATTTTTCAATTTTTAAAAATAAATATAGAATTAGTGGTAATTTAGAAGTATTAACTGCATTACATATAGGGAGTGGTGTAGAAGAAAATGGAATGGATGCTCCTTTTATAACTATTGATGGAAACTCAAAAAATAAAAATTTTTACATTCCTGGTTCGTCTTTTAGAGGTTACTTAAGCACAAAACTTGAAAGATTACTTGCTAAAGAAAATGGTTTCAAATTTGTAGATAAAGAAACAAAAGAAGAATTAAATGAAGCTGATGTAAAATTAATTTTTGGATATACAAATTTACAAAAAGAAGATAACTACATAAAAGAAAAAATTTTAAAAAAATTAGCTTATGATAAAAATAATGAAACTGATAAAGAAGAAAATTATTATAGTATGGCTGGAAGAATACACATATCAGATATGTTAATAAATTCAGATGTTGATAGTATAAAAAGAGATGGAATAAAAATTGATAGAGAAACTGGAGCAACAGAAACTGGAGCAAAATTTGACTATAATGTTATTCCTTTAGGAACTTTTTTTAAATTTGAAATGGAACTTGATAATGTTGAAGAATATCAACTAGATTTAATAAAATTAGCTTTAAAAGATATCTTAGAAGAAGATTTATTTGGAGGAAAATTATCAAGAGGTATAGGAAAATGTAAATTAAACATAGAAAAAATAGAATTTGTAGATAAAACTAATATACAAGATTACCTATTTAAAAAATCAATGAAAACTAAAGATGTAAAAGAATTTTTAGAAATAACTAATTTAGAATTAAAATAGGAGGAGAATATGAAAGAATTTTTAAAACTTGATAATAAGTTAAATTTAGAGTTAAAAATAAAACCTCTTTCTCCTCTTTGTATAAAGTTATCTAAAGAAGAAAAAGAAGGAGAAGAATCAAAAAGTAGTACTTATTCTACAATCCTAGTAACAGAACAAGGAGAAACAAAAGTAAATAACACTGGTGAATTAGAATTAGATACTAGGAAAGGAGAAATCTATATACCTGGTTCAACTTTAAAAGGTTTATTTAGAGATAGATTTACAACAATGTATAAAGATAATAGTTTTGTAAAAAATCTTTTTGGTTATACAGAAGGAAATTCTGAAGATGAAAAAGCTAGAAAATCGAGAATATTTTTACAAGATGCCTTCTTTTTTGAAAATGAAAAAAGAAAAAACTTTTATGATATAAATAAAATAAAAGATGCTTCAAAAAATGAAGCTATAAAAGAATTTGTAAGTAGTAGATCTATTACTCCAATAGATCATTTTAGTTCAAAGGCTGTTGCTCCATTAAAATTTGAATATACAACTGAAGATTTTAGAACTGAAATATTTCTTAATAATATGTCAGACTTCAAAGAACTACAAGGTATATATTTCATAATAAGAGACAGTATAAATGGAGAAATAAGAATAGGAAATTCTAAAACTCGTGGTTTTGGACAAATTGAATTTGAAGTAAGTGATTTAAGATATAGTGTTTTTCATGGAAAAGAAGAAAATTTCAAAAAATTTGAACAATTTTTTAAAATAGATGAAGAAAGATCTACTAAAATAGCTGATAAATATTTAGAAAAAGTTATGAGATTAAAAGATGAATATAAAAAAGTAGATATAAAAGCTCCAAATGAATTTATAAAAACCCTTTTTAGTGAGGTGAAATAATGATAGAATTACAAGATATAAAATTGGAAGATATAAAAAAATTAGAAATTTCTAAACCATACAATCTTATTTATTTAGACTATAATAAAGAAGAAGGTATAAAAATATTTAAACAAAATTCTAATAAAGATATTGATTCTTTGTCAGAAGAAGATTTGAAAAATATGTATAAACTATATATCTTTAATAATGATTCAATGTTAACTATCTATAACTTTGGAGATGAATATAAATATTCAAGAATAGATAAAGCTGATATTGAAGAAGTATCTATTAAGTATATATATTTAAAAGAAAAAAGTAAGGAAGAATACAAAAAGAAAGAAAAAGCTGTTAATGAAAGAATAAAAGTAAGAATAGGAAGATTAAAAACAAAAGCTGAAAGAGAAGTAGTTCAATATATAGAATATATTGGAGGTGAAGATAATGGCAATGAAGGATGCTAAAATTGAAAAGATCGATGAAACTAGTTTTAAATTAGATAAGGAAAGCAAGACTTTTATAATTACCAAAAAATTTAAAAGTTTAAATTTACAAGTTGGGGATTCAGTAAAATATGAAATAAAAGGACCTAATATTAATATAGAAAAAAGTACAGAAACAACTAAGACAAATAATAATGGTGGTGGAAGAACAGGAACTGGATATGGACATGGAACTACTGAAATAAAAGGTGATACAAATCAATTTATTTATCCATTTAACTTTGTTTCACTTGGAGATGAAAATGAAATTGAAGAAAGTAGAGGTCCTATAAAAAAAGGTGATTATTCTGGTAAAATAGTATGTACTTTAACTAATTTAACTCCAATCTCTATTGGTTCAGAAAAAAGTACAGAATTCATAAAATTTAAAGATAAATATGTTATCCCAGCTAGTTCATTAAAAGGAGAAGTAAGAAATATAGTAGAAATTTTAACAACTAGTTGTATAAAAAATATAAAAGAAAAACATCTATATAATAAAATTCCAGAAAAATTTAAACCTTGTAAAAATACAGAGCATTTATGTTTTGCTTGTAGATTATTTGGAAGTACTGGAAATGATATGGAAGAAATATCTGTTAGCCAAAATTCATACAGAGGAAGAGTTTTCTTTTCAGATGCAGTAATAAATAAAAATGTAAATACTCTTACATTATCTTTCCTTTTAGGAGGTCCAAGAGTAGAAGAAGGAGAAGCTGCAATGAAAAGATTCTATACTACTTCTAGTGGGAAAATAAGAGGAAGAAAGTTTTTCTGGCATCAAAAGAAATTATTTAGTAAAAATAATTTAGCTGGAGATTTTCCTCAAAGTAGTAAAAAGGTTATGTCAACTGTTTCTTGTATAGATATAAACCATGAATTTAAATTTGAAGTTCATTTTGAAAAATTAACAGCTGAAGAATTAGGAGTATTAGTTTATGCATTAGAACTTGAAAAAGGCTTATTACATAAATTTGGAAGAGCTAAAGCATATGGATTTGGTAGTTGTGAAATTAAAGTAAAAGATGTTTTATTAGATAATACTGATAAATATCAAAGTTTCATATCTTCTACTACAAAAGATATTAAGTTTTTAGATGATATTAAGAAAAAATATATTAATTCAACTAAAAACCATATAAATGAATTAAAAGCTATATTAGCTCAAGTAAATAAAGTTAGCTTAGGATATCCTAAACCATTCCCTGATAGAAATGCTTTAAATAAATTTAAAGGAAAAACTTTACCAAAGATTTTAGAATATAAATAAGGAAAATACATTAATGAAAAATATGAAGATAGACTATAAAGATAATGTAATGATACTATCTGGTGTAACAGAAATAAACGATACAAACTATTGGAAAATTACTCAAATTGAAAGAGATTCTGTTGAGAAGAATATAGAATTTATCAATATAAAGGTTTCAATTGATGATAAAAAGACTATATTCTTCTTAATGGAGAATGCTTTTACCTTTAAAAGCAGGGAAGAAAATTTCTATATATTTGAGAAAAAATGCCAAAATATAAAAAGTTTAAGAATATCTCTAACTGGTGAATGTAATTATCAATGTTTCTTTTGTCATGGAGAAGGCTCAAAAATGACCGATACAAGAAAAGAAAACTCAAAAGAGGAGATTTATTCTCTTATAAAAGAGTCTATAAAAAATAATTACACTGATATAACTTTCACTGGAGGAGAACCTCTTCTTAAATTAGATGATATTATTTGGTATTTAAATAAACTTAGTAAAGATAATTTTAAACCATATATAACTATAGTAACAAATGGTTCTTTAATTGAAGATAAATTACTAGATGCCATAGAAAATTATGTTGGAGATAATAGAGAAATTTTTAAATTCAATTTTTCTATGCATTCTTTAGATAAAGAAAATTACTTAAAAATAGTTAGACCAATTATTAAAGATATTCCAGTGAATAAGGATAATTTATTAGATAGAGTTAAAGAAAATGTTAAAAAAATAAAAAGTAGAAACTTAATAGTTAAATTAAACTTTGTTCTTTTAAAAGATATAAATACTTCTAAAAAGGATATTAGAAAAATTTTAAATTTTGCCTATGAAAATAAAATAGACTATGTCAAATTTTTAGAGCTTTTAGTTACAGAAGACCTAATAAAAAAACATATGTATGAATATTATCTGACATTAAATAGTATTCTTAATGATTGGAAAGATGAATTAGTTTTCTATAAAAGAACTACTAGAAGAGATGAATACTTATACAAAGGTGAAACAAAGGTCGAATTTCAACAATGTATATGTATGGAAGGCTGTGCTAAATGTTTAATTAATACCAGTGTATTTTTAACTTCAGAATCAAAATATTTTCCTTGTTTTTTAAAACCTGAGAAAGTTTTAAATGTAAACTCTACTGAATTAATAGATAAAATAGAAGAAGGAACTGAATATATTAAAGAATTAGGTATAGAATATGGAAATACTTCTCCAATTCTTTCAAGAAATAAAGAATATGTTGAAGAAAAAGAAGAATATTTCTATATTTCTAAAAGAGAACTTAAAAAGAAAGAAATTGAAAAAATTTTAGAAGATTCTTCCTATGAAATAGTAAATAAAAGAGACTTTAAGGAAATATATTTAAAGTCTATCTCTATGAATAAGGAAGAATACTTAAAAGAAGGAAAGATATATAAATTTTTTGAAAATAGTGAAGAAAATGGCTTTATAGAAAGTTTACAAGAAATTGAGTATATTGAAGATAAGAAAAAGTTTAAAATCAAATTCTTAAATAAAAAAATTGGCTATGAGAATAAAAAAATTCCAAAAGAAAAAATACTGAATTATCTTGATTATTTAAGAGATTTTAATTTAGAAGTATTTTTAGAACTTGAATGGGATACAACACTATATAACAAAAATTCACATTCTTTGAGTTTAGGATTTGTTAAGATCAAACCAAATGATAAAGAGAAAATTATCTTTATGAGTAATAAAAAATTTGAAGATAAGGAAATCATTCAAAAATTTAAACTTACTGAATTAGAAGAGCCAGTTATTGAATATGTAAGTAAATAAGAAAAAACTCCATAATTTTCTATTTTTATCTAGAAATATGGAGTTCTTTTTTATATTCTTAAAAAATCATCAAGAATAATCAAATCATCATCTTCAGTTTTATCTATATTCTTATTTTTTCTATCTTTTTTTGAATTGAGCATTTTTTCTAAAAGTTCACATAGACCTACCAGACATATTTCGTATTCTTTTTCTGAAAAGAAATATTCAATTTTTTCTAATTCTACATTGTCTTTGTAATAATTTTCTATGATTAACTTATTGATTTTAGCTACAAAATCTTCTCTAATAAATTTATCAAATAGAGAAAAATAATGTTTTTTACAGACATCTAAAGAAAAAGCTAAAGCTCTTTTAGGAGAAGTATTTTCTTCAAAAGAATTTATAAATTTTAATGTATTTCTTATAAAAATAAAATCATTCTCACTATCTTCAATTTCAACATTTTTAAATAAATCTTCTATACTACAAGATAAAGCCTTTGCCATCTCTGGAATTTTCTTAGTAGATGGATACATTTTATCAGCTTCTATTTTTTCAATATAGCTCCTATTAGGATAATTGACTAATTTTGCTAAATCACTAGTATCCAAACCTAAATTTATTCTTCTTTTTTGAATGTTTTTACCAAATGAAATCATTTTTATATCCCCCCTATATTTTAAATAAATATTATTTTATTTGTAATTTATTGTATATTAGATCAAAAAAAATGTAAAGTTTATTTAAAAAAATATTATTTTATGAAATAGTATGTTAATATATAGTATAAAAGATAAATAATATATTTTAAATTATAATAAGGGGGGAATTATGGATAAAAAAGAATTTGAAAAAGAAATAGAGAAAAACATTAAAAATATGGGATATATAGATGGAGAAAAATTAAGTCCAGAAGGTGAAATATTAAAAAAGCTTTATTTAGAACATAAAAGTATAGGAATTGAAGTAAATGAAAAAATTATTTCAAATGAAGTTGAAATAATTTATGAAAATAGGTTAAAAAAGGAAAGTGAAAAACTTAATATAGATATTAATCAAATAAAAGTATTAATATCTACAATAGGTGTGGTAAATGAAAAAATTAAAACTATTTTGGATGAAAGTACAGTTGAAAAAAATTTAAGAGTTTTCACAAAAATAGAAAAAATATATATTTTTCATACTGAAAGTTCAAAAGAGCATTTTGAAAATTTAAAGAAAAGAATCAATTCAAAATATAAAGATAATATAGAAATTATTGGAAGTTTAGTGGAAGAAACTATCATTAAAACAAATAAATATTTAGTTAATCTATTAAAAAATATAACTAAGTCTTATGATAGAGAAGAAATTATAATGGATATAACTCTAGGTATGAAATTAACAGCTATACCAATGTATAGATTATCAGTTGATAATGGTATAAAAGTTGTCAACTGGAAAGAAATATTTTTACCTATATACAAGGAAGAAAATGGAGTTTTTGAAATAGAAAAAAGTAATAGAGTTACTTTTTCTACTACCTTAGAATTAATCAAAGAAGCTTTATCAGAAAATAGACAACTTTTGATAGAAATTAACAATTCCTTGGATAGAGGAGAATATGAGACTGTTGCTAGTTATTATGAAAAAATAGGAAGAAAAGATAAAGAAGATTTTTTTAGAGAACTTGGAAAACTTTTAAATTTAGATGTTCTATTAGCTTATGACACTTCTATATTTGCAGAAAAACTAGATTATTTTGTGAAGAAATTATTAGAAAATAACAACGAAAATGAATATAGCTCTAATATAAAAGCTATAATAGTATTTTTAAAAATAATAAGTGATTTAAAATATGTGGATGAAGAAAATTATAATAAAAGTTTTATTGAAGAATTAAAGAAGAGATATAGAGAAAAATATGGAGAATTAGACTTTGATGATATTGATAGCTTAGGAGAAAATTTTCTTAATGTTTTAAAAAATTATTATAAAAGAGAAATGAAAAATATAACTTATTTAGAAACTGATTTTTATTTTGATTCTGATAAATTTTCTAGTTTGAATGATATTGTAGATTTAATTTTACATTTAATTGAAGTTGAAAATAAGAATGATATTGATGATGAATATGAAGAAAGTAATCTCTATTTAAATATTGATAATATATACATATATTTGGCAACTAATATAATATTTAGAAAAGTTAAAAATATGGAATCTCTAAAAAAAGTATTTAAAGTTGATAAAGGGATTTCTAACTTAGAAGATATCAATAAAATAAATTTATATCTTTTTGAAGCAGGAGATAATTCAAGGACTGAGAGAAATATAAATATTGTTAAAAAAGTATTTAATTTTTCTACATTCAAGGAAAAAATTCCAAATATTATAAACTATAAAGATGGTGTTTTACAATTTTTAAATTTAGGGATAGAAATAGATTTAAAGGACAAAGATATAATTCTAAATGAATGGAATGAAAGAATTTTAAATGCCATTATATCAAAAGAAGACTATGAAGTTAGTGATGCTTATTTAAAGGACTATTTAGAAAAAAATTATAATTGTAAATTTAACACTTATAAAAATAAAAAAGTAGATTTTAAAAAGTTTATTATAGCTTTAAATAAAATTATTATAGATGAATTAAAAGAAAAAAATGTAAATGAAGCAGATTTAAGAGAATTTATTGAGCCTCCATCTAATGAGAGAGGCAAGGAAAAAATTTTATATAAAGTAGATAATTATTACTTTGACTAATAAAAAGGTCAGTTACAATTTCTTGTAATTGGCCTTTTTACCTAATTAATTTCCAACATTAAGGACTTTTACTCCATCTTGGATAATTGTAAAAGAACCTCTTATATTATCTCTCTCAAATGCTTCTAAAATAAGTACTTTAAGAGCTTCGATAGAAGTACCCTTTTCATATTTTTTACGAATAAATGCTTTAATTCTCTTGTTCATACTTTTAGGAATCACTTCTCCATTAGTTTTCCCAAAAAGTATCATCTGACATCCTTTCATTTAACACCTACTTTCTAATTTATTAAAACTAATAAAATAATAAAAAATTCTTCTTCTAAGTAAATAACTTTCATTCCCTTTACTTTAAATAAAAAAGTTAAATTTATAACCTTTTAATTATATATTATACATCTTGTCTTATTTTTTTATAAGATACTTTATTTTAAAACTTTTTAATAATAATTAAAATATAAAATTCATGATATAATAAAAATAACAAATTTTTTTAAATATGGGGAGGTAAAAATGGCTAAAATTTTAATCACAGCTCTTGGAAGTGGGACTTATAACAAAGAAAAAAATGAGAAAGAGTATAGACCAGCTACATATTATGTAGAAGAAGGTCATCCTCTTGAGAAAACTGAACTTATAGCTTCAGCTATTGATGAACAATGGAAAATGGATAAAATTATTTTTATTGGAACTACTGGTTCAATGTGGTCTAATGTCTATAAGTTTTACTGTGAAAATAAAGGAATTACAATGAATGATGAATATTATGATAAACTTAAAAATACTGAACTAAGTGCTAATAAAGATACTCCTATTGAAAATTTAGAAATTGAAAAATTTAATGCTACTTTTGATAAAAAAATAAAAGGTATAGTTATTAAATATGGAGTTGATAATAAAGAAAATTTAGAGAATTTTCATTCAATTATAGAGATAGAAAAAGAAATTGAAGATGGGGATGAGATTTTTATAGATGTAACTCATTCATTTAGATCAATGTCGTTTTGGTTATTTTTAATAATGACATATCTTAGGGATGTTTCTAATAAAAATATAGATATTAAAAATATAACTTATGGAATGTTTGAGGCACCAAATGAAAAAAAGGAAACACCTATTGTTTCTTTAAATTTATTTGTTGATATTTTAAAATGGTTTAAAGGTGCAAGTGAGTTAAAAAATTATGGAAATTCCTATTCAATCTTAGATGAATTAGAAAAAAATTTGATGGATAAAGAAATTAAAAATGAAATTGAAAATTTTTCTGATACTATGAATATAAATTATATAGATTCTATTGAAGAAAGTTTGAAAAATTTCAATACAATAAAAGATAAACTTAATAATCTTGAAGGACCAGGAAAATATATAATTCCTCAAGTTTTTAAAAATTTTATAAATACATTTGAACTTCCAAATAAAGAAAAATTGTCAAATGAAGAAAAAAAATATCTTTTGAGAGCTAAACTTGCTAAATGGCATTTTAATCAAAAAAGATACTCAATGGCTGCAATAAATATCAATGAAGCTATAGTTGATTTTATAATGGATGCATTAAATTTTCCAAATATAGATACTGAGATAAAAACTGATAAATCACGCTTAGCAAAAATTTGGTTGGAACAAATCAAAGAAGTCGAAGATGAAGAAATAAAGAAATATGGTACAATGTATATTGAAACAAGAAGTATCAGAAATAAGATAGCTCATTCTCTAGATAATAAAAGAGATTTAAAAGAAGATATTAAAAATCTTAAAGAATATAGTAATAATATTTTTAATTTATTATTATCTAAAGATTTAGTGAAAGAAAAAGATTCTAAATTAGGATTTTCTGAAAAATTAAAAAAAGAAAATGAAAAAAAAGAAAATGAAAAAAAAGAAAATCTTAACTTATTTGTAATTTCTGACAAAGGACTAGATTCAGAAGAAATCGTAACAATAAAGAATAAGTTTAAAATAGCAGAGCAACCAATATATTTAAGTAAAAAAGAAAAAGAAAAATGGAAAAGTGCTTGTAAAAAAAATGATAAAGAATCATTAGAAGAATTTAAAAAAATAATTAATAATAAAACAAAAGAAGGAGATTATATTTTAATTATTGGAGACTTTGAATATAAAAATGAACTAGAAGAATATTCAAGCTCTAAAAATCTTAAGATAATGAAAATTGTTTTCAAAAAATTTTTTAAGCTATTGTAAGAAGTTCTAAAAGATACTAATAACTTTTTTCTGTAAATTCTATTCTCTAAGATTAAAATTATTTGATAAATTTTAATATAAAAAAAGGTATTCAAGAATGGATACCTTTTTCTTTTTAATACAATGATTAGTCACATCAAAATACTAATACTTTTCATATAATACATCTTAATATTTTATATAAGTTTAATAGTCTCACTAAGAAGAAACTTAAGAATTATTCAATTAAAGTATCTATAAATATTCTTCTTACTTTTTTATTTGATAAAAATATGTGTTATTGCATTTAAAAAGGTATGTATTTATCTGAACAATTACTTTCAAGAGCTTTTATTAAAAGATGTATTTGATATTCAAGAGCCCTTCTATACTTATTTTGTTAGAGGTGCCTATTATATTCTTTTTTTAGTAATTCTCCAAACTCATTTATAAATATATTTCGAGCTTCTTTTTTAGGAAAACTGCACCTGTTTTTTTCATTAGTTATAAAATCATTAAGAGTTAATTTTTTAGTTTTTAATAATTTAAAAGCTAAAGAATCTACTAAAATAGTTCTCCATTCTTCCATTAAGTTTGAACAAAGGCATGGAATACCTTCTTCATCAGAAGCAAAAAATTCAATATAAGGATTAAGATCTTTATTTTGTATCTCATAGATTAGAAGAGTATAACCAAAACTTAACATTGAATTAAAAAGATCTTTAGGAGACATTTTAACTCTTGTTGTAAAATTAAAATCATCTCCAAGAAAATAAGAAAGACCAGTAAAATTAAAGGTATTCATTTTTTCAACAATTAAATTTAGTTCTTCTATACTTTGAGCTTTATCAACATCATTTAATAAAGTTAATATTCTAGTGGAATAAATAGCAGCAGGCTCTTTTGCAGAGACATTCTCTCTAAATAATAAGTTTCTTTGATTTTTTATTTTAGTTTTGACAAATATTTTAGAAAGAGCTAGATTTCTTTTTGGATATTTATTTTCTTCAAAGGATTTTATAGATTTTAATATCTTTTTTATAAAAATATAGTCATCATCTTCTTCTTGAAATTCTACATTTTTAAATAAATCTTCTATATCACAAGATAAAGCTTTTGCTATATCTGGAATTTTTTTTGTAGATGGATACATTTTATCAGCTTCAATTTTCTCAATATAACTTCTATTAGAATAATTAAGTAATTTTGCTAAGTCACTAGTATTTAAACCTAAATTAATTCTTTTTTTGAATATTTTTTCCAAATGAAATCATTTTAAACTCCTTCTTTAAAATATATTTTATTTTAAACCTTATTATAAATGGATAATCTTCAATATACAAGCAAGAGCAGTTGCATTATGGAAAAAAGATAAAGAGTTTTAAACCTTATTATAAATGGATAATCTTCAATATAGAAGATGAAGTAACTGAACAACCAATTGTTAGAGTGTTTTAAACCTTATTATAAATGGATAATCTTCAATATAAAACATCAAGTAACTATTAAATTAAGTGAATTAAAGTTTTAAACCTTATTATAAATGGATAATCTTCAATATTTTCACATTCCAACTATTCCGTGGTGCTATGCAAATCGTTTTAAACCTTATTATAAATGGATAATCTTCAATATAGCTCATTTACTTAAGGCTGCTGTTATAGAAAGACAGTTTTAAACCTTATTATAAATGGATAATCTTCAATATGTATCTGATTTATATAAGAAATTATATGAAAAACAAGTTTTAAACCTTATTATAAATGGATAATCTTCAATATTCTTATTCAAAACTCAAAAGATGCAGCTACTTATTGTTTTAAACCTTATTATAAATGGATAATCTTCAATATCTTGATAGTGAGTTCGTAGCTAATACTGATATTTGGGTTTTAAACCTTATTATAAATGGATAATCTTCAATATTCTATACTTGGATAGTAGTTTTACTATTATCTTTCGTTTTAAACCTTATTATAAATGGATAATCTTCAATATTAGAAGTATTTAGGTCAAAGGAAGTTAAGTACCCTAGGTTTTAAACCTTATTATAAATGGATAATCTTCAATATTATAGATACTACTACAAATAATGATGAAGAACTTGCTAATGTTTTAAACCTTATTATAAATGGATAATCTTCAATATGATTACAACAGAGGTTTTAATAAACTTTGGGATTTAGGGGTTTTAAACCTTATTATAAATGGATAATCTTCAATATACGTAACTGGTCCATATTGTTACTGCATGGACACTAAGGTTTTAAACCTTATTATAAATGGATAATCTTCAATATATGGTGAACATGTTACATCTGTAGTATATTACGAAAAGTTTTAAACCTTATTATAAATGGATAATCTTCAATATTTGAATCTGTTGAACAAATATTCAGGTTTTTTCAATTACAGTTTTAAACCTTATTATAAATGGATAATCTTCAATATACTTTGACGCTGGTACTGGTAGAGGTATTGGCGTTGAAGTGGTTTTAAACCTTATTATAAATGGATAATCTTCAATATTATTTAGATGAGGATCAATGCTCTTATAACTATATCAGCCAAGTTTTAAACCTTATTATAAATGGATAATCTTCAATATACTTACGCTAAGTATGCACTTGCAGCAGTTGCAGTGTTTTAAACCTTATTATAAATGGATAATCTTCAATATAATTACTATTATAAAAGAATGTGGACTATCTTTCATTAAGTTTTAAACCTTATTATAAATGGATAATCTTCAATATAGAAAAGAGAGATTACAAAAAATTGGAAGATGCTATAGTTTTAAACCTTATTATAAATGGATAATCTTCAATATTCAACTAATCCCCTAAGGGGTGGGGAGTTTTTATTTTGTTTTAAACCTTATTATAAATGGATAATCTTCAATATAAATTTAGGAGCTTTAATAGGTGAAGCAATTTCAGAGTTTTAAACCTTATTATAAATGGATAATCTTCAATATTCAAGCTATAATACTATATACTAAGCCAGAAGTAGATGAGTTTTAAACCTTATTATAAATGGATAATCTTCAATATTGCAAGGTGCTGATTTTGATGAAGACGATATTAATGAGTTTTAAACCTTATTATAAATGGATAATCTTCAATATGAAATGGGAATATTATAGGTGGGTATAACGGACACCCGTTTTAAACCTTATTATAAATGGATAATCTTCAATATCTTAACACATGTGATGTAATAAATGAACTAATAAAGTTTTAAACCTTATTATAAATGGATAATCTTCAATATTGCTATAGATAAAATAAAGGACATGGATATTGAGGAATGTTTTAAACCTTATTATAAATGGATAATCTTCAATATAGTAGATGGACAAGCTTCTAAAGAAATAGAACTTACAGGGTTTTAAACCTTATTATAAATGGATAATCTTCAATATCTCATCTTCAGAATTCACTGGATTTATTCAATTAAAGTTTTAAACCTTATTATAAATGGATAATCTTCAATATAGTGATGTAGTAGATTTATTTGTTAAATTTATAAAGTTTTAAACCTTATTATAAATGGATAATCTTCAATATTTATGATTTAGTGATTTGTGGATACGATAATCCATCTAGTTTTAAACCTTATTATAAATGGATAATCTTCAATATAAGAGCATTCCATAATGTAACCGCTTTATATCTATAGTTTTAAACCTTATTATAAATGGATAATCTTCAATATTCTAACTGCTGATTTGAACTCATCTTATTTTAGTAATGTTTTAAACCTTATTATAAATGGATAATCTTCAATATCTGATTTGTGTCATTGTTATGAGGACTTCTAAAAAAGAAGTTTTAAACCTTATTATAAATGGATAATCTTCAATATCCCAGATTGGACGGGGGATAATGATTATATCTGTATGGAAGGTTTTAAACCTTATTATAAATGGATAATCTTCAATATTATTATGGAAAAAACTTTACTAGAATATGGTGTAGTAGTTTTAAACCTTATTATAAATGGATAATCTTCAATATATAAAAAAGATGGGAAGACCTCCTGCAAAAGACCCTATTAGGTTTTAAACCTTATTATAAATGGATAATCTTCAATATAATTAAAATTGAATGCGTGTGCTAATATGCCAAAATGTTTTAAACCTTATTATAAATGGATAATCTTCAATATTGAAGTATGGAAACGTGTAAGAAGTTGTGCACTTGTGTTTTAAACCTTATTATAAATGGATAATCTTCAATATGATATAAGCAGAGAAAAGAAGCGTAAAGGAACTACAGTTTTAAACCTTATTATAAATGGATAATCTTCAATATCGTAGCATTATCATTAGAACCTTTAATAAGAGCAGAAGTTTTAAACCTTATTATAAATGGATAATCTTCAATATGTAATTCTGATTACATGTATAATATATCAGAAGTAAAAGTTTTAAACCTTATTATAAATGGATAATCTTCAATATCAGGAGGCGAGAAAATTTCATACTTTAAATTCTAGAAATTTGTTTTAAACCTTATTATAAATGGATAATCTTCAATATAATAATGAGCAAGTTTAAGTTTTTAAAGAACTTTAAGTTTTAAACCTTATTATAAATGGATAATCTTCAATATACAGTATCATAGGCTGGTCCATTGCTGGAGTATCTTTGTTTTAAACCTTATTATAAATGGATAATCTTCAATATTGCCATAAAGGCAGTACAAAATATTATTAATCATCCATGTTTTAAACCTTATTATAAATGGATAATCTTCAATATTGTATTAAGTATTGATGCAAATGAACTATTTGGATGGAAGTTTTAAACCTTATTATAAATGGATAATCTTCAATATTCGTTATTATTAGATTTTATTTGCTCAAGGACATAGTTTTAAACCTTATTATAAATGGATAATCTTCAATATCCACTTAATTCAAGAGATGTTAAAAGGTCTAAGATAGTTTTAAACCTTATTATAAATGGATAATCTTCAATATTATAATAATCCTATGTGGTTCTTTGATGATTATAGAGTTTTAAACCTTATTATAAATGGATAATCTTCAATATAACTACATAATGGACAGATATTCGATGTGACAAACCAACGTTTTAAACCTTATTATAAATGGATAATCTTCAATATCAAGGACATTCGTTCAACAGCAAGGTTGGGAAGTAAGTTAGTTTTAAACCTTATTATAAATGGATAATCTTCAATATAATGTTCGATAGAGTCTTAGAACTTGAAGGTACTGTGTTTTAAACCTTATTATAAATGGATAATCTTCAATATGAGTTCATTTCGTTTGTACAGCAAAACTTCGATTTGGTTTTAAACCTTATTATAAATGGATAATCTTCAATATTATATATGAAGGTTATTTACAAATAAAAGATAAAAGTTTTAAACCTTATTATAAATGGATAATCTTCAATATCTATTACTAATATTTAATCTTATAAAGCGTATAGGAGACAGGTTTTAAACCTTATTATAAATGGATAATCTTCAATATACAAATTTATATTTGCATATAACACAGATAGTCAATTAACAGTTTTAAACCTTATTATAAATGGATAATCTTCAATATATTTTAGATAATACATTTAGGAGGTAAATATGAATACAGAGTTTTAAACCTTATTATAAATGGATAATCTTCAATATATTAAAGATATAATAGTTTCATTTCCTTCAAAGTATAGTTTTAAACCTTATTATAAATGGATAATCTTCAATATATAGGAATGGGAAGTTTCGGATATGATTATAGCAGTTTTAAACCTTATTATAAATGGATAATCTTCAATATTTACATGATAAACTTCTAAGTCTTGTAGATGTAAATGATCTGAAGTTTTAAACCTTATTATAAATGGATAATCTTCAATATATGACAAAGAATGAATCGGCTGAAGCTATAATGGAGAGGTTTTAAACCTTATTATAAATGGATAATCTTCAATATTAGGTATGAACTATCTTCACCATAAGCCACAATCTTCTTAAGTTTTAAACCTTATTATAAATGGATAATCTTCAATATTAGATAAAGAACCAATAGCAAGAATGCCTCTTGCTAAGTTTTAAACCTTATTATAAATGGATAATCTTCAATATGGTAATGTGTACTGGTTTAATATGAAAGGTAGCCATAGGTTTTAAACCTTATTATAAATGGATAATCTTCAATATCCTTAGCTCAAAGAAGAATATTGATTTTATGCTTGTTTAATTTAATTTTTAGTGGGTAGCAACAATTGAACATTTTTTTGATTTTTTAGTCTTTTTTCATTTTTTATATTAAATATCTACTATCTTTTTTAATTTTTCTATAAAAAAACAAGCAGTTTTATCTTTAATTCAAATAAAAATATGAAATGTTAAAAAATTGTTCATTGGCAACTAAAAATTACAAGCAATTAGCTTGTAATTTATTCTACACCAACTTTACAAAAATGTAAAGTTATTTTTAGTAAAAAAATTGTTTATTTTCTTAATATTATGTTAATATATAAGTATAATATTTTTATTTTAAATTTTATCTACTATATTTATTTTATTTAAAATTCTAAGAGGAGGATATTATGGACTTATATATTTCAACTGAGGGGACAAACATAAGCATACAAAAAAATTCTTTTTTAGTAAAAACAAAAGAGAAATCTATTATTCTTTCACCTGAAAAAATTGAAACAATTATTCTAGAATGCAACTCAAGTATTTCAACTTCTGCTATAAAACTAGCTATGGAACACAATATTAGTATTGCTATAAGTGATAGTTATGGAAATTTCATAGGTCATTTCTGCAAATTAAATTATTCTAAAGGAGCAAAATTAAGAAGAAAACAATATGAACTTTTCTCTTCAAAAAAAGGAATTGAAATGGCTAGAAAGTGGTTAACTGAAAAAATAGAAAAACAAAGAGATCACATTGACTATTTGTTAAAAAAAAGAAAAAAAGAATTTTCTGAACAAGTTTTATTTAATCAAGCTCTAGAAAAATTAGCCACCATAAATATAGACTTAAAAAATTATCGTGAAAAAATAATGGGAATAGAAGGAAGTATTAGTAAAATTTACTATAAAAATATTTCACAACTTCTTATTGAAAAATGGAAATTTGAAGTAAGAGAACATAGGAATGCAAAAAAACCTTATAATATTGTTTTAAATTATATCTTAGGAATATTATACAGATTAATCGAAACATTTATTGTAAAAGAAGGCTTTGATCCAGCTTTAGGAATTATTCATGTTGAAGGTGAAAAGAAAAATTCTTTTGTATATGATTTTATAGAAAAATATAGATATCTTGCTTTAGAATCTACTTTTAATTTATTTAATGAAAATTTAATAAGTGAAGAGTTTTTTGAGTATGGAGCTAATAAAACTCCTATACTTTCTATTAAAGGGAGAAGAACTACAAGTGCATATTTTAAAGATGTTTTAAAAAGCGGAATGAAGGTCAAAGAAAAAGTTTTTTCAATTGAAGATATAATAAAAAGTGAAATCAAGAAAATAAAAAAAGAACTTATAGATTATGAAAATGATTATGACTTAGAATCGAAAGTAAAGGAAGTGGCTGAAGATGAATTATTTACTTTCGTATGATATCTCAAATGATAAAGTTAGAAGAAAAATTTTTGAGTATCTACTTGAAAAAGGCTTTCTCAGAATACAAAATTCTGTTTTTTTAGGTGAGATTCATATAACTAAAATAGATGATATATTGGAAAATATTTGTTTACTTGTAGATAAAGATGAGGATTCAATAATTTGTATTCCAATTAACAAAGAAGATTACAATAATATTTTTAATTTTGGGAAAAATAGTGACTACAATCTATATAAAGATGAAGTTTTATATGTATAATTGGGAGGGAAGAAATGGAAAAGAGAGAAGGAGTAAAAAGAGTTTTAATTACCTCAATAGGTGGTGGAAATATTGAAAAAGATGGTGTGAAATACTTAAAAAAGTATGAAAAAACTGTCTATAAAATAAATGGAAAAGAATCTGAAGTAACTACATATATGCCAAAAGTTGTAGAAAAAGAGTTTGATGTAGATAAAACAATTATTATTGGATCTACTGGAACAATGTGGGACAATGTTTACAGTGTATACTCTGATATAAAAGATAAAACTTATTTAGAAAATTTAAGAGAAACTGAGAGAACTTCTGATAGAGATACTGATATAAAAGAATTAAATATTAGTAAACTTAATGAAGAGTTGGTAAATAAAGTAAGAGGAATTGTTATAAAATATGGCTTAAATAGAGAAGAAATATTTGAAAATTTTGATTCTATCATAAAATTAGAAGAAGAGTTCAATGATGAAGATGAATATGAAGTTATATTAGATATTACCCATTCTTTTAGATCAACTGCTTTTTGGATGTTCTTAGTAATGACGTATCTTACAGATGTTTCAAATAAGAAAATAAAAATAATAGAAGTTACTTATGGAATGTATGAAGCTAAAAAGGTAAAAACAGACCCAGCACCAATAATTCTACTAAATTCATTCTTAGAAATTTTAAATTGGATTAAAGGAGCTAGTGAACTAAAACAATATGGAAATAGCTATTATATTTTAAATGAGTTAAAAGATTCAAATGATGATATTCCAGAGGATATAAAGAAAGAATTAAGAAATTTCTCTAATGCAATGAATATGAATTATATTGGTTCTCTGTTAGAAAGTCTTAAAAATTTAGCTGACCTAGAAACAAAGAATAAGATAGATAGTATCAAAGGACCAGCAAAACATATTATTCCAAATATTTTAAAAAATTTTCTTAGAGATTTTGATATAAAAGATACTGATGAAAAAGAAAAAGCTTATCTTTTTCAAGCAACTTTAGCAAAGTGGCATTGTGAACAAAAAAGATATGCTATGGCTGCAATAAATATAAGTGAAGCCATTGTAACATTTATATTAGTAGCTTTAGAAATAAATTCTAAAAAATTAAAAGGAAAATTTGATCCAGATAATAAAGGACAAAAATGGCTTAGAAAAATCTATGAACAATATAAAGATGTTCCTAATCTAAATGATGATGAAAAACAAATATATGAATATGGTGAAATGTATGTAGAGACAGTAAGAATTAGAAAAGAAGCTGCCCATTCATTGGGAAAACAACTTAATACAAATAATGATATAGAAAAATTAGAAAAGTATTCTAATAAAATAATAGATTTATTAAAAAATCAAAGTATAATAAAAAAATTTGAAAAAAAATTAGAAATATTAAAAAAGATTGATTTAAAAGATAAGCAAGAAAAAACAAATATAAAGTCTGAAGAAAATAATAATAAAGTTATAAAAGGAAAAAAAATTTTGGTATTTTCTACAAGATTATTAAGTAAAGAAGAAAAGGAAGAACTAGAAATAAAATACCAATTTCAAAAAGAAAATATAATTGAATTAGATACCATTGATATAGAGAAGTGGAAAAAACTTAAATCAGATGATGATTTTAAATATTTTAAGGATAAGATAAAGAATATTTTAAAAGAAGGAGATTATATTCTAATACATGGAGATTATTTAAAAATGACAAAAACAGTTGGTTATGCAGTAACAACAAATCCTTCAAAACCTTATAAAATAAAAACTCTTATTATTTCTGATACAGTTTCTTCCAAGGATGGATATTTCAAAGAAATATAAACATATTCAAATAAAGAAGTACAGCCTATTTGTACTTCTTTTTTGCTTTTTTAAGTACGAATATGTAAAAATCAAGTATATACATATAAGTTATACTAAGCACATAACAAGGAAACGAAATTTAAGAATGTAAGAAATAGATATTTTAAAAGATTTTAAAATTTGAAAGGAGGAATTTATTATGTTGAAATTTATTTTTCTTTGGTGGCTTTTTAGTGATAACCAATATTAAACAATTTTATGGAGGTAGATACTATGTTAAACATTATGTTAGACACTACATTAAATTTATTATTCTTATATTGTTTTTACAAAAATAATCGTTAACAAAATATGAAAAGAAGGTGTTTTTTAATGTTACCATTTATTTTAACAAGAGTTGTGGCTTCTGTAGCAGTTTCTTTAATAGTAAAAAGTTTTTCTGATAAATAAAAAAGGAGATGATGTATATGTTACCATTAGTTATTCAATTAGGAAGTATCGTTGTTGGTAGAGTTGTAGCAAATCAAATTACAAATTTAATTAAGAAAGATTAGGAGGGTAAATATGAATACAAGTATCATTTTATAAAAATCAAGTACATACAGCTAAGTTATAATGAGAATATAAAAAGAAAACAAGTTCAAAGGAGGTAAGAAATGGATATTTTAAAAGATTTTATACAACAAACTTTAGTAGTAATCATAAATAATATTTAAAGGAGGGATAGTATGCTAGATTTATTCTTATTGTTTTGGTTTTATAAAAATAGTTAATTGTATTTAAGAAAGGAAGGTGTTTTTTAATGTTACCATTTATTTTAACAAGAGTTGTAACTTCTGTAGCTGCTTCTTTGGTGGTAAAAACTTTATTTGATGATTAATTTTAAAAGGAGATGATGTATTATGTTACCATTAGTTATTCAATTAGGAAGTATTGTTGTTGGTCAAGTTGTGGCAAATCAAATTACAAATTTAATTAAGAAAAACTAGGAGGTAGAAAATGGATATTTTAAAAGATTTTATTCAACAAACTTTAGTAGTAATTATAAACAATATTTAAATTTAAAAGGAGTGATATTATGATAACAACAATTTTTTTAACAGCACTATCTGTAACAACAGCAACAGTATCTAGCACCATAGCAAAACATTTTACCAAGAAAATTTTAGAAAAATTTGGAGAAAAGTAAAAATTGTATGTCATATCTATATAATTTAAAAAATTATATAAATAATACATACAATTTTATTTTTTATATGATAGAAATTTTTACATATCTATTTCAAAAGGAATGTAATCTTTTGGAGAGTCATTTTCAATAGCTTTTATCAATAATACAATTTGATATTCAATCGCTTGTCTATAACTCAATTTACTTGAACCTGCTATAATTTTCCCTACTTCCATTCTTAAAAGTTTTTCAAATTCTTCAATAAATGCAAATGAAGCCTCTTTTTTCAATAGAACAGCACCTGTTTCTCCATTAGTTTCAAAATCTTTTAGTGTTAATTTTTTTGTATACAATAGTTTAAAAGCTAATGAATCAACTAAAATAGATCGCCATTCTTCCATTAAATCAGCACAAAGTGCAGGCATACTAGACTCATCTGAAGTAAAAAAGCCAGCATAAGTGTTAAGTCCCTTTGAATTAAGCATATTTTTTATTTCATATAAAAGTAAAGTATATCCAAAACTTAAAATAGAGTTAAATGGATCTGTAGGTGGCATTTTAACTCTTTTTGTGAAATTATACTCATCTCCAAGGAATGAAGATAAACCAGTAAAATATAGTTCATTCATTTCTTCTATTATTGTATTTAATTCTTCTATATTTTTAGCATTATTAACTTTTTCTACAAAGCCCTTAATTCTTACAGCTGAAATTGCTGGAAGTAATTCTTTTGCTATTCTATTTTCTTTAAAAAGAAATGCTCTTTGATTATTAATTTTTCCTTTTATAAAAATTTTTGACATAGCCAAACAAAAATCTTTATTGCCACTTTTTTCAAATTGTAACCTTTGTCTTTTGATATCCACATTATTTGTTGCTTCTAAACTACCAAAATATTCTCCTATTTTTGATAAAAAAGTCACAGGAATTCCTCTTTTTAAAAGTTCTTGTATACAATGAACTGTAATATTTATATCACCAAATACAATAACTCTTTCTAATTTCTCTAATTTTTCAGCAGGAATTATTTTTTCTTTGAGAGTTTTTACTCTGAACCTCCCACGACTGGGCATTATCTCTCCTTAACAAGTTAAGGAGCTTAGCCAAGTGTCATGGGGTTCTAAAATCTTTAAAAATATTTAAAAATTTTCTAAGAAGTTTGATAGCTTTACACTACCCTTATTCTTTTAGGTGTG
>ERZ773083.553-NODE-553-length-30282-cov-16.413306_pt1 | contig 30282 bp, 28 predicted proteins | sample MGYA00511465_ERZ773083 | MGnify/ENA primary metagenome ERZ773083 (study PRJEB29015, sample SAMEA2738001) | human oral metagenome | biome: human oral; feature: human-associated habitat; material: dental | place: China | collected 2060 ... | reverse complement strand
AGCGAAATCACCGCCCATCGCATCGACCGCTATACGCATCCTGCACTCCCTTCCCCCATGCCGTTCCCTCACCGTTCGAGAGATACCACGATAAACTTTGCACGAAAGACTTCTTTATCTTCTCGATATGTCTTAACCCATACAAAAATTTTATTCCCGCGCACCTTCACGATCTCCGCATGTGCGATGACCGTATCGCCCTTTTTGATCGGCGTCTTATACTTTACGTTTGCGACCCCCGTCATGGCGATCGGCGCGTCAATGATTGCAAGTGCGAGTGAGTTTGCCTGAGAGAAGAGTGCCGTGCCGCGCGCAATCTCCAAGTCCGCGAAGAGGAGATCATCCGTCACGCGCAGCGCCGATGTTCCACGCACGCCCAGTTCAAGGGAGAGCAGGTCGCCGATCACCTCGGTGTGCGGAATGGCGCGTACCTTCTCGCGCGCGTTCTCCGCAAGCGTGCGCACACGAGCGCGCAGCTCAGGGATGCCGAGCTCCGTGCGGTCGAGCCGCACCGTCTGCACACTCACGGCAAGTTTTTTCGCAAGCGCCTCATCCGTCAGAAACGGTTCTTTCCGTACGGCCATAACGAGCGTCTCCTGCCGCCGACGCTTCTTCTCCGTCATCACGTCACTCCTCTCCAAAACACACGATATGCTGTGACATACGCGCGTATTTATTATTTTTAGCACCTGATGCTATCTATACGAAGGTATTATACTAGGTGCTAAAAAAAATTGCAAGAGGATTTCATTAAAAAAGAACTGCTGCAGGAAGTCAGATGACTTCCTGCAGCAGTTCGACGGTTCTCATTCAGCCGCCTCGGCCACAGGTTTTCCGTCATAATAGCCGCATTCCATGCATACGTGATGCGGAAGCTTCGGCTCATGACACTGCGGGCACGATACGTAGTGCGGCGCTTCGAGTTTCCAGTTTGCACGGCGGCGGTCACGGCGTGCTTTCGATGTCTTTCTCTTTGGTACTGCCACTTTGGATACACCTCCTTAATCGTTTTGGAGTAGGCTTTCTAAAGCCGCCAGTCGGGGATCTGGCACGAACGAATCACAGTCACAGGCCCCCTCGTTCAGGTTCTGTCCACAGACCGGACAGAGACCCTTGCAATCAGACTTACACAGCTCACGCAGCGGCTCAGCCACAAGGAGGGTGTCACGCACAAGATCGTCCAGAATGATGGACTCACCATCATAGATTTCCGCCTCATCCGTTTCTCCCGGAGTCTTCGCATAGTCCTCAGAAAAATCAAGCGTGATCTCCCGCTCTCCCTCCACGAGGCAGCGGTCACACACATAGCTGCGGCACGCATGTAGCGTTCCAGTAACACGCAGAACCGATCCCGTGTTCATCACCGTGCCGTCGACACAAATCTCTCCGCGAAAATGTCCGGCATCGTCCCCCAAATCGAGAGATTCCGGCACAACAGCGAATGAGAATGTACAGTTCTCACCAAGAGGAAACGTCCCCTCTAGAACATCCAGCTTCATCATCACGCATGACCTTTCACATTATAGCGGCGGTTTTCGGCGTTGTCAAGGAGCGTTTTCAGAGTTCCGGTACATCCTCCTGCGGTGCATTCATCTGTGCCTTTGCCGTACGCAGGACATTCATCGCCTGATTCAGCCCCATCTCCGCCTGCTGCACCCCCTTGAACGTGCTGCCGACGTGCGCGATCAGCTGCTCGAACACCTGATTTGCATAGGCATCCGCATCGCTCTGGAGGTTAGCGGCACTCGTCTGCGCCTGTTCCATGATCTCGCGCGCCTGATCCTGCGTCTGCTGCATGATCGCACGGGCGCGCTCCTTCGCCTGAATGACGATCTCGCTCTCATCAATCATCTGATTTGCGCGTACCTGCGCAGCGTCAACAATCTCCTTTGCCTCCCCGTGCGCACGACTGAGAATACTCTCCTGTTCCTGCATGATCTCCGATGCACGGTTCAGCTCCTTCGGGAGATCCATGCGCAGTTCCTCCACGAGATGCACAATCTCATCGTCATTCACTAGAGCCTTGTCGCTGAAGGGGAGGTGGGATGCCTCCGCAACCAGATCTTCGAGTTTTTTCAGCGTGTCAACTACTGCCATAAATCTATCTCCTTTTCCTGCACAGCCACGAGCACTTATCCCCGCAGGGGCTTTCCATACAGTTTCATGATTGCCCGCTCCACCGACGGTGGTACAATTCCCTGCACCGGTCCACGGAAGCGGATGAGCTCACGCACGCCGGAGGAACTGACAAACGTCAGATCGGGGCGCGTCAGCAAAAAAATAGTATCGCTCTCCGGCATGAGATGGCGAACCATCGCCGCGTGGTTTTCCTCATACTCGAAGTCCTTTACCGAGCGCAGACCGCGCACCACCACGCGCGCATTCTGCTGCTTCATGTAATCCGTCAGGAGTCCCGAGAACACATCCACACGCGCATTCGGCACATGTGCCGTTGCCTCCCGCAGAAAGTGAATGCGGTCATCCAGAGGAAAACAGCCGTCCTTCCGGATATTATGAAAAATGCAGACAATGAGTTCATCGAACATGGACGCCGCGCGCTCCACAATATCAATATGCCCCGTCGTCACGGGGTCAAAGCTGCCGGCAAACACCGCGCGCCTCATCCCTGCACCTCCTGCTTATAAAAACATATGCGTGCCGCACCATAGCGCCGTTCACGCACGAGAGAAAAACCACCGCTACGTTCCATGAGCGGCTCATCCGCCCCCTGTTCAAGAACGAAGATACCGTCCGATGAGAGCAGCGCCCCCTCCCCCACTGCGGTGAGCACGCGCGCATTATCGCCGTGTGCGTACGGCGGATCCGCAAAAATGAGGTCAAACGTATGCCCATCACGCGAAAGAGCGGCAAGCTGTCCATAGACATCGCCGCAACGAATCTCCGCACATGCCTCAAGCTTTGTACGCCGTGCATTCTCCATGAGAATCGCATGGGTTGCATGATCCACGAGCACAGCATGCGCTGCCCCGCGCGAGAGCGCCTCGAGCGCAAGCGCCCCCGTCCCCGCAAAGAGGTCGAGCACATACGCGTCATAGACACGCGCACCCAGCATACTGAACAGCGCCTCGCGTGCACGGTCAGCCGTCGGACGCGTCCCCTCCCCTGTGGGAGATTTCAGACATGTGCCGCGCGCACTGCCCGTAATGATCCGCATTGCATTCCCCCTGCTACTTTATTATAGACTTTCCTATTCTACCACAATTCACATTCGCATTTCAACCTATCACATACAAGGAACGAAAAATGCCCCTTTAATCCTCATGTATGCCCTTACGCAGCTTCTGTGCGAACGATGCGACAAAGGCATCGATCTGCTCGCGCGATGTCTTACCCCCATACTCCCGATACGGTCGATCCATGTACGTCTCATAACGCGCACACCAGAGCGCGCGTGCCTCCGGCAGGAGGCGGCAGCTGCCGTCCTTCGCCCGCTCAAAATCCTGCGGCATCATAAATCTGCGGCGCAGGAGATAGAGCACAAAGCGGTCGATAATCCCCGAACGGAACGGCTCCATCAGATCGAACACGAGACTGTTCCTGCGACCGTCCATTCGGTGCAGGAAACTGATGCGCGCATCCAGTCCGTAACCAATGAGCGCCGTATGCACCTCCCGTGCGAGAAACGCATAGCCATAATTCAGGAGTGCATTGACCGGATCGACAGCAGGACGTTTCCCGCGCCCCTTGAATGACCAAAACGGCGCATCGATCAGCGCCGAGAAGGCTCCGAAATACATACGCGCGCCCGTCCCCTCCATACCACGCAGCGCATCTGCCGACCCTGCCGACGGAACCTTCCCCCGCATCGCCTTGATCATGTGAATCGCACCGGCAATCCCCGCGTCCGCAACGCTCTTCTCATATCTTTTGAGCAGACGGTATTGACTGCGCAGCTTCGCCATGACAATCATCCTTGCCAGAGCGAGACTGCGCTGCGCATCCTCCACACACATGAGCTGGTGCCGCAGCATGCGTAGCGTCATCTCCTCCCCCGCCACCTGCCCGACCGTCTTGCCGTGATAATCCATAAAAAAGACCGGCACCCGCTGCTCAATGCACGCGAAAAGTGCCGGCGTCGTAACATTTGCCCGCGGACCGACCACAATAGATGTCAGCATGAACATCGGCATGCGGGAGACAATCGCCCCCTCCCGCTCGACGATCAGTCGCCCCGCATCCTTGCGTACACTGCTGCCCGGAGAGAGGAGATACAGAACTGCCATCGCACTTCCCTCATTCCCTAGACGATCAAGAACGGAACATCCTCCTCGAGCGGCTTTCCGTACATCCACAGCCCCTGTTCGCAAGCGCAGCAGAGCGGGGCAATCATGAGCAACGGCATGTCAGCCGCGCTCACGAGGCGGAGCAGCTCGGCACGCATCGCCTCCATCTGCACCGCCGTCGCCCGACAGGTGAACACGCTGTACTGCACGCGAAGCGCCCGCGCTTCAAGATACTTTACGACGCGGGCACGGACACGATCTTCCTTGATATCGTAGCATATGATGTACTTCATTGTTGCATACCGTATACGGCATTAGATGTGGTAAGCCTCTTTGGCATATCTAAAAAGTTATATGATAAATACAGTTTCAATGCCGCACGCAGCATTGTTTGTGGTGCAACTTCGTGGCGAGATGGCTTGCTTTGCGAATTGGGAGTTTCAATGCCGCACGCAGCATTGTTTGTGGTGCAACGCTATCGCGAGGCGTACCGTGGCAGATTCGGGATTGTTTCAATGCCGCACGCAGCATTGTTTGTGGTGCAACTCCGTCGCTCGCAGCCCTTGTCCCGCGCGGGGCGGAAAGGCGTTTTGGAAAGTGGTCGATTTTTTGCGCTGTTTTTGCTGACCGCAGCTGCTTTTTTGCCTCCTACCGGCGGCAAGAATCGACGGAATCCCTTGTGCGGCATGGGTTGCGCCATTTTGGAAAGACACAGCGGCAGAATGCGGCTTTGCGCCGTTGCCGCTGCACTTTCCACTTTACTGCACCATGTCCATATCATACCAAAGAATACGGATGTTGGCAAGCAAATTCTCACATTCTTCTCATCTCACCTCCCGTGTGGTCGGCAGTACCCAACGATTTTGGAACGGTTTGTCCCGATCCTCGATGGACATCTGCGCGGTTTTGCTCTCCCAGTCGGGGCGCTCCGTGTTGTCCCAGTCGAGCATGTGGGCAAGCTCCGCCATCGCGTTCCGATGGCGTTCATAGACCTGCGTGTCAAGACGCTCCCGCAGCTGCCGGTCGAAGGCCGCGATGTACGCCTCCATATCCTCCTCACGCTCCGCCACGTTCCAATCGCCCGCCGCGTCAAAGGCGTTCCGATAGGAGTCTGCCGCATCGGTGCGGATGAGGCGCGCGGTGATGCGCACGCTGCCGAGACCGATGGATTTCCCCTTGCCGAGTTTGCAGCAGAGGTCGTCCCCGCCGAGACGCAGCACCTTCATCAGTGCACCGAGTTCATCCTCCGACAGCCGCTCAAAGCGGATGCTGCCACGAAATACGTTACCTGCCTTGACGGGCTGAATGCGCGCACTGGTTACATTCGTATTTTCCTGCACCTCGTTGTGCCAATTTGTTTTGTCTTTCTGATGCCAGTAGAGTTTATATCCGCGGATGGCGACGTTGGGGCTGTCCCAATGGGCAAGTTCGCCATTTTTGTCCTTCTGTTCAAGGTAGAGCTGGACAGAGGTCGGTTTCGGCTCGCTGAGCACCTTTGGATAGGCGGGGGCTGCCATCTGCGGTTCTCCCACGGGCAGGGCATCGGTAAAGGCGAGGCGGCCCGCCCAGAGTTCTTTGCGGCCGAATACGGCATCCGCATAGTCGACGGCATTCGTCCCCATGCCGATGACATGTTCTCCGACACTCCTGTGGTAGGGGATGCGGTAGAACCGTCCAAAACCGAAATGCCGCACATTCCCCTCGTCGTCCTGCTTGTAAAAACACGGCACAACATAGCTGATGTCATCGTTTCCCGTGAACGCTGCCGCCACCTCGTTCTGCTTGGTGTCACATATTTTGCCTGCGCCGTTCCTGTCGCTCTCGTTCAGGATGTCCACGCCCTTGCGCGTGATGTCCTCCCGATATGCCTGTACGACGGCTGCACGGACGGGAATGCGTTTCTGCCAATCAGGTGCATAGTGCATGGTATAACTGGATTTGCCGCGCATCTTGCCGGTGTAGCACGCAGCCTCGCCACTCAGCGGTTCTCCCCACTGCACGGTATCATATCGGCTGCCGTCTTTTTTGTCGGGCATGACCTTAAACTCTGCGGGGCAGATATAGTAGGCGGTATCATCCCCCTTCTGTTGTATGAGGTAGCCTGCCGCTGCCTTGGTCTCGGAGATAGTAACTTTTTTGCCGCCGGACTCCCGAAATGTCTGCATGGACATTTCATCCGTATAGAGATCCCGCATCCCTTTGTTCTTCCCTGCCATCGTGCGGAAGTAGAGCACATTATCGTTGTAGTCCTCTCCGTCGCCGCGCATGGCGCCGCAGGTGACGATCTTGAAGAGGTTCTTCACCATGCCGCGGATGCTGCTGCCGGGGATGACGGGCGTGCCGACCGGTGCGAAGAAGTTTTCCTTGCCGTCTCCCTCCCCGATGAATACGGGGGTCAGCGTCCGAAGTTCGAGGTCGATGCGTCCGCTAATGCGGTCGGGGGCGAGGACGTGCCGCCGATAGTTCGCGATGCGTTCGGCGTCGCTCGCCGCATCTCCCTCGACGGGTGAGACGAGCACGCCCTGCGGCAGTGATACGAAGTTGTACGGCGCTGTCGCCGCGCCTTTCGTCGGCGTTTTCTTTGTGTAGTTCGTTCGCTGCACCATGTTACTCATCCCCCTTGATATCTGCGGCGGCGATGGCCAGATAGCGGAAGTCTACATATCCTGCCTGTGCGGTCGCCGCGTGTATGCCGATGTAGCTGCGTGTGACCAGTCCCACATAGCGCGACGGCTGCGCGAGTGCGGGCAGACGAAGTTCAAGTTTGCGGTCGCTGTCGCGGAGGATCATCCATGCGCCGTCGTCTCTGCGTTCCCCCCAGAACCGCGCCATGCTGTCGACGTGCTCGGCCGGCTCTCCGGTGCCGTCCGCACGAAACCGTCCGCGAAGCTCCTGCCCCTCACGCCGCAGATGCAGCTCACCCGCCGCGTCAAAGATACGCAGCTCGCGGGTCAGCGCCGTGTCAAGGGGACGCTTGTCCGCAAAACGGAACGCGCCGTCCCGCCAGATACCACAGCGGATGCAGTTCACCTGCCAGACGACGGCGGTCGCCTCGCGCATGCCGCGCCGCTCAAGTTCGGCGCGAACGCTGTCCTCTGCGGCAGGGAGCGTGACCTGCTCCGCATTGCTCTTCCCCTGCGTGATACGCAGGAGATTTTGTGTCAGTTCCACGCTCATATGCCCGCCTCCTTATCCAATGCGGTGACGAATTCCTGCAAGTCCCGCGCAGTGGATTCGTCAAAAACTTCCCCGCGCGTGAGCGTCCATGTCCGCCCTCTGTAGTGAATATCCGCACGCAGTCCCGTTAGTAGGCCGCGACCGATGGATTTCTCACCGCCGATGGCAATGCGTCCGAGCCAGAGATCTTTGAGCAAGAGGATGCACAGCCCTGCCTCCCAGCCTTTCGCACGACGCGCACCAAAGTGCAGGGTGACGGCATGTCCCTCGCCTCTCTGCCAAATCGGCACGCTCGAAAAGAGTGCAGAGGGGATGGTTCCGCCCGTGAAGCGGTTGGCGCGGATGCGTGTCTGCTTGTGCGCCTCTCCCACAACGACGGTTTCTTCGACAATGAAGCGGCTGCGGCGTTTGTCTTTCTGTGCGAGTTTTTTCATCTGTTCGGGCGAGGGTCCCATAAGTTCGTCCATGAGCTGCTCTGCGGCGGCTTCATCCTTGCCGAGCGCGTGCAGGATGTATGCCGCACGGTGACGCAGCGTCCCTTTGAGGCTCGTGCCGGGGATGATGTATGCGCCCGCCGCGTTCTTCTTCATCCGTGCGTCGGGCCCGTTCTTCCCTCCGGCGGTCATCCTGTTGGCATCCTCATAGTCGCGGATGATGAGGGAGCCTGCGAGGGCGAAATCCGCCTCAACCATAAAGTCATCCGCTGTATAAATCGGATGCGGGAGTTCTTCTGCCGCAGGGATGTGCGGACGGCAGACGGCAGCTTTGCGTTCTTTCGGAAAAAGCCATGCAGCGACATCTTCTTTGCGGCTGAAGTCATAGCAGTCAACCTGCATACCCGCGACGTGCATTCTGCCGAAGCCCTTTGTCGTGAGTGCGCCGACGCAAAAGCCACTGATGAGGAGGTCGCGCAGACGCAGGAGGGCATTTTTGATGCGTTTTTCCTCCGCCTCATGCACGCCGCGCAGTGTGATCTCGGCGTAGAATTCGCCGCGCGCGCCGCTCTCCACGATCTCATAGTCATATTTGCCGTGCGGAACGGTTGTGCCTGTGATGCCATCGAGGCTCACGCCGTCGCGAACGCCGAGCTGTGCGCCCGCGAGCACGATGTCACAGAGCATCGCCGCGCTCTGTCTGCCGTCTGTACCCGCGCCCCTGTCGGAGGAGGTGCCGAGCGTGCCAAAGAGAAGCTCCGCCGCATCCGGCATATCCTCCTCGACAAAGCTGCGCAGTGCGCCCGCGAGCGATGTACCGGGGATGAAGGGGATCCCCTCCTTGTCGCGGAGCACATGGATGTCGCGGTCGCTGCGCTCCTCCCCGCTCGCCCCCTCGCCGATGAGGAGCGGCGCGTCGAGCTGCAAGGTTCCCTGTATGGTGATACGTCCCAAAATCCGCGCGGGGTTCATGTTCGTACTCATACCCGATCGCCTCCTTCCTCACGTCGTCCCGCCCTCTTGCCCGCAAAGCGGAAGAACGCATGCCAATACGCATAGAAGATCCTGTCTGTGCGCAGAAGTCCGTCCGATCCGTCGGGGAGATCAATCGCCTCGGCAGCACCGGTGAGTGTATCGTCTTTGCGGACTGCATTTTGCTCTTCGGAGTAATACGGCATGTCCTCGATGCGTATGTCATCAAAGTATTGTGCGAGTGATTTCCTGCCGATCACGATGTTCCGCATCATCTCTGCGAGCGGCGTGTTCTTTTTCTCACGCATCTGTCCGGCGAATCCCCGCATCGCCCCGATGGCTTTGTCACACTCCAGCCCCAGTTCATGATCCAGACGGGCGAGCGCATGTCTTGCGCCACTCGGAATGCGTGCCGTCTCGGCATCCATCGCGGCGCGGATGCGCACCTGTTCGACGATGTGATCGACGAGAATTTTCTTTGCGATCTCCTTTGCCGCCGGGCAAATGATGCGCTCCTCACGTGCACCGCTGTCCGCGTCATCCGCACGACAGAGTGCTGCGCTGTCCCAGAGACGCAACTGTCCGAAGCCCTCTTCGCGCCGCCGTCCGACGCCGTCATGGAACAGCGCATGGAGCGCCGCCGCATCGCTGTCCGCCCATGCACCGCTCTTCTTGACGGCGAACACGGTGCCTGCGGCAAGCGCAGTTTCGCGCGGGCGCCGCATGCCCCATGTACCGACGAAGTTGTCGATCTCCTCCGCCTTTGCAAAGATGCTGCGCGGCTCCTCCGCGATGGAGAACCCGCCGCTCGTCCCCGCGTTCAGCGCCGCTGTGACCTCAGCAAGCATGGAAGCGGCATCCCCCGGCACGCCGCCCCACGGGATCAGCGGCGTCTCAAGGCGTATGCAGATGCGCGTTCCCTGCAAAGCGGGCAGCGTGGGAATGTCCTGCGGCTCCATCAGCGTTACTTCACATGCCCCATACTGTGTATATTTCGACCGCCCCGCACAGCAGGAAAAGGATGCGTCAAGGCTGCCGTGCAGGAGGGTAAGCGTCTCTGCCGTCCCATAGACGGTTCCCTCGAATGTCTGCTCCGCCGCAATCGCTTCGTAGTTGTAGATGCCGCCGCTCCGGCTCCTGCCCGCGAGCCGTTCCATGCCGCTGCCGTCCTTCAGATCGGTGCGGCTCATATGGAGGGTGATGCCCCGCTGTACGGCGACGCAGCGGACGGTGCCGTCATGCACCGCGCCGAAGCCCTTCATTCCTTTGAATCCGGGCGCGAGTTCTGCATTTCTTTGCAGGAGGTCTTTGATCTCCCTGCCGTCCTTGCTTCGCTGCATAGAGAACGGCAGCACGATGGCACGCCGCCCCGTCACGGGGTCGATCGGATAGGCATCGACGAAGCGCAGTTCGCCGTAAAAGAGCCGCATGAAATCGGCATCTTCGTGTGCCGCAGCACCGAGCCGCCGTTTTTCGATGAAGCGTGCGGCGAGAATCCCCCGCAGCGTGGAGCCGCTGAAAAAGTCGTTCGTCGCGGTCATGACGGATGCGTGGCTGTGCGTCGAGAGGACGACGGGTGCCTTTGTCTCGATGCGGATGTTCATTGCCTGCATCACGGTCTGCCTCCTTTCTTCCCTGCCGGGTTCAGCGCCTCTTCGAGCAGCGGCGTGAGGATGTCTTTGCCGCCCTGTTCGAGGCTGCACCCGATCCGACCGAAGCCGCGCGTCCTCTTGCCGCCGCACCATGCAAGGTTGCGTACGGCGAGCGCAAGGATTTTGAGACCGTCCATATCGCCACCGATGAAGCGGATCTCACCGCGGAAGGTCGTCCCCTTCCCGATGACGCGCATGTTGCGCAGACTCGTCTCCTCCGCGACGCCGCTTGCGCGGTCGATACGCGTCTGCCAACGCAGACACGCATAACAGTCGAGGATGTCTGCGGGGCGGAATACGGAGGGATAGCGTTCTTCGAGATACTTGAGATCTGCATGGAGTTCGGCGTAATTTTCCAAATAGAGGTTGTGCATGACGAGCTGCGTGTCTCCCGTGCAGCCACGCTGAAAGAGTGTGTCGAGCGCCACCTTGTCAAAGAGCGGCAGCCCTGACGCCTCCGCCATCTCGGCAACCTCGAGTCCGCTCTCGTAGAGCAGCCCCTTAAGCCGCTTCGCCGGGAAATACGGAAGCCCAACATCATCCTGTACGACATCCGCATCCACATGAATGTCGGCGTGCCCCGAACCGAGGTGCAGCGGTGAGAGCGTCTCGATGCGGATGGTAAGCGGCTGATGCACGCTCTTCTTCGACAGTTTTGCCGTCTTTTCATGCACACGGTCGGATTTTATGGCATTGTCCCTGTTCACGTCTTTTTGCTGTTCCTTTGCGCGGCGGCTCTCCAATCGCAGCTGTTCCATTTCGCGCCGTTTCTCCGCCGCATTTTTCTTCTTTGTCATGGTTACACCTCCCCGTCCGCGATGAGATACTCCATCAGCTCGATTGCGTCGACGTAGGGCGTTCGCCCGTCCACCCAGAGGGCCTCCTCATAGGCATGCCATGCGGGCACATCGGGCAGCCGCATGGCAGCGTCGCTCTTTCCGAGATGTGCAAACTGCGCCATGAACTGTCGCTGTTCGTGCTCACCGTACGCGAGGACGCGGCGCAGTTCCTTGACCTTGCTACGCGGGAGACGGCGCATGCCCCGCACTCCCTCGATGAGTGCCGCAAGGCTGTCCGCATTTGCAGCCTCCGCATCGACGCGGTACGGACCGAAATGCAGTCCGCCGCGTGCGCCGCTGTACTCTTGTGCGCGGAACTGCGCAAGCGTCGGCGCCTGTTCGCCGTGCAGGATGGCATAGTCGAGCCAGCAGGATTCTGTCCCCTGTCCTTCCTGTGCTTCGAGCATACGCATGCGATCCTTTGCTGCACCGCAGAGATCCTCCGCCATCTCGTAGGCACGAAAGAACGGATACGAGGTTTTCATGATGGTGATGCCGCCGCAGGAGGCAATGCCGTCCTCCATCAGCCGCTCCATGATGAACCGCGCGTACGGCACGGCGACCTTTGCCGCACAGACGAAGGTCATGTCGTCGCCGCCGAGGACAAGTGGACGGACGGGGAGGAAGGACCGTCCCTCCCTGTCGTACGCAATGGAAAGTTCACTCCGGCAGACCGCAAAGCTGCCGATGATCTTCTGTACAAGGGCGCCAAATGCCGCGATGGTCTTGCGGCGAATCGCGCGCGACATGTTCTTTCGCTCGGTCAGCGTATTGCAGTTCTGAAATTTGCGTCCCATATTGTTGCCGTCGATGTGAACGACGGCGATGTCGTTCTCCGTCTCCCGTTGTCCGAGATCGGAAAATTCCATCGGGAAAGCATAGTCCCTTTGAAGGACTTCCTGTTCCCCGGCAGAAAGAACGGACGCGAGTTTCGCCATGAGCTCGGCTTCCGCCGGTGCCTCCCTTCCGTCCCTGCGGTCGGCGCGCAGCTTCATCTCGACTTCCCATGCGTAGAATCTGCGCTCCTCCGCGTCCCACGCATTCGCCGTCTCTCCGCTCTCGCGGCAGTCGAGCGTGAGTCCCGGGCAGGGAAGGCTCACGAGCGGGAACACGGTGTTCTGTCCGTTCTTGAGCGCATGGACGAGCGCGGTGAGGTTCTGCTCTCCCGCAAAGCTGCCGTCCGCCCCGAGATCGAGCTGCCCGATCGCCGCTCCCGTGCGCAGCCCCGGGATACGTACGAGGAGCTGTTTGGTAAATGTGGAGACAATGGTGCGCAACGTCTCGTCCGCGGTCTCCGCGCGGAAGATGAGCAGGGCGTTGCCGCCGCCGATGTAACCGACGCGCGCTGCCGCAGACATCGCATCCCAGCGCGGCTCCTCCACGTCCGTCCACGTCTTTGCATCGAGTGCATCTGCTCCCAAGACATCGCGTACGACGGGCAGGAGGACATCGTCAAAGACACGTTCGACAAGATAGGACGCGCCGATGTTCGTTTTGAGCCGATTGCCCGCGAAGATGTAGCTCTGTATGGAGCGCGTATCAAAGAGTATCGCCTTATACCGCATAATCCGGCCTCCCTTGCACGATAAACCTCTCTATGAAAAAAATATATGTGTCTCGCCCATGCCCTGCGCAGTCATGCGCCCCGTTCCACAAAACGGTGCGAACTGCGACAGGAGCAGGATGATCTCCTGCTCCTCCGTGGGCAGCGCACCGAGACCGAAGGAGAACTCTCCGACAAAGCCGGGAACGGTCTTTCTCTCGGCAATGCGGATCCGCATTCCTCTTCCGTGCCAATCGAGCGGAATGAGCTTTGCGGCGGCGGCGCGCGCCGTCTCCTTATGCAGGACACCGGGGAGCGAGAACTGCGTCCACTTATCCGCAAGTGACGCAAAGATCAGCTCCGGATACGGAACGGCGCAGTCACCGCTGTCCGTGCGGAATACGGTCGGCGTCCGAAAGGAAAAGCGGACGCGGCGCACGCCCTCCATCGACAGCACCGCCGCAGCAAGCACATCGGGTGCGATCGCCCCGGTCTCTTCACGCCCGTCCGCGATCACCTCTGTGACGCTGAACACCAGTTTGCCGACCTGCAGCTTTGTCCCGCAGGGCATTCGTTCAAATGCTGCAAGCGCATCGCTGTCCAGTCCCGTGACGCGCAGGAACTGCGCAGAACCCACGGAAAAGGACGGCGCATGGAATGCCCGTGCATCCTGCGGCACCGTGTCCGTCCGATACAGGGAACCGACGGTGAACGGCTTTGCCTGACGCGCATGAACGTCCGCCGCAAGCGCCGCATCGTATGCGGAAAAGTAACGAAAGAGCGCCCCGTGGAGGAGTTTGCCCGGGAACATCGTAAAATGCCCGCCGACCTCCGTCCGCAGACGATAGACAACAACACCCAGCATATCCTTCTCCCTGCGCGGTCACGGTGCGCAATAGGTGCGAAAACGGCAGAACACAAAGCGGGACTCGCGAACGGTCTCTCCCGCCTCGTTCACGCGCTCCCTCACATGACGTTCGCTGCACGCGGAGAAGGCAACAATACCCGCTGCAGCGAGCGCCGCGACAAGCGCATAGGTATAGGTAAACTCGCCCTGAACGAGCACTGCGGCAGGACGGCGCGCGATGATCGCACGCGCATTCTCTGCGGCAAGGCGGCATACCTCCTCCGCGCCCCACATGGCGGGGATCTGCGGAAACGGCATGTCCATGACAGTACCGTACGCCTCAGCCGCACGCAGCTGCTCCGCCTCCCACCGCGCAGAGGGATGGTTTGTGTGGTTGATGAACTCATTCATTGCCGCACACCTCCCCTCTGCATGCGCGGCGAATGTCCACGAGTGCCGCCCGCATCAGCGCGGTCAGCTCCCCTATGCCGGGTCGTCCCGTCTCCGCGCGCGCATGACTTGTGTGGTTGCGTTCATCCTTGACGGCGAAATACTGCCGCAGGATGCGCTCCGCCAACGCGTCGTCCTGCGTAATGAAACCACCCTCGCCCATCCTGCGCACGACGGGGAGCCATTCGATGTCGGAAAAGATCTGGTCGAGATCCGTCTCCATAGCATTTTTGCCGAGAAATTTGCCGAGCTTCATGGCGACGGTTCTGTTGTTCTCTGCCATCAGCGCATCAAAGACATTGCTCTGTCCCGCGTCCTCCTGCTCCGCCTTGCGCTTCTTCGTCTGCCGTGCATTGATGTAGGGCGTGCGGACACGCTCCAGGAACGCCCTGCCGACCGGCTCATCCCGCAGGGCGGCGTTCTCCTCCTCGTGAAGCATCCGGCTCAGCCATAGAAAGACATCGCACAGCCGCTCTGCATCGCCGAGGCAGAATTTCGGGTGTCCGCAGAGCGCACGGTCGGCAAAGGCATGGATTTCATCTGCGGTTGTCTCCGCGCGGAATGCGCACAGGAATTTCCGACGGGCATCTCTCCACGCGGTCTGCGCCGCGCGGAACTCCTCGCTCGGCAGTTTTTCCCCGCGATACTCATTGACGAGATAGAATCCTGCATTGCGCCGCATGGGATCCCTTTCAAGACAGTACAAAAAGTGTTCCCGATGCTCCGTTTTCAGCCGCAGGAAACCGGAATCCACGAGCAGCTCCGGCACACGTTCGGTGAAGAAGGTCATCGACTGCTGTAGGAAGCCGCGGTCAATGCACCATCCGATGAGGGCGATATCGTCCACCTCGTCCGTCAGGATGGTGCTGTAGTCCTCACGGATGCGCCCGAGCATCTGTCGCATAAGTTCGTCGCTGCGTTCCGCCTCCGTACGTGCTCCCGTGTGCGTCTGTGCAGGAAAGTCCTCAATCGCCGCCCCGAGTTCGCCGATCGCCGTGCGCAGCTCGCCGTAATGGCAGAGTGTCAATTCCTCGGCGAAGCGGTGCATCGCTGCGAGCAGCCGATCCAACGCCGGACTCTTCTCCCGCGTAAGGAAGTAATCCCGTAGCGCCGACACCTCGCCGTGACGAACGAATTCCTCCGCTCCTGCCACGAGGTCAAAGAACGAATAGAGTGGGTTGACTTCCTCGACAACATGCGCCTGCAAGTTTGAATAGAGCACCTTGCCGAGGGAGATGCGCTCGTATTGGAGAAGCCGCATGAGCGCAATGAGGATCATCGAGGCATTACGCATGCCGCCCGTAGAGTCAACATGCAGTACAATCTCGACAGAGGGGTCGTCCGCGTGCACCTCACGGGCATAGTGCTGCACGCGGGCAGCCACGTCGATGAGCGTGTCCATATTTGCCTCAACAGAGGCACGCTCATCGAAGAGGATCGGCTCCGCAATCTCTCTCACATTTGGTACGATATCCTCAATCCGATGCAGGAAGTAATCGTAATGCGTCCATGTGCGCCCCTCCGGATCCACGTAGTCCGAAAAACTATTGTCCGCATTCTTGTAAGTGATCTTCCCCGCGACCTTTTTCGTCTGCACGAGGAACATGCGGGACAGCCCTTCTGCCAAGGCATGATCGCCTTGCAGGAGGTAGCGCACGGCGGACTCATTGGTTGCATGGCACTCATTGGGTACGCCTATGTTCTCATAAACAACCCGTGAAATCTCCGGTCTCCCCGCCTCCGTATGCACGAAGCTGAGGAAACAGAGCAAAATATCCCTGCGCATATGCTCATTCCTTTCCCTGATTGTATCTCCTATGAAATTACTTCTCATTTTATCGCAATTTTCTATTTTCCGCAATCTCTTATTTGTCCATATGCAGTCTTTCCTACCTGTGTTATACTATCCAACAAACGGTGGGAGGAAGTTGTCTATGGCAAAAACGATTACGGGCATGCTATGTTTTCTCGTGCTCTCCCCCCTTCTCTTTCATTTCGTATTCCATCCGATGCCTGCGGGTCGGTGGCGCACGTTGTCCACAACAATGGGGAACACGGCAGCGCAGCGCCCCATCCTCCTCGTCCCGCTCGATTCACGTCCGCCATGCAGGGAGTTCGTCGTAAACGGAGGCAGGATCATCGGGCGGGAGATTGTTACACCTCCAACAGAATTTATGGACTACTATTCCATGGCGGGTGATACAAAGGCGATGCGCCGCTGGCTTGCACGGGAGGCGGAGCGCGCATCTGCCGTCATCCTCTCCGTCGATCAGCTTCTCTCAGGTGGACTCCTCACAGCGCGTGAGGCACATATCTCTGCGGATGACATCGCATCGCTCGCCGCATATCTGCGCGCCCTACACGCGGCACATCCATCCGTGCCCTTGCACGCATTCTACATCCTTCCGCGCGCAATTCCACAGGACGGCATCGAAGGCTGGCGCGAGCGGCGTGCACTCCTCGCCTATGCGCGCCTTCTCGGACGTGAGGGAGAGGGACTGCCTGTTGATCCGGGTGAGATGGCGCATCTGCGCACACAGTTTCCCGACGACGATCTGCAAAAGTATCTCGCCCACTTCGATGAGAGCACGGCACTTGCCTCCATGCTCATCGAACTGACGGATGAGGGCGTGCTTACCCGTCTCATCCTCGGACAGGACGACGGCGAGGAGTATTCGGTCGGCAATCTGAAAAAGGCGGAGCTCATCGACCTGCTGCGACAAAAAAACATCGCCCCCGAACGGGCGATGATCGTGCATGGCGCGGATGAAATTGCGCTCTGTATGCTCGCGCGTATGTCAATCGATGCGCTGCGCGCGCAAGGAGGCGAAGCACCGCGCATTTCCCTTCGCTATGCGCGCGATGATATGGCAGAGATGGTCTTCCCCTTTATGGCGGTCTCGAACGATGTGGCGGCACGGGAAAAAATCACGATGCTTGGTGCCTCTCTCACGGAGAATGGTATGGCGAATGACGCGACACTCTTTATCTCGGCGGGAGACTCTGCAATGGATACGCTCGGCACGCGTGTTCCCGCTGCCGCCGTCATCAAAGATATGCTTGCCGCAGGAACGCCTGTTGCTCTCGTCGACCTATCGCGTCATTTCCATGCGGAGGAAACGCTGCTGCCCATTTTGATTGACAAGGCAGTCCCTGTGAATGCACTCACGGCATATGCGGGGTGGAACACGGCAAGCAATGCCATCGGTACGGCACTCTCCGAGGCGGTCCTCTATCACTGCGCTATGCAGAATGCCGTGAACGCGGAGGAACGCGCGGCATTCACCTATGCGAATCTCATGTTCCTCACGGGACGCATCGCAGAGGACGAATTCTATCTGAAAGAAACGATTGATCGTGTGAACCATCGGCTCCGCATCGCGGGCTATCGGAATACCGCCGATCTCGACCTCACGCGCAACTGGCGCTGGGCGAACGATCTGCTCACAAACGATCTGAACCGCCGTATACGCAGCTATGAGTCCAGTGCAGCGTTCCGTGCCCCATTTCAGCGGAATGGTGGGCAGCTGCGTGTTACGCGCAGCAATATCACGGCGTACTGCCCGTGGCCGCGCACATTCGAGATTCGCCTCGAATCGCAGCCGGTCGTTGAAATATCGCCGTAACACAAAGACCGGAGCCGCTGCGGCTCCGGTCTTTTCCTATGCTCTTATTCTGCCGCAAGCCCGAACCTCGTGATTCCTTCCTTGCGGAATTTGTCCAGCAGCTCCATGACACCGCTGTAGTTCAGATCCCCATCTGCACGCACAACAACGGCAAAGCGCGGGTTCTTCTGACTCTCCGCACGCGCACGGCGCAGGAGCGTCCCCTCGTCGATCGGTTGATCCTCGAGCCAGAGCGAACCATCCTTGCGCACGGTGACGAGATAGGTCACGTTCAGCTCGGTCTGCGCCGTCTGCGCCTTCGGCAGATTCACGTCCACGGTCTTGAGATTCACCATATAGAGTGTGCTCATGATGAAGAAGACGAGCAGGAAGAACATGATGTCGATCATGGGGATAATCATGACCTCGGGTTTTTCAAACGCCCTTCTGTCGCGCAGCCTCATGTCTCATCACCTTCTGCCGAATCATTGTGCAGAGAGGTCTCAATCGCCCCCTTGACCCCCGCCGCACGTGCCAGTTCCACGCGGTTGCTCTCAGAAGCGGAGAAGCACATCTCCATATCCGTGACGATGTTCTCTATACGCTGGGAGAAATACGCATGCACCGACAGAGCGATGATCGCGACGCAGAGCCCCATTGCCGTCGCAATCAGAGCCTCGCCGACGCCGCCCGTAATCGCACTCGGCTCGCCCGCCTCGATGTTGAACACGCTGAACGTCGAGATCATGCCGCTGATCGTACCGAGCAGCCCCAGCAGCGGCGCCATCGTGACAATGACACTCAGATAGTACATACGGCTGCGCAGTTTCGAGAGCGCGATGCCGGACTGGATCTCCATATAGGAGGACATCTTGCGCGAGTTCTTGCTGTTTTTCGAGATCGCACTGAACAAAATATCCGCAATCGCGCCGCGCTTCTCCTCCGTCAAAGCAACGGCTTCCTTGAAGCGCGCGTTCGCGATATGCAGCATAAACTCATGTGCAAACGCCCGCCCGGCGTCCATACGTGCAAAGTAGAACGCACGCTCAATGCCGATAAAGACGACAAAGATCGATGCCGCGAGCAGGAAGTACATGACAATGCCACCCTGCCGAAAAAAATCAATCCCCTGTGAAATAAAATCCATTCTGCAACCATTCCTTCCATTTTAGACTGTGACGCCCACATCCCCCATGATAAACGCTCTCATTTTACTACATATTTTCAACTGCGTCAACGATAACTACTATCATTAAATTCTTTTATCCACCTCCGATGTCTTGCAGACGATGTGAAAAAATATTATAATGAAAGCCGTTCTTTCGATGAAAGGGGATATGGATTGAAGTTACCTCTCTTGCGCGGATTCTGGCAGCTGTTCAAAGGATATTGGAATTCGCGCGAAAAATGGAAGGCACGCGGGCTGCTTGCCGCGGTCATTGCACTCAACCTCATCATGGTCTACCTGCTCGTACGGATCAACGACTGGTACCGCATCTTCTACGACGCGCTGCAGGCATATGATTGGGTGTCGTTCCGGCCGCTCATCGGTGAGTTTACGGTACTTGCCTTTATCTACATTGTAATCGCGGTCTACGCCGTCTATCTCCGTCAGATGCTGACGATCAACTGGCGCACATGGATGACGGAGCAATATCTCGCGCGCTGGATGCACGGACAGGTCTACTACCGCCTGCAAGTCCTGCGCAGCGATACGGACAACCCCGACCAGCGTATCAGCGAGGACATCAATCAGTTCGTCTCTTTGACGCTGACACTGCTCATCGGCATCCTCAAGCAGCTCACGACGCTCGGCGCATTTGCCGTCGTGCTCTGGAATCTCTCGGGCGTCGTCACCGTCCCCGTCGGCACCGCAGAGTTCACAATCTACGGCTATATGTTCTGGCTGTCCCTCCTCTATTCGGGGCTCGGCACGTACTTCGTTCACATTGTCGGAAAAAAACTCATCCGCCTGAATTTCGATCAGCAGCGCTATGAGGCGGACTTCCGTTTCAGCATGATGCGTGTGCGCGAGAACAGCGAGAGCATTGCGTTCTACTGCGGCGAGATGGCGGAGACGGTCGGCTTCAAGGAGCGCTTTGCAAATGTCATCAAGAACTACTGGGGACTGATGCGTCGCACAAAGCTGCTGAACTTCTACGTCAATGGCTATGCACAGCTTGCCATCATCTTCCCGCTCATCATGGCGGCACCGCGCTACTACGCAGGCGAGATCGCGCTCGGCGGGCTTATGCAGACGATCTCGGCTTTCGGGCGCGTGCAGGACGCACTTTCGTTCTTTGTCGATTCCTACAGCTCCATCGCGGAGCTCGCGGCTGTCATCCGGCGACTCTCGGGCTTTACGGAGCATATGGAGGAGTGTGTTCAGGCAAAGAGCGATATTGAACGGAGCGAGGGCACGGGCAATGCACTCGCGCTGCAAAAACTCTCCATCGACCTGCCGGACGGTACACCGCTCCTCACCTCGTGCACACTGACACTGCCGCAGGGGAGCCGCGTCCTTGTGACGGGTGCCTCGGGTGCCGGCAAGAGCACGCTCTTGCGCGCGCTTGCGGGCATCTGGCCCTACGGCAGCGGCGGTGTCGAATTGCCCGCAGGGGCAAAGCGTCTCTTCCTCCCCCAGCGTCCCTATCTCGTTCTCGGTTCGCTGCGCCGCGTGCTCTCCTATCCGCGCACGACAGCGGCGCCGGATGAAGAGATCTCACGTATCCTGAAGCTCGTTGGACTGGAGCATTTCGCCACGCGCCTCGACGATGTGGACGACTGGAGCCGCATCCTCTCACTCGGCGAGCAGCAAAGGCTTGCCTTTGCACGCATCCTGCTCATCCGCCCCAACTGGATCTTTCTCGACGAGGCGACATCCGCTCTCGACGAGCCGCGCGAACGCGCACTTTATAACTTACTGTATCAGGAGCTCCCCGCCGTAAGCACCATCAGCGTCGGACATCGCTCAACACTCTTTGGTCTTCATAACACGGAGCTCCATCTGAGTGATCAAACGTATACCTATCAGGAGATCCCACATGAATCGTAGAGAATTTTTGCGCAGACTCGCACTCGTCGGGATCGGCGCTGCCGTCTTTCCCTTCTTCCCCGCCGCCGCAGAGGCGTCATGGTATATCCCGTCAACGCTTCCGGGGGTGGCAGTGCGTCCGACCTATTTAACGTTCGGAACGCTCGAGAACCGCTTTGTCACCGACTGCATTGTTGTCCACCATATTGGCATGGCAAACAACGATGATGTCTCGGCAGAGACGGTCCATCAGTGGCATCTGAATCAGGGTTGGGCGGGCATCGGCTATCACTTCCTCATCCGCAAGGACGGCACGGTCGAACAGGGACGTCCGCTCGGCACGGTTGGCGCACACGTTTACGGTGAGAACCGCCATACGGTCGGCATCAATCTCGCCGGCAACTTCGAGATGGGGGTTCCGACCGAGGCACAGAAGAACTCTGCCGCGCGCCTCATCGCCGCACTGTGCACCGTCTATCAGCTGGATCCCATGTGGCAGGGCACGGTAAAGGGGCATCGTGACCTCAATGCGACCGCCTGCCCCGGACGCTATCTCTATGCCGATCTGCCGGACATCGTGCAGCAGGCACGCATCTACTACAGCTCGGAGGAAATGCAGACAGAGCGTCTGCGCCTCGTACAACATGAACACGAGGAGGAGGAACGTCGGCGCGAACAGCTCCGCGCGCAGATAGAGGAGGCACAGCACAGAAACGGTATGGCGCGTCCCAACCACCCCGCACCGAGTTCCCCCAATCCACCCGTGCAGCCGGCACCGGAAAAGCCGGAGATCACGCCCAACCGGCGTCCGGAGCTGCCGACGCCCAGCCGGAAACCGGCGCAGCGCCGCATTGCAACCTAGCTGAGAGAGTACCGATCATTCATGGAGGTGAAGACCGATGGGATTCCATTACCGCTGGTTTGACCGTGACCAGGAAAAAATCGACGAGATGGGAATACCGTTGACGCGTGCAGAACTTGACGCGCGCGAACACGACAAGGAGCCCGAGCGTATCTTTTCGCGCGGCGAGCAGACAGGCATTGTCCTCTCCTCCGTAATCTTTGCTTACAGTTGGACGGAGGGCGATCTCTCGCTCGTGTTTTTCTGCCTCGCCTTCCTGATCTTTGAAATCCGAAAAATTGTGCAGCGTTTTTCGCGCACACGCGGAAAGAGTATTGCAAACGTCATGCAGGGATTCAGCATCACGCTGATCATCGGCGCACTTGCCCTTATTTTTACCACTTAGGAGGCATCTACGTGAAACAACAAATGGGCATGGGTGTCCTAAAGGTCGGCGCAGCGCTTGCGATTGTTCTTCTCTTCGTTATCATCCACCTCATCGCACCGGAATTCCTACCCGAGCTTTTCACACTGCTCGCCAGCGGCGACATTCCCGCAACGGTCGAATACATTCGCTCGTTCGGCGAGTGGGCAGTCGTCTTTGCGTTTCTCCTTACCCTCTTTACGAACGCGCTTGGCTTCCCGCCCGCCGTCATCTTCTCGACGGCGAACGTCATTCTCTTCGGCATCATCCCCGGCATCATTCTCTCCTGCGTGGCAGAGACGGTCGGCGTGACAATCGCCTTCGTCCTCATGCGCTTCTACTTCCGCGAAGCGGCGGAAAAGGCAATCGCGAAGAGCCCCTTCCTCGCAAAAGTCGACCGGTACAGCGGCAGCAAGGGCTTCTTCATCATGCTGATCGGACGTATGGTGCCCTATCTCCCCTCTGCCGTCATGAACGCCGTCGGTGCCCTCTCCTCGATTCGCTTCCGCGACTATGTGCTCGCCTCGCTCGTCGGCAAATTCCCCTCGACGGGCATCGAGGCAATCATCGGGCATGACATCATCATGCAGCAGGAGGATCATACGCGCCTCGTCATCGTCGTGATATGCGCCGGCATCCTGATCTACGCTGCCATTCGCTACGAGAAACATCTCATGCGTGAAGAGGCTGTCCCACAGAAAATGGAGAAGAACGAATGACACGACGCACATTTTTGCAGACTGCCGCCAAGACCATCCTCACGATGGGCTTCGGCGGTCTCTTTTCGTCCCGCTCTGCCCACGCCGCTGCTGACGGCATCCATCATCTGCGCCAGATCGTGACGGCGAATCCCGCACGCACGCGCATGATTCAGTGGGACAGCCCACAGCTGCTCCAAAATGTGCGCGTTGAGCTGCGCAGCCCCCGCAAGCAAGTGGAGAGCCTGATCCCCGCCTACACCTATCTCTCGATGGACGACGAGGTGCAGTTTATCTATCACGCCGAGATCCCTGTCACGGAAGGCAGTTCTTATCGCGTCACGTATGCGGCGGGTGCAACGGATTGGATGCCCCTCCTGTCCATGCACGAGAGCGGACGCATATCCGCCCTGCTCTTTTCGGACAGTCAGTGCGGAGAAAGTTACGACGTGTGGCGTACGACGTACCGGACGGCATGGGAGCGCCATCCGAACGCGGACGTTGCCGCCCTTGTCGGTGATCTCACGGACAACGGTGAATCGGCGTGGCACTGGCGCAGCTTCTTTGAAGCGATGGAGGCGGCGGGTCCTCCTCTCGCCTCACGTATTCATGTTCCTGTCCTCGGCAATCACGAATATTACGGACTGAATTGGACGGCAGTACCGCCCGTGCGCTATCTCCACAGCTTCGCCCTGCCCGAAAACGGAAGTGCGGATTTTCGTGGGCACTATTACTCATTTGACCTCGGTGCCGTGCACTGCATTGTCCTTGATACGCAGTTTCTTGAGGCTGAGGAGCGTGGTGCAGCACTGAAAGCGGAACAGATGGATTGGCTTCTGCGCGATGCGGCGACGGACACAGCACCGTGGAAGATTGTCCTGATGCACAAGGATATACTCTCCTATGGGGAGTATCAGGTGGAGCAGAAGTGCAGTCACGGCATCAGCGATGTGGGCGGGATTTTCTTGGATGTGTTCGATCGGCTCGGCATCGACCTCGTCATCTCGGGACACGTTCACGCCTACCGCCGTCGCCAAATGCGTGCACGTCAGACAGACAGGAACGGCACCCTCTACCTCCTCGCGGGACCTGCGGGGAATGAGTATTTCAACGTCCCCGCAGAGACATACGACATCATCGCTGGTCCCGATCCCACGCCGTCCAACTACCTCTATCTGGAGGCGGATGCGCATCGGCTTCACATCCGATGTGAAACAACGAGCGGAGCGGTACTCGATACGGTCGACCTGCAAAAATAAGAAAGACAGACAGCGCAGAGTTTACGCTGTCTGTCTTTTTCGATAATATTTGCCTAAAAGAACATCAAGAATGTGAGCACCGCTGTGGCAATAATCATACCCGGTGCATTGCGTTTAGCAGTTTCTACCGGAGAAACCCCTGCCAATGTGGCACAGATGATCATCCCACCGGCAACGGGTGACATGGTTCGGCCAAGAGCACCAGAGATCGCCACAACACTTCCCATACTTGGTCCATCTAGGCCGAACGTAGCCGCATGGATTGTTACCGCCTTATTAAACGCTACAGATGCCGCATCTCCGGAACCACTCATAATACCAATAATGAAAGGACCAACCGAAGAACTGACTTTTGCTATCGATGGATTCTCGATCATCATCTGGATAAATTGTTGGATCAGCCCAACGGTAGATAGACCTCCGACAAACACCAACGCACAGATGATAATTCCAAACACATGCCCAAATGCATCACCGGCACCTTTCCAAAATTCTTTGGAAAGCTGCTGTGGATCTTTGCGCGACACAAGAAATGCACAGAAGCAGCCGATAATCATTGCATGTGAGATTGCAATGGGTTTAAACCATGGCACAAGCCCCATGCTTCCTGATACCAATATAGCAATCGGAATAAGCGGCACGATTGCATGAGAGAGCTTTATCTTGAATTCTCCATCTTCACTAATCGTTCCGGGCGGCAGTTCATAGCCCCTATCCTCATGCCTCAGCTTGGCGATAATCCAAAGACTGACGGCACCGATCACGCCACATGCTAGCAGTGGGTAAAAGTGATTCGCTACAATATAGACAGGATCTGCGTCCGTCACACTCACAATAAGAGAAACTTGCGGATACCCCGGGTTAAACATTGCCCCATAGGTGCCAGCATATATACAGGCACCTGCAATGGCCGGATGAATCCCTGCCGCCATCATAAGAGGTATCAGGATAGAACCTACAGCAGCTGAACATCCTGCTGAACTGGTGATTGATATGTTGATGAAGAATGTTACCAGCACGGACCCCGGAATCAGAAATGCTCCGGCCTTGCGCAACGGTTTAATCAGGAGATTGATGAGGTGCTTATCACATTCTGTTGCCTTCATTACCATCGCAAAGCCCATAACAGCGATAATGGACTCGAACAGCTTCGTCTCCAACATAGCATGGGAAAATGCCTTCATTGTATCCATGGGCGCTCCGCCGATTAGCGTCAATACAAGCCCCGAGCAAAAGAGAACTAATCGTGTCTCATAGCGTTTGACCAAACAGTAGATAGTAGCAATAACAACAACAATACTGGAAATTGTCATCATCAACATGGGAACTCCTCCGTTTCTATCAAAACAATAGGAATATGAGGATGCTTGCAAGGACAGACGCCGTCAAACAGATGGGAACTGCCTTGAACATAAGATCGGTGAACAGACGGTTGCGTTCTTCTTCATCTCTGCACGAGCCGAGATATAGGCTTCCACCAGATGAAAACGGCGATATTGCCGTTGCCTGCGCACCGATGACAATACTTGTAAAGAGAACAATACCCGGCAGGGCTGTCGTGTCTGCAATCGCTGGAACAATCGGAAAAAGCGCAGGACATACGACACCAAGCGTGCTGCTGAAGAAGGACATCATGCCACCAATGACAGCCAATGTGAAGGGAACGAGATATGCAGGAATGTTTGTCCCCACCCATCCTGCGAGTATATCAATCGTCCCTGCTTTAATCGCTACAGAGATCAGCATACCCACACCGCAGATCATAATCAGTGTTCCCCACGGCACTTTGCTCACAGCTTGCTTTTCATCTGCCAGCTTCATCAGCAGTGCAAGAACAGCCATCGTTACAGAAATCAGCCCAATATCCATCCTAGAGTTGATGAACTGTATCGTCTGATTAGCCGGCAGAATTGTGTGCAGAACCGGTGGAAAGAGTGCCAGCCCCATCATAATACCAATCAGTCCCAATGTCATCCGCTGCTTCGCGTCAAACGCCTCTGGTTTGCTGACCTCAATATGTGTCCCCAACACCTTATGGCTATGCGTTGCAAACATCAGGAATGTAATGACAAAAAACGGAAGGAGCATGCTTGTAACGAAAATCAGTGTGGCGAAAAGGAACGCATCCTCTGTATATCCAACGGACTCAATCAGCCCACGAAATACAATTCCACTCTGACTCGTCATAAAGTTCGCTCCACCAAGTGCTCCATAGTTAATCGCAACGCCCGCTACCAGTTTATTAAGTCCTGTTTTGTTACAGAGCATAAGGGTAATTGGCGCCATGAATGCCATAACTGTAAAGAATCCCGCTCCAAGCCCTGCAATTAGAGCTGCTGCCAAAAACAAGGCATAAGGCAAAATTCTAGGAACTTTACGACACTGATACAGCAAAATGGAAGCTAACTTTTCCAACGTGCCATTCAGAAGAGCGAAATTGTAGAACAGTGATACGCCAAAGATAACGAAGAATATTTGAATTGGCCACATTGCGATGACTTCTTTTGATTTCAGACCCAAACAAAAGCAGCCAATGATATAGGCGAAGACCATCGCGAAAAGGCCAGTGTTGATCTTCGTCCGATAGCCAAGTGCAATCGAGCTGGCGATCGCAAAAACCACAAACAGACTGATCATTATATCCAAACTCCTTCCCGCTTCTATCCTGTAATGCCAAGTAAAGCATACGGGATCTGCTTCGTCATATAATCCAGCTCCTCCTGCGTAACACCATGATCCAGAAGGTACTGCATATATTCCGCCATTGCAATCTCCCAATTTGGATTTTCGACCTGGCCACCATCGGTGTCGACCATGACGTTACGATAGCCTACCTTCTTGATAATTTGCAAGTTGTCTTCCAGATTGCTCTGATACGTCTTCTTCTCCCACGTCCCAAGCGGCTGTGCATAGCACCGTTCCAAGATAACATCGTAGTCCTTCACCAAGCACAGCTGTTCTTCATGCGAGAGTCCAACAACCCAGAACTCCGGATGTGTCACAACAATTTTACGGAGCCCCATACGGCGCGCCCGCTCTACTACCTTGAAAATCTCCTGCCCGGAGATATGCCCTGTCCCAAGGACGACATCGTACTGCTTTGCGATGGAAATGATGGCATCAACGGCAGGAGTCACATTCCCGTCGGCATCCAAACATTCAATGCCGCCCTCTTTTCCATAGGCGCGATGATGATTTGCAGCCCCTGTTGTAGGGAGCCAGATCACCTTTGCGCCCATCTTCAGTGCCGTCTCTGTCGCGACAGGATTCAGTCCACCAACAGCATCATTCAATGTGATGCTGCCAAACATGGTAAAATTATTATCGCCGCGATGGAGTAACCGATTATGCTCATTACACAGGAATGCACGATTCATCGTTGTCCCGTGGTGAGATTTCAAAACAATTGCGCGTGCACCGACGCGAATCCCCGCCTCCATCATTTCAAAATCCGTGTAAGCTCTGGGGCGAAGATCCGGTGCCGTATGCACGTGCATATCGCAAATACCTGTCAATACCACTTTGCTCATAATAATCTGTTCCTCCTTTTTCTGTATGATAGGAGAGCCTATACGTTTTCTTCTCCATAGAAGTTAATCAGACACCCCGACAGCAGAATACGGCGCTCCGCCTCAGAGAGATTCGCAAGGAGGAGTGTTATTTTCTCACGCGTATCACCGCGCCGGATCTCTGCTTCAATGCGATCCGCATTGGAAACGACCGCAGCGCGAATCCCGCGGATAAGGAGCAAGTCGCCGACATGCAGACGATCCTGATCCTGCTCGTCCACGATGAACGGGATAATCCCCCAGTTGATCAGATTGCTGCGGTAACGCTTCGTCGCATACTCGCGTGCGACATTCGCATCGCCGCCCAAAACGCGCTGACAGGATGCCGCCTGTTCACGCGCTGAACCGTCGCCCGGTTTGATGGCAAAGACAAGACTGCCAAGCCCTGTTGCCTTCATGAAGCCGGCATCGCGCAAATCGTCGGGGAAGCCCCGCTGTGCTGCCACTTGATCCGATCCTGTATTGAGCCAATGCTGCCGTGCCTTTTCGTATTCCTGCACGACTTTGGCACGCCCGACATACTCCGGCACTTTGCGCGAGAGCGTGAACTCCGCCAGTCGCAGAGGATTCGACCGATACGATGATGTCTCGCCTGAAGGAATCAGCTCGTCCGTTGTCGTCACAGTGTCGTGGATGACTGCGCACACGGTGAGCAAAAGATTTTCGGGCATACGGCGAATGTGTGGCCACGGTACGATATTCGGACCGGAGACAAGCTCCTCGTTTATGTTTCCCTTGCCGAATCCCTGATAGACACGATTCGTATAAACGGTATCGTCAAAATGATAGGTGGGCAACGTTTCCAAAGATTCTGTTGCCGCCGTCAGGAATCCTCCATTACGCGCCGTCGCTGCAATCGAACGGGCATCCATCAGTGCGACAGAGGAAATCTGCCCCTCATTCGGCTTAGAACCCTCACGATTCGGGAAGTTGCGGGTCGTGTGGCGGATACTGAATCCTTGATTTGCCGGCACATCTCCCGCACCGAAACACGGTCCACAGAACGCAGAGCGAATGCTTGCACCCGCGACGGTCAGTTCTTCAATAGCATGTTCCTTCAAGAGTGCAAGGAACTGCGGCTGGCTTGCGGGATACACGCTGAGCGGGAAATCGCCGAGAGAAGCCCCCTCTAAGGTATGCGCGGCATTCATGACATTCTCAAAGGTACCGCCGGCGCAGCCCGCAATGATCCCCTGATCGACACGGAATCGCCCGTCGATAATTTTCTTTTGCAGACCAAGGTCGATATTCTTGTTCGCAAAGAGTTCTTTTGACGTCCGTTCGACCTCGTGGAGAATGTCGGACAGATTCTCGTTGACTTCGTCAATCGTGTAGACATTGCTCGGATGGAACGGCATAGCGATCATCGGACGAATTGCAGCGAGGTCGACAACCACAGCCCCCTCATAATAAGCTCCGACTCCAGGGCGCAGTTCCTTGTACGCCTCGGGGCGCTTATGTGCTATAAGGAATTCCTGTGTCTTTACATCGGTAGACCAAATGGAAGAAAGACATGTTGTCTCAGTTGTCATAACATCAATGCCACTGCGGAAATCCATCGAGAGATTCGCAACACCCGGTCCAATGAACTCCATGACACGGTTCTTAACGTAGCCACAACCGAATACTTTGCCGATGATGGCAAGCGCAATATCCTGTGGACCCACACCGGGACGCGGTGCGTTCTTTAGGTAAACCGCAATGACCTCAGGGCATTTCACATCATACGTATGCCGGAGGAGCTGCTTGACCAGCTCACCGCCGCCCTCGCCAATCGCCATTGTGCCGAATGCGCCGTATCGCGTATGGCTGTCCGATCCAAGAATCATACGTCCACAGCCGGCCTGCATTTCACGCATGAACTGATGAATGACAGCCTGATGCGGTGGAACGAAAATACCACCGAATTTCTTTGCCGCCGTCAAACCAAAAATATGGTCATCCTCGTTGATCGTTCCCCCTACTGCACAAAGACTGTTATGGCAGTTTGTCAGTACGTAAGGAATGGGAAACTCCTTCAACCCGCTTGCCATTGCCGTCTGAATGATGCCAACGAAGGTAATGTCGTGAGATGCAAGCGCATCGAACTTCAGTGCGAGACTTTCCATGTTTCCGCTCGTGTTATGCACTTCCAAAATGCGATAGGCGATCGTTTCCTTGCGTGCTGCCTGTTTATCCGTCATCCCGTGTGCGGCAGCTTCCTTTTCCGTCAGAAGTTGCCCATCTGCTGTCAGATATGCGCCTTGTTCATATAGTGTAATCATAGCCAGCTCTCCATCCAACAATTACATAATACTCAGACTCTGGTTGACCATTTTGTACTTCCTATAACCGCTCAATTTCGTACAAAAAATATGTGACCGCAACGAGATCCGCCGAGCCGCCGGGGCTGACCCACGCGGCGATCAACTGCGCGTCAAAAGCCTCGACTGCTGCGCGTCCCGCCGCCGTCCCCATGCCCCCCAGCGTGAGGATGCGGGCGGCATCGCCCTGCACGCGATGAAGCATCGCAAGATCGTGACGACCGAGGATATTCGTGTCCATATTGTGTGCCATAAGCACTAGGAGCACGTCAACGAGCACATCGTTCAACGGTATATGCGCCGCCCTGCGCGTGCGGTAGAGCGGCAGGGCATACTCCCGTACGAGCGGGAATCCTGCCTCCGCCTCGCCGCGCACGCCCGTCAGACCGTA
>ERZ773083.545-NODE-545-length-30482-cov-4.100831_pt1 | contig 30482 bp, 25 predicted proteins | sample MGYA00511465_ERZ773083 | MGnify/ENA primary metagenome ERZ773083 (study PRJEB29015, sample SAMEA2738001) | human oral metagenome | biome: human oral; feature: human-associated habitat; material: dental | place: China | collected 2060 ... | reverse complement strand
CGCCTACTCCGTGGCGAGCTGCACTCGAACAGTCCTCGTCTGTAAAGTTTGTAACGGTTTATGTGATAGACAAATTTTATTAAATTTAAGGCAGGTTTTTACTTATTAAGAAAATCATTAGTTTGTTTATATAGAGCTTTATCGCCAAATAGTATATACTATAGTTTAAGGCATAAACTGGGAGTAGATGGGGAAGTATATTAATTTGAAAAAGCAGGTGAAACAAAAATTAATTAATTTAGCTGTGGGAGAGTTAGTAGCGGTAACGGTATTTTGGATGAATTTTTTTATATTTAAAAAATTGCTTATTACTGCAAAATCTTTAATTTCTGTTTCTTTTCCATTATTTATACTAAGCTTTATACTTATACAGGGGGCAGTTTTTTGGTGCATTTTGGCAAAGAGAATGTCAAAACCGGGATTTGCCCTAAAGTATACAGGTAAGATTTACAGTAAGCTAAAGGTATTAGATGTGATTTTACTATTTGTAGGAGTTTTAGTGATAATATTAAATTATAGTGGATTTTTAACAATGCTTATCGCCTTTGCTATTTGGATATTTGCTGTGGTAGAGTGGGTAAATTATTATAAACTACAATTATCATACAGTCTTAACCCTTTAATTTTATTAAAGTATATAATGCAAAGAAAACTAAGAAAGAGTAAAATAGCAAAGGAAATTGATAAGATATATTAGAAACCGACTAAATTTGTTGTGTGCAATATATGAGCAGGGAGGAGTCTTTATGAAAAGTCCGTATTGTGATAAGGAAATGAAGGAAGGAATATTAAATTGTAATCGCTTTAATCTTTGGTGGCAATCAAAGGAAGGGCATTTTTGGAATAAGGAGAAAGTTTATATACATGAGCTTTTTGATTGCGGGATGCCTAAGGCTTATTTTTGTGAAGAATCAAATAAAATAATAATTGACTTAAATGATAAAGAGTAGCAGTGCTACTAAATACTTTGCAAAGTGCGTATTAAGATATTTCCCAATCAGACTTATAAAAGTTATGGCAATCAGAAAAAAATCTTATAAAGTAGGTTAAGTTATAAGTATTTACAAATTAACAGATTTTTTTAAGAATAAGTGATTATAAACTTAGTTTGTAAGTGCATGGTTTCTTAAATAAACAAAGCAAATAACTTGACTCTTTTTTGATTGCACATAACAAAAACTTTCAGTGCAGCATCATACATTATGCTTATGTTTTGATGTTCACACTCAAAAAAATAATAAGCATTTTGCAAGTACATCCGTTAAATTATAAAAAAGGAGATAACTATGAGGAAAACTTTAATTTTCACCGGGACTATGGTATTCAGCCTGCTTTTAGGAACAAATGCTATGGCAGGTACATGGAAATCAGACAGCAACGGTTGGTGGTATGATTACGGCAACGGAAGCTTTCCTAAGTCAGGTTGGGAATGGATAGATGATGATGGAGATTCCTATGCCGAAAGTTATTATTTTAATGATAAAGGCTATATAGTGACAAATACTATGTTAGACGGTTATAAGATAAATTCTTCAGGTGCTTGGGTAGACAGTACGGGAACGGTACAAAGAAAGGAAATCAAAGCAGTTAATAAGAAAGGGCTTGCAGTTACCAATCTTGACCGTAACCATGCCGCTGAACTTGGGGTTAATAATGTAATATGGAATAACCCTGTAACAACTGATTACAGTCCATCCTTAAGAGGCTCAAAGGCAAGAGGGCTTTCAAATACGGTAATAATGCTTAATCCATGGCAGACCTCAAATCCCGCCCTGCTTCCGGTCGGTTCTCCTCAGTCAGGAGCGGTATTTTACGGTTTTAATACGGAAACTGAAGCCGGAAGACAGGAGCTTAAGAAAATTGCTGAAAAGTATGCTAGAAGCTACAGTGATTGTGTAGACAGCTGGGTCATAGGAAATGAGATAAATAACGGAAACACATGGAACTTTATGCCTAACAGAGAGCTTAATGCCTACACTAAACAATATGCAGATGCTTTTCGTATCTGGTATGATGCAATTAAGAAGGAAAACCCCGGTGCAAAAGTATATATACCTTTTGACTACAGATGGAATTGGTACAGCGAACAAGGCTACGGTTATCTTCAGGCTTCACATATGCTGCCTATACTGAATGAGCAATTAAAGGATACCGACTACGGCATAGCTTGGCACGCTTATCCGGAGGACTTAAAAGATCCGGACTTTACTAATGATGCAAGTTCAAAAGATAACTTTTCCACTCCTATAATTAATATGAAGAATATAGGAGTACTTACCGACTTTATGCAACAGTCTGCATATCTTAATTCAAAAGGAAATGTAAGAAGTATAATTTTATCTGAGCAGGGATTTAATGCGGTTTCAGATGATAAACAGGCTCAGATGATAGAAGAGGCTTATAATATTGCCAAGAACAATCCCTACATAGATACTTTTTACCTTAGTCGTGAGAATGACCTGGGTGAAGTACATATGGGTATGGAAATGAGATTTGGCTTAATGGACAGAGCAGGAAATAAGAGGAAAAGTTTTGAGGTATATAAAAATCTAAAATAATTTATTTTGTCTTAAATAACCGGAGCAAAAACTTGTCGGTTTTTCTGATTACAGATTTCAAAAATTTAAGTTCAACTTGTTGTACTTGTGTTTTGCTGTATACAGTCAGAAAAATCGAAGTTTTGCTACCGGTTATTCTTTGGATAATATACTAAATAAAGTTATATTCAGGAGGAGAGATGGCAAAGCTGCATTTTAAGTATGGAGTAATGGGCTCGGCAAAATCTTTGGATCTGATACGAGCCAATTATAATTATAGAGAAAAGGGCATGGATACTATAGTGCTAAAGCCGGATAAGGACAGCAGAGACGGAAATGATGAGTGTATAATAAAGGCAAGGGTTGACGGAGTTTCGGTTAAGGGAAGCTTTATTCCAAGTGAAACTGATGAATATGAGGAATTCATAAAAAAACTTAGAGAAAGACTGAAAAAAGAAAATATATCGGCTATTTTTATAGATGAGGCGCAGTTTTTAAGCAAAAGACAGGTGGAAGATATGTATGCAATAGTTTATGAGCTGGATGTACCTGTGCTTTGTTACGGGCTTAAAAATAACTTCAGGTCGGAGCTTTTTGAAGGCTCGAAAAGACTTTTAGAACTGGCGGATGACTTGCAGGAAATAATAGGTATCTGTCATTGCGGCAGAAAGGCTAAACAAAATGTAAGAATAGTAAATGGAAGTATACAGTATACAGGCGATGAGGTGGTAATGGGAGGCGTGGATGAAAAATCACCCATACATTATATAGCGGTATGCAATAACTGCTACTTTAAGGGTAATATAAAGCTGTAATTTCTCTATCACATAAACAATTATAAATATATCTACGTATTGCTAATTGCTTGTACTGTTATATCTTTTGTAACAGTGGCGTGGTGGAAAATAAAAAACTCCCCGGCAAATTTGTAACAATTACTATTGTAAATTTTGCCTTTGATTAGTACAATAAAAAGGTTAATCAAAAAAGTTTTTAAGGAGTTTTAAATGGAAATAGCACTTTCTAAGGAAGACAAACCTGAAATCCTTAGATATTTGGAATATCGAAAGCATGATATAGATGAAAATCTTGACAGGCAGCTTGACAGATGTATGGATCTTATTAATAAGGCGGCAAGACCTAAGTACATCAGCAAGGTAGTTGACATAAGTAACGGTATACCTAAGGACTGTACTTTTATTAAAGGTTTTGATATATTAAAGCATCTTGGCGGTGCGAAAAAAATGATACTTATGGCGGCGACTCTCGGACCGGAGGTGGAATTTGCCATAAGAAAGGCACAGATCAGGGATGTATCGGATGCACTTATTATGGACTCATGTGCAAGTACTTTGGTAGAAGTGCTTTGCGACAGTATAGAAGCCGAGTTTAGAACCGAATACGAAAAAGAAGGTTTATACTTAAGCACAAGATACTCACCGGGGTATGGAGATATGCCTATAAGCGTGCAAAGAGAATTTACTCTATATATGGATACCGTACGCAGGATAGGCCTTAATGTGAGTGAAAGCGGAATTATGATACCGAGAAAGTCGGTAACGGCAATAATAGCAATAACAAAAGAAAAAAATTCAGGGCTTAAAAGAAATTGTGGGACTTGTAATATAAGAGAGGCTTGCAGATTTTTAAGAAGAGGGACGACTTGTGGAATCTAAAATAACAATACTGGACGGAGCTATGGGAACGATGCTTCAAAAAGCCGGATTAAAGCCGGGAGAGCATCCAGAGGTATTCGGATATAATAATCCTAAGATAGTGACGGACATTCATAAAAAGTACATTGAGGCAGGAAGCGATATAGTTTATACCAATACTTTCGGTGCGAACTCGCATAAGCTTTCAGGCTGCGATCTAAGTGTGGATGAGGCGGTAAAGTCCGCCGTACATTGTGCAAAGGAGGCGGCAAAAGAAAGCGGTGTAAGGGTAGCACTTGATGTAGGACCTATAGGGGAACTTTTAGAGCCTTTGGGTACTTTGGCTTTTGAAGAGGCTTATGAAGTATATAAGGAGCTTATGATTGCCGGAGAAAAATACGGAGTCGACCTTATAGTCTGTGAAACATTTACGGATCTTTATGATGTAAAAGCGGCGGTACTTGCCGCCAAGGAAAATACCAAACTTCCTATCTGGGTTACCATGAGCTATGAAGAGAGCAAAAGAACATTTACCGGAACTATAATCCCCTCTATGGCGCTTACTCTTGAGGGACTGGGAGTTGATGCTATGGGATTTAACTGTTCACTGGGACCTTTGCAAATGAAAGGTTTTATAGAAGAACTTAGGCAGTGGACTAAACTTCCCATAATATTAAAGCCCAATGCCGGACTGCCGGATCCTATAAGCGGAGCTTATGACTTATCGGGAGAGGATTTTGCAAAGCATATGTCAAGTTTAAGCGAGCTTGATGTAAGTGTAATGGGAGGTTGTTGCGGCACTGACCCTGATTATATAAATTTACTTAAAGGAGCACTTAAGGAAAATAAAAAAGTAGAAAATACAGAAAGACCAAAGCAAAGGCATGGTGTGTGTTCAGCTACCCATACAACTGAATTTAAGGGAGTAAGAGTCATAGGAGAAAGACTTAATCCTACAGGTAAGAAAAGATTTGCACAGGCACTTTTGGAAAGAGATATGAATTACATAAGTAAGATTGCTTTGGAAGAAGAAGAGTGCGGTGCGGAAATTTTGGATGTCAATGTAGGAGTTCCGGGAGCGGATGAAGTCTCCCTTATGATAGATGTAGTGAAGGCTTTACAGGGAATAGTATCGGTACCTTTGCAGATAGACTCATCAAATCCCGAGGCTATAGAAGCCGGACTTAGAGTATATAACGGAAAATCAATTATCAATTCAGTTAATGCGGATGATGAAAAGCTTGATAAGATACTGCCTATAGCTAAAAAATACGGTGCGGCGGTTATAGCCTTGGCATTAAATGAAGAAGGCATACCTGACACGGTGGAAAAAAGAGTTGAGCATGCCGAGTATATACTTAAAAAAGCCTTGGAGTACGGGCTTAAAAAAGAAGATATTATCATAGACTGTCTTACACTTACCGTATCAGCCCAGCAGGAGCAGGCTGCCAATACCTTAAGGGCGGTTGAGATAGTAAGCAAAAAGATGGGACTTAATACCACACTCGGAGTAAGTAATATCTCCTTCGGACTGCCGGAAAGAAAGAATATTACGGAAAGTTTCCTTATACAGGCAATGTATGCGGGGCTTAATCTGCCCATCATAAATCCGAATATCAGTTCACACATGGATGCGGTGGTATCTTTTAGGGTACTTTCGGGCGAAGATGAAAACTGTAATAAATATATAGAAAGATTTGCCAATGTTAAAAGTGAGGAAGAAGCCAAGCCTAAAAAAGTACTTAGTCATGATGAAAGCATAGAAAGTGCAATACTGAAAGGACTTAAGGCTGAGACCAAGGAGCTTGCGGAAAACTTACTTGAGACCATGTCGGAGGTTGAGCTTATAAATCAAAAGCTGATACCTGCACTTGATATAGTCGGGGAAAAGTATGAGAAGCAGGAAATATTTTTACCTCAGTTGATCAATTCGGCTAATGCTGCCTGTGAAGCTTTTGAGCTTGTAAAGCTTAGAATAGCAAAGCAAGGCAAGGAGACCAAAAGCAGGGGTAAGATAGCACTTGCTACAGTCAAAGGTGATATACACGATATCGGAAAAAATATAGTTAAGGTTATTTTGGAAAACTACGGATATAAAATCATAGATTTGGGAAGAGATGTTCCTATAGAAAAGGTCGTAAAGGCGGTTATAGAGGAAGAAGTGGGACTTGTGGGGCTGTCCGCTCTTATGACAACCACACTTCCTTCTATGAAGGAAACTATAGAAAAAGTCAAAAAAGTTTCTCCTAATACCAAGGTATGGGTAGGAGGAGCGGTACTTACAGAGGACTATGCCTATGAAATAGGTGCGGACTATTATGCGAAGGATGCAAGGGCAAGTGTAGATATAGCAAAAAAGGCATTTGGAGATAATGATGAAAGTTAAAGAATATTTACAGAATAATATATTAATATTTGACGGTGCTATGGGTACTTATTATGCAGCTCTTATGAATGATATGAGTTCCAATTGTGAAGCTGCCAACATAGATAATCCAAAACTTATACTTGATATACATAAAGAATATATTGAAGCAGGTGCAAGGGCTATAAGAACCAATACTTTCGGGCTTGATATTACTAATTTGGGCGGAGATAGAAAAAGGCAGAAAGAACTTATCAAAGCCGGTTATGAAATCGCTGTTAAGGCTGCCGAAGACAAAGCCTTTGTATTTGCGGATATAGGACCTATTATGGCAGGTGAACACAATGAAAAGGTTGAAGAATACATTAACATAGTATCAACTTTTTTAGAATTGGGTGCAAATAACTTCATCTTTGAGACACACAGCTCGGATATAGCAATGGTGGAAGTGGCAAGGTATATAAAAAAGGAGTGTAAAGAAGCCTTTGTAATGGTAGATTATGCCTGTCATGCAGACGGATACACCAGAGAGGGTTACTCTTATAAGAGTCTTTTGGAAAAGGTTGCCAATTCGGATGTAATAGATGCAACCGGCTTAAACTGCATATGCAGTGCAAGCCATATGTATAAACTCTTAAGAGAAATCAATATAGAAAATATACCGCTTGCAGCCATGCCTAATATAGGTTATCCGATAGTAAGAGGAAACAGGACTTATTATGGCGGAAGTAAAGAGTATTTTGCCGAGCAGATGAAGCAAATACTTGAGATAGGGGTCAGGATAGTAGGTGCCTGCTGCGGAAGTAATCCTGAATATATAAAAATAATCAAGGGTATAGTAGATACTATAGGACAGCCTGTAAAGAAAAAGATAGTATACACTCATAAAAAAGATTTTTCAGAACTTAAAAATGTATTTTGGGACAAGGTAAACAGCGGAAAGAAAGTTATTGCGGTAGAGCTTGATTCTCCGAAAGACTTTAATACTGAAGATTTTGTAAAGTCAAGTATAAGGCTTAAAAAAGCCGGAGCCGATATTATAACTATAGCCGACTGTCCCATAGCAAGACCGAGGCTTGACAGTTGTATGCTTGCTGCCAAGCTTAAGAGAGAACATTCTATAGAAGCAATGCCTCATATGACCTGCAGAGATAGGAATATCAATGCTACAAAAGCGCTTTTACTCGGAGTTCGTGCGGAAAATATCTCCAATGTGCTTACCGTTACGGGAGACCCTATACCTAATGCCGAAAGAACTGAGGTTGCAGCGGTATATCAGCTTAACTCAAGGAAACTTGCCGCCTATATAGACTCTCTTAACAAAGAGGTTTTTAATAATTCCATAAAGGTGTATGCGGCACTTAATGTCAATGCAAGGAAGTTCGACTCGGAGTTAAAGAGGGCAATGACTAAGATTTCTTCGGGTGTAGTAGGCTTTTTAACCCAGCCTGTGCTTACAGATGAAGCCCTTCAAAATCTTAAGACAGCAAGAGAAAAGCTTGATGCAAAGATTTTGGGAGGAATACTTCCTATAATCAGCGATAAGAATGCGCTGTTTATACAAAACGAAGTAAACGGAATTAATGTACCTGAGGATATGATAAGGCTTTATGAGGGTAAGAGCAGGGATGAGGCTGAAAAGTTGGCTTATGATATATCTGTAGATATAGCAAAGCGTATGTCCGAATATGTAGACGGCTACTACCTGATTACACCGTTTACACGTATAGACTTAATGCTCAGGATCATAAATTATATAAAATACATATAGTATGAACTTAAATTTTACACACATAAAACAGGTTAGTGATTCAATCATTAATCTTTATAATATCTTAAGGCTGTGGGAAATGTAAGTTTTAGTTAATCGGGATGTATACCAAAGGGCTGTAGACCTTAAATAAGTAAAATGAAAAATCAGCTAAAGCAAAGCAGGTAGAATTTAATGAAGAAAATATTAAAAGAGCATTTTGACAAGCTTATTTTGGCGTTTGTTCTTATAAGCTTAGTACTTATATATTATTTTGTTCCAAATGTCAAAAACAATGTAAATAAGGTATTTGCCATGCTTGTAAAAGGAGACTTTGAAAGTATAAAAACTTTTGTAAACTCCTACGGAGCCTATGCTATGCTTGTATCATTTGCTCTTATGATAATGCAGTGTATAGTGGCTCCCCTGCCGGCTTTCGTAATCACACTTGCCAATGCGGGGCTTTTCGGCTGGTGGCAGGGAGCTTTGCTGTCATGGGTAAGCTCCCTTGCCGGAGCAAGTACCTGCTTTTATATAGCAAGAATACTCGGAAGGGATGTGGCACAGAGGCTTGTAAGCAAGGGAGGACTTGAGCAGGTTGATAAATTCTTTGCCAAGTATGGGAAAAATGCGGTACTGACATGCAGACTTTTTCCGATAATTTCTTTTGATTATGTAAGCTATGCGGCAGGACTGACTCCTATGAAGTATTGGGAGTTTGCACTTGCTACAGGAATAGGGCAGATTCCTGCAATATTTATATATTCGTATTTCGGAAAGATTTTAACACAGAGAATGGAATACCTTGTTATAGGCTTACTTAGTTTCTTTACTATAGGAGCTGTAGTTTTTACACTGAAAAATATATATAAGACCAAAGAAAAACAATAACGCTTGTGCATAGTTTTTATAATAAAAATATTACTTGCTTTTCGGAAATTGAGAGGGCAGATTTGAAGGTATAATAATTCTTTTTTGACGAAGATGAATGACCTATCTGACATGTAGCACTAAATCTAAACTCTGGCACGGTTAAAGTGTTTATTTGACTTTACTTTTTGATAGTAATATAATATGTTGGTACAACGGTATAATATTTTGTACGGAAATGAGGTTTGGTGCAGTGATTAAAAGTATGACAGGTTTCGGTAAGGCGGAAGAACTTACCCATGAATATAAGATTGCTGTAGAAATAAGATCTGTAAACCATAGATACTTTGATCTTAGTATTAAAATGCCGAAAAGATTTTCAAAATTTGAAGCGGAGATAAGGAAGCTTGTTAAAGAATATGTGCAAAGAGGCAAGATAGATCTTTGTATAGTACATGAGACCTATACCGATACATACAGCAAGCTTATACTGAATGAAGATATACTTGATCAATATGTTGCACATGCAAAGCATATAGAAGAAAAGTACGGTATAAAGAACGAAATGCATATGAGCAGTTTGCTCAGGTTTCCGGAAATCATAACAGTGTCAAACTCTGAGGAAACTGCAGAACATATATGGTTGCAAGTAAGAGAGTGTATAGTAAAGGCACTGGAAGAATTTGTTGCGGCAAGAAGTCTGGAAGGGAATCATTTGCATAAGGACATAGCGGACAAACTTGACATTCTACTTAAGAATACACAGGAGATAGAAGAAAGAGTGCCTTTGGTTATGGAAAGATACCATAATAAATTAAAGGAAAAGATAAGTGCCTTGCTTGAAGGAAGCAATATAGATGAGAGCAGAATTATTACCGAAGTTGCCATTTATGCCGATAAGATAAGTATAGACGAGGAGCTTGTCAGGTTAAAAAGTCACATAAAGGCTGTTGAAAAAGAGCTTGAAGCAGGGGAAAATATCGGAAGAAAAGTGGATTTTATCTCACAGGAACTTAACAGAGAGGCTAATACTATACTGTCCAAGTCTGATGATATAGATATATCAAACAGGGCTATAGAATTAAAGACTTGTATAGAAAAAATAAGAGAACAAATACAAAATATAGAATAGGTATAAGGGAAGAGTCGGATGGAACAGGGACTTCTTATAGTACTTTCCGGATTTTCAGGAGCCGGTAAGGGAACTATAATCAATAAATTACTGGAACAATATGATAAGTATGCACTTTCAATATCAGCTACTACAAGAAAGCCGAGAGAAGGCGAGGTACATGCAAGGGAGTATTTCTTTGTAAGTACCGAGGAGTTTTTGGCTATGATAGAGAATGATGAACTTATAGAACATGCCAAATATGTAGACAACTATTATGGTACGCCCAGGGCATACGTTGAAGAAAAGTTACAAAAAGGAATAGATGTAATACTTGAAATAGAGGTACAGGGAGCCGTTAAAATAAAGGAAAAGTTCCCGGAGGCGGTTTTGATATTTGTAAGTACCAAAGATGCCAAGATACTTGAAGACAGGTTAAAGTCAAGAAATACCGAAAAAGCAGAGCAGATCGAGAACAGACTTTTGCGTGCCGCTAAAGAGGCGGAATTTATAAAGCAATATGACTATATACTAATTAATGAAAGTATAGAAGAAGTTACAAAGGACTTTAACAGCATAATAGAAAGCGAACATAAAAAAACCTTTAGAAATAAGGAATTAATAGAGTTTATAAAGGATTCACTAAAAAACAGGTCTTAAAAGGAGAGAGAAATGTTACATCCGTCTTATAATGAATTGATAAATGCGGTAAATAAAGATGTAGAGCAGGGAGAACCGCCTGTAGTACAAAGCAGGTATTCTATAGTTATAGCTACTGCAAAAAGAGCAAGGCAGCTTATATCACAAGAAGATAAAAATAGCGAAAATACTACCGCAAACAGAAAATATTTATCTATTGCCATAGATGAACTTTATAAAGAGAAAATTAAAATACTGCCGGAGGAGAAAGCTGAAGAAGCAGTATCTTAGTCGGTGTTTCCTTGGAACGTAGGCTGTTGTATTAATCAAATGGGGTAAAAATACCCTTTATCTTTAGTGCAATGGTCTATTTTTATATTATAAGCTTTAGGGGAGAGGATTATGAATTTAGCTAATAAGCTTACAATGTTAAGAATACTTATGATACCGGTATTTATTGCAGTATTGGTATACAGTAAGGACAGGGATATTGTATACAGATATATAGCACTGGGGATTTTTGTTATGGCTTCCGCTACGGATGCATTAGACGGTTATGTGGCAAGAAAGTACAATATGATAACCGACTTCGGCAAACTTATGGATCCTTTGGCAGATAAAATACTTGTATCTTCAGCACTGATAATACTTATAGAGCTTGGAAGTATAAGCTCATGGATAGTAAGCATAGTTATAGCCAGAGAGTTTATAATAAGCGGAATAAGGCTGATTGCTACGGAAAAAAATATAATTATAGCGGCAAGCCCCTTAGGAAAGTTAAAGACGGTATCTCAAATGCTTTCTGTAATACTTATGCTTTTGTCAGTCAAAGCTATCAGCCTTATCACTGATTTAAGTATATGGCTCATGTGCATTTTAAGTGTAGTTTCATTGCTTGACTATATAATAAAGAATAAAAAAGTGCTCAGTTTAGGAGGTATGTAATATGGGAACAGGTACTTCATTGGTTAAAAGAAATAGAAATATAAGGCTTATTAATATAGATAAAGAAGAAGTCTTGGAGAAAATATCCGATGTTATGAAATTGGACCATATTGAAGTAAAAACAGAGCTTTTGAATACGGGCGAACTGATTATACACTTAAGTGCTACGGGAGATACCGAGGAAGAGGCAAAGTCTCTTATAAAGCCTATAGTAAAAGATTTAAAAGAAAGATTTAAGGATAAGCTGGCAGCAGCAAAGGAAGTTGAAACTTTGGAAAAGTCTGTGGTAAAGCTTTTGGAAAAGTATGATTTAAGTATATCTACTTCCGAATCATGCACAGGAGGCTTACTTGCCGGAAGGATAATCAATGTAGCCGGAGTATCCGAAGTATACAAAGAGGGCTTTGTAACCTATACCAATAAGTCAAAAAGAAAAAGACTTGATGTAGGTAAATCAACATTAAAAAAGTACGGTGCGGTAAGTAAGCAAACGGCAAAGGAAATGGCGGCAGGCACAGCCTTGGCAGCGGATACGGATGTTGCAATCTCCGTAACAGGTATAGCAGGTCCTGACGGAGGAACAGAGGAAAAACCGGTAGGACTGGTATATATAGGGGTATTTTTAGAGGGTCGAGTAACTGTAGAAGAGTATCATTTTAGCGGAGACAGACAGCAAATAAGAGAAAAGACTGTAGAAGAAGCACTTAAACTTGCTAAAAAATGTATTATGGCTTCAAGGTAGTAAACTTACAGTTTGGTCTTTAATATATCCGTTACAGCTAAGGTGATTTAGGCATATATGTGTAACATAAACCTCAAAGAAAGCTTTCATTTGTTATATTACACATGTATACCTGTAAGAATACTACCGACATTCATCTTAGTCTGATTCATAAATAGATGAATGATTAATTTAACTGTAACATATATTCGGATAAAACCGATTTATTAATATCTGACAAAGTATAAAAACATATTTAATAAAGGTCTTATAGGAGGCTTAATGTACGTATATAAAAAAATATATATAAGCAAAAAGCTGAAATTCTCTTATAGAAGAAACTTGAAATGGATTTCCAAAAATATAAGCAGAAAATCAATATATCTTATAGTTTGCCCTCAAAACGGTAAAATAGAGATAGTACATAATATATTTTATATCCGTCAATATGAGTCGGATACAAGGGTGCTTGGAATTGCAGAGTCCAAGACCGCTGCAATAGAGCTTATGAAAGATATTGTAGGTGATATATATGTACATAAGAAAGATATTTTTGATAAAGAACTTTATAAGAAATTTGAGTAGGAGGAAAAGCTTTGAGTATATTACTTACGCTGTTAACGATAGTAGCCTTCACTTTGCTTTTTTTACTTGCTTTGATTGTTCTTATATTGCTTACAGTGCTTTTAGTGCCTATAAGGTATGATTTGAAATTGAAATACAAAGAGAGTTTTTGGTGCAGCTTAAGTTTATCGTGGTTCTTAAAGATAGTTAAGTTTGAAGTAAATTATGATAAGGAGTTCAGTACCGGGCTTAAAATTTTCGGAATAGACTGTTCAAAAAATTCAAGGATTCCGGATGAAGAAGACGAGCCGGATGAGGAAGATTTTGAAGAAGAAGATTTTGATGAAGAAGATGATGAATCTTATGAAAAGTATTTTGAAATAGAAGATAAAAATAAGTATGAAGAGGCGGATAAAGAAAGTCTGAGTGCTCAAGAGTACGAGGATGGAGACAGCAGAAAAAGATTCGATAAAAGGACAGAAGAAAACAGTATTGTAAAAGATATTGATGAAGACGGGGAAAATATTGAAAAAGAAAAAAACTTCAGTAAGAAAAAAAGAAAGAAGAAAAAGCAAAGTTTTCCGGGCTTTATAAAAAATGAATATGAAAAAATCAAGTCGAAAGTAAAGGTATTATCGGAAAAAAAAGAAAGACTTAATAAGTTATTTAACAATAAAAGCCTTAGAAGGGGTATTAGCAAAACTTGGCAGGCAGTGCTAAAGTTATTAAAGCTATTTAGAACAAGGGAGTTATCCGGAAAAATTATTTTCGGTTTTGAAGACCCCTATACAACAGGTCAGGTTTTATCATATGCTGCACTTTTTTATTCTTGGTATAAAGACAGTATAGAGATCATACCGGTATTTGATAAGGAGATTGTAGATATAGATATAAGGGCAAAGGGCGGAGTCAGACTGATGTCGTTAGTTATTATTGCAACAGGCTTGTGGTTTGATAAAGATTTTAAGAGGTTATATAAGCTTTACAAAAATAGAGATAAAATTTTATAAAGGAGTTATAAATGGCAGAAAATAAATTGTTGGGTACGGTTGAGACTCTATTCAAAGGAATGGATAGTTTTATAAGCACAAAAACAGTTGTCGGAGAGCCTATAGAGGCAGGGGGAGCCGTAATTATTCCGCTTGTAGATGTAAGCTGCGGTATGGGAGCAGGCGCCTTTGCAAACAGTAATAAGGAGGCAGGGGGCATGAGTGCAAAAATGAGCCCGGTAGCCATACTTATAATACAGGACGGTATAACTAAACTTGTTAATGTGAAAAATCAGGATATTTTAGCCAAAATCATAGATATGATACCCGAGTTAATTAATAAATTTGCTGCTAAAAATAAAATTTCAGATGAAGTTGAAAATCTGGCAAATGAAATGTCTGAGAATAGTGAGGCAAAATTCGAAAATATTCCTGATTAGCTTTGTTTTATTGACAAGATAAATACTTGACACTATACTAGCAATATACGAGTATTTTACTGGTATTAAAAACTTTATTAAGGATGAGGTAGAACTATGGAAGAAAAGAGAATTTCCAAAGCAGTTATATCGAGATTGCCAAGATATTACAGATACTTGGGGGAATTACTGGAAGACGGAGTAGAAAGAATATCTTCGAGCGATCTTAGTATCAAAATGAAGGTAACCGCATCTCAAATAAGACAAGACCTTAATAACTTTGGCGGTTTCGGTCAGCAGGGTTACGGATATAATGTAATGTATCTGCATGGAGAAATTGCCAAGATACTTGGTATAGACAGGCCACACAAACTTATAATAATAGGTGCAGGGCATCTTGGCAATGCCATAGCAAATTACGCTAATTTTGAAAGAAGCGGTTTTATAGTATCGGCTCTTTTTGATGTGAAGTCGGAGCTTTTCGGCAAGACAATAAGAGGTGCACAGATATACAATTTAGATGAGCTTGAGTCCTATCTTAAAAAAGAGGACATAGATATAGCGGCTCTGACCGTGCCTAAAGATGAGGCGAGAGCTATATCAAGAAGGCTTACAGATGCAGGTATTAAGGCTATATGGAACTTTGCCCATACAGACCTTGCCGTAGCCGCCGGAGTTGTAGTTGAAAATGTTCACCTTTCAGAGTCCCTTATGAGACTTTCGTATAAGGTGAAGAGTGCTAAGGAAGATGAATTTGATATCTAATGAGGCTTTCATACCTCGAAGAATTAAAAATGCTGACAAGTTTACTTATAAAAAGGTACTTATCATAGCCGGAGCAAAGGGTATGGCAGGGGCTGCTTATTTTGCGGCTCATGCGGCATATAAAACAGGTGCAGGATTAGTTAAGATACTTACTGTAGAGGAGAACAGACCGATAATTCAAACCCTTTTGCCGGAAGCACTCATATCATGTTATTCTGATGAAAAAATTGATATAAGTTTACTTGATAAAGAGCTTAATTGGTCCGATCATCTGGTTATAGGACCCGGACTTGGAAGAAATGAGTGTGCTTTTGAACTTGTAGCTGAAGTTATAAAAGATTATAAAAAGCCTATGGTAATAGATGCGGATGCTTTATATGTGTTAGCAATGCAAAAAGATTTAAGTATCTTTCTTTCTTCAAATATGTTGCTTACACCGCATATGATTGAAATGTCAAGACTTATAGGCAAGGATACAACTTACATAGGCGAACATATGGAAGATGTGGCTAGGGACTATAGTCAAAAAAATAATACCAATATTATATTAAAGTCTTATAAAAGTATAATAGCAGGTGTGGATGAAAGTGTATATGTTTCCGACTCCGGCTCTGCGGCTATGGCAAAGGGAGGAAGCGGAGATGTACTTACAGGTATAATAGCAGGATTTATAGCCTTAGGTTTTGATATTATAAAAGCGGCAAGGTATGCTTGTCTTATACACGGTTTATCGGGAACTTTGGCTTCAAAGATAAAAGGAGAGCATGGAGTATTAGCTAGGGATATAGTGGATTTTATACCTGAAGCTATGAAAGAATATATGCTTTCTTAACAGTGTAGCGTATCAAAGGAGATTTAAATGGACGATGCTCATTCGTGGTTTTATATTGTAATATTTTTAGTTTTTATAGGGATTGATTTTGTGTTTTTTGCCTTCGGGGCAGCTATACAAAATCTTAATGCAACTCAAACGGAAAGTCGTATGGAAGCCGGAGATAAAAAGGCTGCCAAGGTATTAAAAATATATAACAGACCCACCGATTTTGTAAATGCCATACAAATAATGTCTACTTTACTTGGATTTTTGACAGGCTCTTTAGTGGTGGAAAAATTTGCAAAATTCACTATAGCCTCATTTGGCGTGGAGGGTCCTGTTTGGGTAAGAACAATATACGCACTGTATTATATACTTTGTTTAATATCAATAGTAAGCATAGGAATTATTGTACCGAAGCGTCTTGCTGCAAGAGAAGCTGCAAAATATGCGGACAGACTGGTAAATATAGTCGGACTTTTTATGATTTGCATATCCTTGCTCACCTTTGTAATTAACCTTATAGCAAAAATGATACTTAAGCTTTTTTCTATAGATATGGATGCAAGCTCTGAGAATGTTACGGAAGAAGATATTATGAGTATGGTTAACGAAGGGCATGAGCAAGGTATACTTGAGTCAAGTAAAGCTAAAATGATTACTAATATTTTCGAGCTTAATGATAAGAATTCATCCGATGTTATGATGCACAGGAAGGGTATAGTGTATGTAGACGGCGATGATACTCTTAAGACCGTAGTTGACTTTATGTTAAGTGAGGGCAGTAATTCCAGATATCCGGTATATGGAGAGGATATAGATGACATAATAGGAATACTTAACTTAAAGGATGCTCTTATATTGGCTAATAAAGGCATGTTTCTTGATAAAAAAGTCAGAAATATAAAAGGGCTTTTGAGAAAACCGTACTTTATACCTGAAACTATGTCCTTGGATAAGCTTTTTAAGCATATGCAGTCCAATAAGATACATATGGCTATAGTAGTGGACGAATACGGACAGACCTCGGGGCTTGTCACCATGGAAGATATACTTGAAGAAATAGTGGGAAATATTCTGGACGAGTATGATGTATATGAGGAGCTTATCATAGATAACAAAGACGGAACCTATACTGTAAGAGGAATGGCGGAGCTTGAGGATGTAGCAAAGATTATAAATATAGATTTTACGGAAGAAGAGCTTGATAACTTTGAGACGCTCAACGGTTTTATAGTCTCCGAACTTGACAGAATACCTAATGACGGTGAGAAAATAGAACTGCGAACTCATGGGTATTTATTTAAGTGTGACAAGGTTGAAAACAGGATGATAGATACCGTACATATAGAGAAAGTAGAAGACGATAAAGAAGAATAGATATAAATAAAAAGCTGTAGTGTATAGAAAGTCGCTACAGCTTTTTTTGTGTTTGAGTTTTTATAAAAGTAAGTATTAAATATTTCTAAAAACCCAAAATGCAAATCATTTACATTTTTACTTTTTTCTGCTATAATGTGCTACATTGTGTATATACAGATATTGTTAAGCTGATAAGTGCAGTGTAAAAATGAGTTCCTAAGACTGTATAAATTGGTTAAGTCATTAAAAAGCAGTGTGTATAACCGGACTGCAAGGAATCTTCATAAATTAAAATCTTAGCGGCTAAGCAAAAATTAAAGCTGTGTATCTTCCTGTCCGGACAAATTTAGAAGATAACAACAGCTTATAAATAAAAACAGGAGAAATAAAATGCGGATAAAAACGGCAATAAAATTTACTTTGTTGTTAAGCATTACCATATGCATTCAATTATTTTTAACTGCTTTAAGTGTAAAAGCGGAGCAAAAGACATATACCGATAACGAAGTAAATATTAGCAAAAAAGACCTGATTATATTACTTGAAAAACTCTCAGGCAACTTGGAATCTGATATAGCGGACATAGGGGACTATGCAAATGCGGATGAAGAATATATTAAAAGTTCGGTAGAGAGATTAAAAGGGCTGAATATAATAGACGAGCATATATCATTTGACAATCTTTTGGAAAGTCCCAAAAAGGAAGAAGTTTACTACATACTTGCAAAGTATATAGGTGTTGAAGCGGCTGAGGGAAAAACTTCTTTTAATGATGATGAAAAATTACAATCATGGTCAAGAGGGTATATAAAAGAACTTGAAAACCTTGGTGTTATTGAAGGAAAAGATAAGAGTTTTGAGCCTGATAAGGTATTAAACAGAGGTGAATTAAGGAATGTCAATAAAGAGACTTTCCTTGCAGTTATCAATACCTCTCAAAGTTTTAAGGCAGATGATAGTAATAACGCCGGGGCTTTTATAGTTATAAATGCCAATGATGCACTTATAGAAAATATTAAGGCACAAACTCCCATACTTATAAATCAAAAAGCAAGTAACGGAAGGTTAAGGATCGTAAACTCGGATATAAGTAAGATCTATATTGCTCAGGGAAGTAGGAATTTTGAGGTGCAACTTTCAAACTCCAAGTTGCAATCGGCAAAAAGCCTTGGTAAAAATATCTCCTATACTTCTGTAGGTTCAGACGGTAAGGTAGGTCCTTTGCCAAATCCCGAAGAGTATAAACCCGGTGAGAGAAAGATAGTTACAAAGATAATAAAAAGCAGCAGAAGTCATACTTCATCAAGCAATTCTTCGGGAAGTAATAATCAAAAAGAAAATAAAGCTCAAAGCGATAAAGAAGCTGAAGAAAAGGAAAAGCCTCAAGATAACGGTGCAGTTAAGCCTGAGAAAAAACCTCAGGAAGGAAACGGCTCTGATGACAAAAGAACTCCTCAAGACGGTAAAGTTTCTGAGGGGGAAAATAAACCGCAGGGAGAAAACGGCTCTGATAACAAAAAAACTCCTCAAGAAGGTAATACAGAAAATCAAGGTAACAAGCCAAAAGATAATAAAAAAGAAACCTTACCTAAAGAAAATGAAGGTGTTCCCGATAAAAGCAGTGAAGATAAGGCACTGGAAAATGCGAGTGAAGACTTTATAATACTGAATGAACACTTGTATGCGGATAAAACATTAAAATATAAGGCATTGGAGGGAGTAAACCTTGAAGAAAATGCACTTATAGGACTTAAATTAAGCGGAGAAAATAACGGAGTAAAGCTTAATGTAAAGTGGGAAGGCAAAAGTCTTGAACAGGTAAAAAGTGCCCAAAAGGGCGAATATCAGCTTGCTGTAAGCAGCTTACAAGATCTTGTAATCAACGATAAGAACTATGGCAAGGTAAAATTTATAGTAAAAATAATTATAGAATAGGTGAATTATGTATAAAATAAGTAAAAAACTTGCCTTGTTTTGTGCCCTACTTCTTATATATCCCTTAGTTTTTTCAGCTAAACCGGGCTTTGCGGCACAAAATAACGGGGGTAGAGTTACTGAATATGCAAAAGATGCAGACGAGAAATTAAATGCAGCTAAGTCCGAATATACAAAAGATGCTGATAAAAAACTGAATTCGGCTAAGGCTGATGGAAAAGAGGAAAATAGACCTAAGGAGCTGAGGCTTATAATAGAGCTTGATAAGAACTCCTTAGTGGAAGAGGCTATAAATAAAGATATAGACTACGATAAATTGGATGAAGCCTTTATAGATGAGAAAAAGCAGGAATTAAAAGAAGATCAGGATAAGCTTTTAACAGAGATAAAAAATGAGGCTATAAAGGCGGATGTTGAAGAGGTAAGGCATTATGATACTATATTGAACGGAGTGGCATTAAGTGCCGATGAAGCTGAGATAGAAAAAATAGAAGCACTCCCCGGAGTAAAAAGCGTGTATGTATCACAGGAGTTTCAAAGACCTTTCCTTAAGTCTTCCAACAGCATAATAGGTTCGGGATATGCCTGGAACACACTTGGCTATAAGGGCGAAGGCAGCGTGATTGCCGTAATAGACTCAGGTATAGATTACAGACATAAGGCACTTCGACTTGATGAAGCGGTACATCCTATGTACAGTAGGGAAGATATAGAAAAGATAATAGCCGAAAAGGGATTAAAAGGTTCTTATTATTCGGATAAAGTACCTTATGGCTATAATTATTATGACTTTAATAAAAATTTGCTTAACAGTTTCGGTGTAATGCACGGTATGCATGTGTCGGGAATAGCTGCCGCCAATGATATTGACAGTAAGACCTTCGGTGTGGCACCTAATGCACAAATACTTGCACTTAAGGTATTTTCGGATGACCTTGAGTATCCTACAACATTTACCGATATTTGGCTAAAAGCCTTGGATGATGCTATAACATTGAAGGCGGATGTAATAAACTTAAGCCTTGGAACGGCAGCCGGATTTTCAATGGAAAACAGAGCCTATCCGGAAAATGAGGTTATCGAAAAGGCAAGAAAAGCAGGAATAGTGGTTTCGGTTGCTGCCGGTAATGATGGAAGTATTACCGCCGGCAATATAAATAACGTAGAGCCTTTAAAAGAAAATTACGATACTGCATTAATAGCCAATCCGGCAGTAAATGAAGGAACTATAGCAGTCGCATCCATGGAAAATACTAAAAGGCATATGTATGCTATAAGGTGGAAGGATAGCTGGGGTGCCTATGTAAATGAAGAAATGGATCTGCATAAGGGAGAAAATCCGAAAAAAATTATAAGTGCGGTTATATTTGATATAAAAAACGCTAAACAAGAGCTTATTAAAAAAGAAAATATAGAAGATAAGCTGGTACTTTTTGAAATCCCTACAGCAAGAGATGCCTTTGGCTTTGGGGATAAACTTGAGGCTATAGCTGCATTAAAACCTGCTGCCATTGTTTTTTACAATAACAGGAGCATGGCAGAGCAGATAGGCGGCAATCTTGAAGTTCCGGGTAATGCAGGAAAGCTTACCTGTATTCGTATAAAAAGAAGTACCTATGATAAGTTAATGGAAGAATACGCTTATAATAATGCTCTAAGACCTGAGATATTTACGGAAATGACGGATGTTGACAATGTAGCGGCAGGAAGTGTTTCAAAGTTTTCTTCATGGGGTCCTACTCCGGATCTTAGGATTAAGCCGGAGATCACCGCTCCGGGAGGACATATATACTCAAGCGTTGAAGATAATAAGTATAAGGATATGTCCGGTACTTCCATGGCAGCTCCTCAGGTAACGGGAGCTACAGCCGTACTTAAACAATATATAAAAGCAAAGAATATACAAACCGATAACAGTTCGGAATTTATAAAACTTTTACTTATGAATACGGCAACTCCTCTAAAGGATGAGGGAATATTTGAAGATATACCCTACTTTGTAAGACAGCAAGGAAGCGGCGCTCTAAATATTGAGAATGCATTAAAAACCACCGTAGTAGTAAGGGCACAAGGAACTAATGATAATATAGCTGACGGTAAACTGGAGCTTAGGGAACTTAAGGAGAAAAGGTTTGAGGTAAGACTTAGACTTGAAAACTTCGGTGACAGTGCAAAAAGCTATAATATAAATTCAGTTGCACTTTATGAGCCTACAGACGGTACTTACAGACTTCAAAGATCGGAAATACTACATTCCAATGAGTCCAATATAAGCAGAGAGATAAGTGTAGAGGCACATTCATCTGCAAGTATAGACTTTACTATGGATTATTCGGACGCTCTAAACTTAGAAGAGGATAATTTTATAGAAGGTTTTATAAGTCTTAAGGATAAAGACGGGGTATCTGATCTTAGTATACCTTTCCTCGGGTTTTACGGAGATTGGGGCAGACAAAGAGCTATAGATGCCTTCCAGCTTCCGGAAATAGGAAGTGAAAAAAGAAATGTGCAATTTTTTGTAAATAAAAATGCCGGAGTTAGTTCTTCAATGCTTGGAACAAGCATGATGCTTAAGCTTCCGCTGTATGATAATACGATATATTTTTCACCAAGCAGCAAGTACTATTCTGATGTGGCGGCAAGAATAGCACCGCTTAGAAATATGGAGCAGATAGAGTATTCTATACTTGATGCTAAGACGGAGGAAACTTTAAGAGTTTTAGGTGTTTCAAAGCAGGTAAGGAAGCTTAGCAGACTTTCAGTCAATAAAAGCTTTAAGTTTATGCCGGATTCTGTATGGGACGGAAAACTTGGCTCCAGGATAGTAGAGGACGGTGCGGAATACATATACTGTATTAAGGCAAGGCTTAATAATAATAATGTAGGAGGTAATAAAGAGCAGGTCTACAAATTTCCTATAAGAGTGGACAGCCTGGCTCCTAAGCTCAGTACTGCAAATGAAGTTCAGGTAAATGATATTGACGGCAATATGAAGGAGATCGTGTTTAATGTTCATGATAAGGGCATAGGTATAGAGAATGTATATTTGCAGTCAATAAGATACACACAGACTGATAAGGCTGATACAAGTATAAGATACGGAAAATCCTTTGTTATAAGATTTCAGGATGAACCTATGAGAGAGGGAAAAGAACTTATAAAGGTTGAAGAGGGCAAGCTTAATATACCTTTAGAAGCCGTACCCAATAACCCTACTTCAAGGGGAGAAGTGTATGTGTATACTAACGGTTACAGAAATTCGGATATAGAAGTGCACTGTCCGTACTTTGCAGACACTTCGGATCTGATCATAGATGCCGTTGACTATATGGATAATAAAAGCAGAACCACTCTCGGAACTGTCAGAGAAAGGAATTATAATCAGCTTAATTTCCTTAATTTTTATGACTATATAAGCAATAACAATGCAAGTGTTTATGTAAATGATATAAAGCTTGATGATATGACTTACAGTCTGATAGAAAAAGAAGCGGTGCTTAAGATACAGCTTGCAGACGATAGTTCTCATTTGCATAAACTTACTCTAAAACATGATAATATCGAAGAAAATATAATTCTTGAGGATAGAGTAAACTCTGAAACATCTAAAAAGTATAACTTCAAATATGATGAAGACAAGCTTTGTTATGAGTTTACAATAAATCCTATTGATACAAGCTTTGATGTAACAACGGTATTTAGAGAAGGTAAGCCTATGCAAAATCTTGGTGAGAGCCTTAAAGAAGAAAGTATTGCAGAAATTACCGATAATGCTGCCAGTCCGTCCAATGCCGAAAAGAAGTCTTATCCGGTAGTATTCCTTAAAACACCTGAGTTCTTTGATGTACTTGGAAACAAAAGCAACAAAGAGGGGGAGATAAATATATCCGGTTTTGTAGGATATGTGGATGAGGATGACAGTGTTGAAAACGTGCAGATAAAGCTTGTGGACAATGACGGCAATGAGCTTTCAAGTCCTATAACTATAGCTAAAGATGAGCTTGTAAAAAACAAAGTAGTCTATAAAAAAAGTGGCAAGCTCATATATAAGGGAGAGGCGTATTCTTTTGAAAGCAAAATAAAACTTCAAGAATTTAATGTCAATATAAAAGTGGAGGTAAGCACTAAAAATCAAAAGTCGGCAAGTATAGTAAGAAGATTATTCTATGATAAGATAAATCCTTTAATAGATTATCAGGTATATGAAAGGGGGCTTGATGCTGATACGGTAAACATAAAAATCCGCTCCCTTGATAATTCATTTAAGTTAAGCCTTTATAACGGCGATTCACTTATAGGAACGGATGATAAGTCCTCAAGTTCTTATATTGCAAGCAAAGACGGTACTACTACACAGATAGTTACACAAATAGAAGTTCCGTTAAACGAGGGGCAAAACAGTATAAAAATAAGCGCTGTGGATCTTGCCGGCAATAAATCGGAAAAGACCGTATATATTTATAGGGCGAAAAAATAAATTTATAACAGTGAAGTTTTAAAGCTCCAAAGCTACATAGCAGATAATGTTCTATATGTTGTTTTGGAGTTTTGAATTATAATTATGCTTTTATTATTGGATTAAGGATAAAATGTTAATAAATTGTATTACTTATGTGATTAAAAGTTATTTTATAAAAAAATATAAATATAATACAGAATTTATATTTTATTAATGTCAAGAATTACAACGAAATCAGTTGATTTATAATTTCTTACTCAAAGAAACTATGAATTTAGTTTTCATAAGAATTTAAATATACCGTTCTGTATAAAAAAAACAGTAAGTAACTACTAAATTTTTGTGGAAAATAGTACTTTATTTTGTGGATTATGAAAGAAACATACTTGTATGTTTATGGCAAAAGTTATATACTGTTATAAGTTAGGTATACCTAAATTCTAATAACTTATAAGGAGATTATGATTTTATGAGAAGATTATCTGCAATCATATTATGTTTAATAATGAGTATAAGCATGCTTTTTGCTTGCTCTTCCGCTAATAACAGTCAAAGTTCATCTAATGTTTCGGAAAAAGATGGAGTACTTAATATTGCAGGAGCAAGAGCTTATGAGTCATCAAGAGAGGGAGCTTCACTGGTATTTGATACACTTACTGAGTTAGATGAATATTACCATGCAATACCGTCAATAGTCTCAGAATGGAAGGCTGAAAATGATTCCAAGGAATATGACCTTACGATAAGAGACGGAATTAAGTTTCATGACGGGACAGAATTAACTGTTGACATTGTGAAATGGAATATAGAAAACGGTGGTGCAATTAATTACTGTGGTTACAGTTATCTGCTTGATAAGGTCGAAGTAACAGATAAAAATCATATAAAGGTAAGTTTTACAGCTCCATATTTGTATTTTGATAGGGATCTTGCCTTAGTTCCTTGCATAAAACCGGACGGATATACAGAAGAAGGAACATTTAAAGACTTTGTAGGAACGGGACCATTTAAATTTGAGTCAAAAAATGAAGGAGATGTAACTGTACTTATAAGAAATAAAGACTATTGGAATACAGAATATAAAACTGACATAGAAAAAGTACAATGGTATTATATAAAAGATGCTCAAACAAGAAAACTGGCACTTGAAAGCGGTGAAGCTGATGTACTGGGACTCAGTGAACATGGCATATCTATACCTTATACAGTAATAGATGAATTAATCAAAAACGGCAAGTTTGACTTTGTTAAGGAGGATGATGAGGCATATACAAGTACAGCTTCTATTAATACTAACTGGAAGAAGGGAAAGATGTCAGATGTTAATTTAAGAAGGGCTTTTGAAACATTATTTGACAGAGAAGCTCTGGTAAAAGATATATTCCTTGATGTTCCAAAGGCTTGCGGACAAATATACAATCCCAAGTTTGATGACGGTCCTAAGAATGAAAATGAATTTACTTATTCAGAAGAAAAATTTAAAAGCAACCTTGAAAAAGCAGGATATACAGTAGGTGATATCTCTACTCCTACAACAAATAAATCAGGAGAAGCACTTGTGCTTAAACTGCTGGTAGGTGATAATGAATCTGAAAAAGATCTTGCTGTTTATATGCAGGAGTTATGTAAAAAGTGGGGCATAAGCATTAATATAGAAAGTATGGCAAGTGCTTCAGGTAAACAGATGATTAAAGACGGAGACTATGATTTGGTAATAGGGCATCCTTGGTTTGTTCCGCTTGTAACGAGCTTAGGTTATATGGGACTGTCAAGTGACTATATGGATGAGGGACTTGGATTTTGTATAAATGATGAAATGAAAAAAGCCGGAGAAGAGTATATGTCAGCTGACAGCTCAGAAAAAGCCTTAAAGTATTCTGATGAAATTTGGAAAATACAGTATGACCAAGCTGTATCAATTCCGCTTTATGCTAATTTGAGATATGCTTTTTACAACAAGAAATTTGAAGGTTTCCATTTTAACAGTGATGTGTTTAAAATAGACCTTAATGGAGTTAAATATAGATAATGATTAATAGCATTAGTAAATGTTTGAATAAAATTTGGAGTAAGAGAATAATCAGAAATATTATATTGTTTTTTCCTATGTTATTCATAGTTACGCTTATTTCATTTGCAGTTGTATATTATGCACCGGGAGATGCGGCAACCCTTCTTTTAAAAGAAAATTTACAAAGAAACAGTGTAAGTGAAGAAGATGCCCAAAAGTATGGTGAAAAAATTGATATTAACGGAAGCTTTTCAAAACTTTACGGTAAATGGATATCAGGTGTATTAAGAGGAGATTTTGGGAGATCGTATAGTAAAAGTGAAGATGTTCTTAGTATTCTTGACAAGAGATATAAAATTACACTTATGATTGCATTTTTAAGCATTTTGATTGAAATAGCGGTTTCATTTCCCTTAGGACTTCATGCAGGTATTAAACCGGGAGGACTTTCTGATAAAATTGTAGGTGTATGGGCTGTTATTACTTGTGCTATTCCTGCGTTTTGGATAGGTCTTATATGTTTATGGTTTTTAGCTATCAAACTTCATTTTAAGTATGCGATAGGCTATGTAGGGCTGCAAAGCCTTATTATGCCTGCACTGATAATGGGAATAATAAGTTGTGGGCAGCTTTCTTGTACTATACGCAGAAAAAGCAGTGAAGTTTCTTCCTCAAGTTTTATAGAATTTGCACATGCACAGGGACTTAGTAATAAAGATATTTTATTTTGTCATATGTTAAAACACATACTTCCATCCGCTATATCTGTTATTGTACTGGATCTATCAGGTTTTGTAGGTGGTGCAATAATAATGGAAGAGATATTTAATATACCGGGCTTCGGGAATATGTTGCTTGATGCAATTAAATTAAAAGATTATCCTCTTATAAGTAGTTCATTATTTTTTATAGGCGCTATGATTTGCTTTCTTAATCTTTTGGCTGATAGTATCTATCCGTCAATTGATGCAAGAAATAAAAATGAACTTCTTGGAGGAATCTGACATGTTAAAAGCAAGAACACATAAAAAAATATATTTTTATGGGATTATAAGTTTATTTATAATTATAACGGTATTAATAATCTCCTTTATTTCAGAAAGATTTAATCTTGGAAACGGAGACTTTGATAAATTAGCTGCACCAAATATTTCCCATATATTCGGCACTGACAGCATGGGAAGGGATATGTTTATAAGAACCATAGTCGGCTTTAGAAACACCTTCCTTTTAGCCCTTGTATCTCAGGTTATCCCATTTGTTGCGGGAGCAGTACTTGGTTCATTTATTGCTTATTTTGGAGGGATTTTTGATGAAATTTTGTACCATATATTTAATATTGTGTTAGCGTTTCCCATTATATTAGGAGCAATATTTTTAAGTGTATTATTCGGAAGTGGGATAGGTGTAATACTTATTGTAATTTCAATATTTGGAACTGTATATAATACTAAAATAGTGCGTGCGGAAATATCACAGGTAAAAAATGAAGAATTTATACTTGCTTTGAAAATAAATAAAATAAGCAATATTAGAATTTTTATATATCATATTTTGTATTGTTACCCTTATTTCCGCTTATTGTAGGACATAGTATGATAGGAATTTCATCATACTCGTTTATAGGGCTTGGAATGAATATATCAACACCTGAACTTGGAGCCATACTTAAAGATTCTTTGCGTTTTATATCACGAGCTCCATGGCTTATAATAATTCCGGGGATTTTTCAGTTTGTCTGTGTACTTGTATTTTCCCTGTATTCAGCTGAACTGGAAGAAAAGCTGACACTACATAGAGAGATATAGTTGTGAAATACTCTCATAACTGTTGTTATCGCAAGCTGACAGTGAAGAATGGAGAACAGTATGGAAAATATTTTGTTTGAGTTTAATAATTACACTGTAAAGTGTGGAAATAAAATATTGCTTGATAATATTAATTTTAAAATTCCCAAAAGTGGGATATTTTCCATTATAGGTGAGACTGGGAGTGGCAAGACTCTGATTGCAAAAAGTATAGTTGGATTGCTTCCGGATTATATGAGTGTACAGGGTAATATAATCTATAATGACAAAAGTATAAAGTACGATTTAATTAATTTGCCGGTTAAAGAAAGAAATAAGTTTAGAGGGAAACAATTATTATGGATTCCTCAATCTTCATCGGCACTTAATCCTTTGCTTACAATAAGGAAACAACTGATTTTGCCTATAATCAGACATAGGAATATTACTGCCGAACAAGCTGAAAATATAGTAGAAGAAATATTTAAATTCCTTGACCTTGATACAAAGATATTAAACGGCTACCCATACAGTCTTTCAGGTGGTATGAAAGTAAGGGTTATGTTGTCTATTGGTCTTGCAATGCAAAGCAGAGTACTGATACTTGATGAACCTACAAAGGGACTTGATGCTAACAGATGCAATTTGCTTATGAAGCTTATTAGACGAATAAGCTCCCAATTTGGAGTAAATATAATATTAATTTCTCATGATTTGGATGCGGTACTTGAAAAAGCAACATATTGTGCAGTATTGTATGGTGGAAAGCTTGTAGATACAGGATTTGTGGATGAAGTCTTGATAAATAAACCACATAGTTATGTGAAGGCGTTATACAAAGCTATGCCTAAAAACGGTATGGAGGTACTTGATTTTGAATGAGATAATAAGGATTAAGAATGCCGATATATCATATTTTAGTAGTAAGAATAAAAAATCAGGTAATAAATGTGAAATTAAAATTTTGACCGATGTAAATTTCTATATAAAAACAGGTGAAGTCGTTGGTTTAATAGGAAGTTCCGGATGTGGAAAATCAACACTTTCTTATGTTCTTTGTGGACTTAAAAGTATATCTTCGGGAGAAATAAGTTGTCCTTTTGATAAGGTGGCTATGGTTCTACAAAATCCTGAAAGCTCATTTGATACAATGTGGAGTATAGGAAAGACTCTTTTTGAGGTTAAGGTTAGCTACCTCAAAAGGCATAAGCTTTTTGTACCTGCTAAAATAGAGATTGAAAAGGAGTTTAAGTTTTGGTTTTCAAAGCTTGGTATAGATGAGTCAAAGCTTTACAATTACCCAAGTCAGTTCAGTGGTGGAGAATTACAAAGAATAGCAATAATATGTGCACTTTTAAGAAATTCAAAAATAATTATTTTTGATGAGGCAACATCTATGTTGGATGTATTGGTTCAGGCAAAAGTAATGAAATTATTGATGAAAATTAGAGAAGAATACAATTTATCATATATAATAATAAGTCATGATACGGACATGATAAAACTATTGTGTAACAGAATATATGAAATCGAGAACGGTCATATAAAAGAGCTTACAAAAGATAAGGAGGGTAAGATTGTTTATTCATAAGCGTATAGGAGAACTTGTATATGGAGTGAAAAGGTATATTTTTTCCAAAGGAATTATAGGTATCTTGATAAGTGTCATTTCTATTTTACAGGCATTACTTCTTGGACGAATAGTAAGCGGAGTCTACTCAGGGGAAACTACAGTAGATATAATGTCAAATGCTATAGTGCTTGCCTCTCTTTTATTATTTCGTATACTGCTATTATGGTTTAACCAAGTATATGGGAAATGGATTATAGGAAGGGTGAAGAATCGACTTAGAGAAAGAGCTTTTGAGAAACTTTTAAGGTTGGGTCTCGGATACCTCACACAGAACAGGACAGGTACTTTAGAGTCTACTATAGTAGCAGGTGTGGATTATCTTGAGGGCTATGTATCTCTTTATCTTCCACAGATTCTTGTTTGTATAATAGGCTCAGGAGCAATGATAGTTTACATTTTTACTATAAATATTGTACTTGGAGTAATGGTTTTATTAACAGCTTTGATTGCACTTTTTGCACCGGTAATTTTTGTGGATTGGATTTCTAAATTTACTGAAGATCACTGGCAGTCGTATACAGATCTTAATGCGGAGTTTGTTGACTGCGTCCAAGGTATGGTAACATTAAAGGCATTTAATGCGACAGAAAGAGTAGGAGATTATCTTAAAAATAAAATGAATATACTTTTTAAGGCAACAATGAAAAGTCTTAGGATAAACCTTGCTGATGTTGGAATAGCCGGTTTTGCTATTTCTTTCGGTTCGGCATTTACTCTTGCCCTTGCCGCATATTATACAGCTAAGGGACTTATATCTGCCTCCAAGCTTTCAGTATTATTATTTCTTATAACAGAGGTTTATAGACCTGTAACGGAACTGGGAATTTATTTTCATCAAGGTTTTATGGGGATGACCTCGGCAGATGATATATTAAAACTTTTAGATGAAGAAGAAAATATAAAAGATTGTGAGAACAAAGTTGCTTCATCTTATTCACAGATAAATATGATTCCGCCTAAAATAACTTTTGATAACATAAGTTTCAGTTATCCGTCTCAGAATAAGGGTGATATATATATAAAAAAAATAATTGATAATTTAAGTATAAATATATCAGCAGGTAAGAAGATTGCACTTGTAGGAGAATCGGGCAGTGGAAAAACCACCTTAATAAAACTTTTGATGAGGTTTTATGATACTGATAAAGGAA
>ERZ773083.542-NODE-542-length-30582-cov-23.067776_pt1 | contig 30582 bp, 28 predicted proteins | sample MGYA00511465_ERZ773083 | MGnify/ENA primary metagenome ERZ773083 (study PRJEB29015, sample SAMEA2738001) | human oral metagenome | biome: human oral; feature: human-associated habitat; material: dental | place: China | collected 2060 ... | reverse complement strand
CGCCGTCGGCATACGCTTCGTCGGCGTCGTCGGTTCGGGCCAGGCGCGCGGCGAGGGCGGCGGAATCCTCGGGAGAGCCCGATACGAGGGCGACCGTCTTCCCCGGGCCGATCCGCACCCCCGACGCAGCGTCGGTCAAGGCCGCGCGCGTCCAGTCGGGCGCGGCGAGGCCGGGATCGGCCTGGGCGTCGGAAGCGAGGCGCTTGGCCGCGAGGATGCGCGACATCTTCTTCGCCCCCGTCCATGCCCGAGTGGCCACGTACGTCGTTTCGATGAGGGCCTCAATGGGAATGGACAAGTACGCGGTGAAGCCGTAGAAGGCCACGAGCGCTCCGGGGCTGATCGCGCCGTCGTACGTCATCCACAGTCCTTGGCCGATCACCACCGCCGTAAAGAAGGCCGGGCCGGCCTCCGAAACCACACGCAGACGCGCTCGGTACTTCGAGGCGCGGATGCCGGCGTCGCGCACCCGAGCGGACTGGGCCGCGTAGGTCTCGTTGTAAAGGTCGGCGCCTCCCACGCCGCGCATGACGCGCAATCCGGCGATTCCGTCGGAGGCGATCGAGGTGAGAATCCCCGATTCCTCCCGCTGCTCGGCCACCCGCGCCTCGAATGGCTTGACCATCCAGCTGGTGACGGCCATGAGAATCGGCATCCCGACGGCGACGAAGAGCCCCAAAGGCACGGATATGCCGATCATGAGGGCCACGACCGCGGCGAAGCCGAGAAACGATCCGACGACGGACGGCAGATAAGCGGTGAACGAACCGACTCTCTCGGCGTCCACCGTCATCGCCGTGACGATGTCGCCGGAGGCCATGTCGCGGCCGACGTCGGTTCGCCGGCCGAATACGACGCGCATGAGCCGCCGTGCGGGATTCCACGCCGCCCGCATGGCAATGACGATTTCCATCACTTCGGACACGCTTGTGACGGAGTTGAGGAGGACGAGGCCGACGAACAGGCCGACGCCGGGAAGGATCTCCGGGGTCAACCCGTTTTCCAGCCCCGAATCGAGCGCTTTGCCGAGCGCCCAGGGAATGAGGGCGGCGCAGACCGAGGCGATGCAGACCATCGCCGTATAGACGAGGTTGATTTTCCATGTGTCTCGGAACGCCTTGCGCATGATGCCCGACGGCGTTGCCGGGACGCGGTCTGGCTCCGAGGTGTCTTCCCTCATGAAGCGCGGCAGGCGCCTGGGCATGGGGGCGATGTATATGCGATGAGAATGGGATGCCATTGTTGTCTTTCGTAGGCAGGGCTGAGCGCCCCGCGTATAGCTCTGACTGGGGTGAGGTCATGTCGCCGCGGAATGGACGTCGCGGCGCAGCTAATCAACGAAAGTTATTCATAGCCTGAGACATTACCACAGGAATTCGCCGATTCGCACGCCGTTGGGGAAACTTCTTGCCCATCCGGGGACGCTCTCCGCTTTTCTGCGGAAATTTTTCATTCTTCTCGGGAAACGAGGCGGCGAACTCGCCTTCAGGAACGGCGCCCGCGCTGCCGACGGCTTTCAACTCCCGAGAGGGCACGTCCGCGCCCGCAACGCGTCCCATCCGGAAGGCACGTCCGCACCCGCAACGCGTCCCATCCGGAAGGCACGTCCGCACCTACGGCGCGTCCTCGGCCTGAAAGCGTCCGACGCCCCGCGAAAGAAGCTTTGCAAGAATTTACTTTAATTCTTTATTTCCATTCGGTAGTTGAAATTGTTACCATCAAGTGGAGGGTCACTTTCCCTGAAAGCTCGTGGCTCCGAAACCGAGCGCCGCTGCGCTCACGATGAATGCGAGGCATGCATGTCAACAATCCGAAACCCCCGACGTTTCGTCGCCTTTGCGGCGGTTGCCGTCTCGGCTTTCTTGCCGATGTCGGCGTCTTTGGCCGACGATGCGTCGACGCCGTCCCCGGCGGCGCAGGCGGCGGCGTCCGCAGCGCAAGCCGCTCCGACGTCGGCTGAAAACGTGCCCTTCTCCCCTTCGGCCGCCGACGTCGCCCGCGTGCGCCAGCGCGTGCAATCCGACCCCGCTTTCGCCTCGCGCTCCGCGCAGGAGAAAGAGAACCTCGTGCGCCTGCTTCTCCAGGGGACGTCGGCGCCTGCCCGGACGAACGACGGGCGCTCCCTTGCCCTCGTCGCCCCGCAAGTGCAGGGCTACGGCAAGACTGACGCCGACGCCGCCGCCAAGACTAAGCTTTACGCGACTGTCGACGGCGCCTCAGACCCCTCGAATCTCGCAGCGCGGGCGGAGTTTGCCGACGGCTACTGGAAATTCACGGTCCGTCTGCACAACGTCGGGAGCCGTTCGCAGTACGTCGGCTTCAGCGGGTTCACCCTCCTGAAGCTCGGCGGCGAGGGAGGAAAGTGGGCGAACCCCCGCCTCAGGACGTCCTTCAGCGTGGACGGAAGAGCGGTTTACGGCGTGAGGGTGCCCGCGCACGGCGAGCGGACCGTGACCGTTTCCGTCAGCGATCCGAGCTACAGCCTCTACGAGTACGTGCTTCGCGGCGGCTCCAAGACCGCTCCGCTGGGAGGATTCGTGAACTTCCGCCCGGCTGAGGACAAGACTGCCCCGACGGTCTCAGTCCCCTTCACGGGCATCTTCAAGGCGCTTTGAGCGCGTAGCAGAAACGGGACGGCGGGGCCGCCGACGCGAGCGCCCCGCCGTCCCGGAAGGGCTCAGACGGGCCCGGCAGCGCACCTCGGGGGCGACGTCGACCCTGGTGATCACTGCTGCACCTCCTAACCGGGTCGGTGCCTCTCATCTTATCCGCAAACGGAAGGCCTAGTCAGCCTTGCCTCTCTCCTTTTGCAAGGCCGACTTTGCAAGGCGGACCGACCACAAAGCTAACGAAGGTCCCTGCGTTCGAACAGCCATGCCGCGATCGCCGTGAGGCACACGACCCACACGAGGAGAACGAGCATCCCGGGGCCCGGATCTAGAGCGTCTCCCCCGGCCCGCGTGAAAACGGCGAAAGTCGAACGGTCGGGAAGGAAGCGGGCTGCCGAGACTATTCCCGACAGCAGCTGGGAGAGCCCAAGGAAGAGGGGAATGAGAACCGCCCCGGGGACGACGGCGGACCGCCAGACGACGGCGAGGCCCGCGGCCACGAAGGCCATTCCCACCCAGGAAAGCGCGATCATGGCAGCCTTGCCCGCCCCGGGAAGAGCGACGCCCCCGGCGGACATCGACAGGCTCAGCCAACCCGCGAGAACGCCTCCCGCCAAGGCGGCGAGCGTGAGCGTCGTCAGAACGGCCAGCTTGGCCGCCAAAAGGCGCAATCGCCGCGGCGTCGCCAGAAGCGCCCCGCGAAGGCTCGAGCTCTCGTACTCCTGCCCCAAAACCCCCATCGCGAGGACCGCCGTGAAAAGCTGGGACAGCTGGAGGGACCGAAGCAGGCTTTCGGTTTCCCCGACTGCGTTGCCAGCCGCCGCAATCGCGACGACGGGCACGCATGCCAGCGGGGCTGCGACCCCGAGGGCGCCGAACGGGTGGGTTATGGACTTGCGCAGTTCGGACGCGTAGAGCCCCACGGCTATCGCGCCCCCACGTCTCGCCTTAAAAACACCGCCCATCCGGCGGCGACGAACAGCGCGAGCCATGCGACGAGGGCCGCGAAACTCGCATTTTGGCTGACGTGGCACGACTTGTCCGGAATTGCGGAAAGGCAGCTTCCGGCCACCGAGGGCAGGTAGGCGCTTCCGCTCCACCGGCTCACTAGAGCGTTGCCTATTCCAATGGTCAGCGGGGCCAGCACGGCGGCGGCTGGCAGCCAGTTGCGGCACAGGAGCGAAATCGCGTATGACATGAGGCCGAGCGCCGTCCAGTGCACCGCGTTCCAGGCAATGAGCCGCCAGACGTCCGGGGTGAGAGTTGCCGGGTCCACTCCGCTTTGACTGTGCACCGCAAGCTGCTGGGCTGCGACCGTCAGATACGCGGACGCAAAGCCGACGAGGAAGAGGAAGGAACCCAGGCCGAGGAACTTGGCCCCGAGAACGCGAGACCTTCGGTTGACCGCGAGAAGGGTGGTCCGCACTTCCCTCGTTCGATAGTCCGCCGCTCCGAGGACGGCAGCGTAGATGAGGACGGCGAGCTCGCCCACGGATAGAACGTCGAAACCGAGGTACCGCGGATCTCCCACGGGCTCGGCCAGCTGGGGATGGGTCTGCGGCGTCGCGTCCAGGCCAATCGCGAGAAGCTGCCTGCCTTCGATGTAGGAGAGCAGAGGCTGCACAAGGAACAGGAGGGACAAGAAGACGACGAGGCCCCTGCCCGCCCCCATCTTCCGAAACTCGAGCCAAACGCTCCTGAAGAAGGCGTTCATGCAACCCCCTCCGTCAGTTCGAAGAAGAGGTCTTCGAGCGAGGAGATCTTTTCCGTGGCCTCCGCGAGGGGGGAGTCGAGCAGAATATTGCCCTTGGAGATGACCACCGCGCGATCGGCCACCGCCTGCACCTCGGAAAGCGCGTGGCTCGACAGCAGGACCGTGCGCCCCAGCGCCGCCTGCTCTCTGACGAAGTTCCTGAACCAGCGAATTCCGGCGGGATCGAGGCCGTTGGTCGGCTCGTCAAGCACAAGGAACTGGGGCTCGCCCAAGAGGGCGACCGCCAACCCGAGGCGCTGCCCCTCGCCGAGGGAAAGCGTGCCGAGACGCGACTTTCGCTTGGCGGAGAGTCCGGTCTGCTCCAGTGTCTGCGAGACTCGCGCGTGAGGGATGCCGTTGCTTTCGGCGACGATTGCGAGATGAGACGCCACGGAACGCATCTTGTTTCCCGCCAGCCCGTCGAAAAGCGCGCCCACGCGGGTGAGCGGCCGTTCAATGTCGCGGTAGCGCTTGCCCCCGAACAGGGCCGAGCCGCTGTCGGCCCTGTCGAGGCCCAGAAGAATCCTGAGGGTCGAGCTCTTGCCGGCCCCGTTGGGCCCCAGGAACGCGGTCACCTCGCCGGGGGCGGCCGTGAAGCCCACGCCGTGAAGAATCTCGACGCCCCGATGGCTCTTTCGCAGCTCGCTTATGGAGATGCTGTTGACGTTTGTCTCTATGTCGGTCATATGCCCGCCCTGTTTCATTATACGATATACAAGAGCAGCTTATACCAGGTGTTGCTCGCTTGCCAAGTTTCTGTAGATCTGCGACTTGACGACGAGCTCGGAGTGGGTGCCCGAGGCCACGAGCCTGCCGTGCTCTAGGACGTGGATGAGATCGGCGTCCATTATGGTAGACAGCCGGTGAGCCACCACCAGAACCGTTCTGTTGCCGGCCATGTTCCTCAGCACGTCGCCGATCTGGCGCTCGTTGTGGGAATCGAGGTTGGCGGTGGCCTCGTCGAAGAGGAGGATCCGCTTGTTCGAAAGCAAGGCACGGGCAATGGCCAGGCGCTGCCTCTCGCCGCCGGACAGCGAGGCGCCCGATTCCCCGACCGGCCCGTCGAGCCCCTGCTCCGAGCGGGTTGCGAGGTAGCCGAGGTTGACCCTTTCCAGGGCCTCCATGCATCTGTCGTCCCCGACGTCGCCCAGGCCGAGCGTGAGGTTCTCCCGCAGGCTTCCCGAGAGCACGGGCGCGTCCTGTTCGACGTATCCGAGCACGTCGCGAAGGTCGCTGCGCGAATAGTCGCGTATGTCTTTGCCGAATACGCGTATGGCCCCGCGGTTGACGTCGTAGAACCTCTCGATCAGTTGGAGCACGGTGCTTTTGCCGGCGCCGGAGGGGCCGACGATCGCCACCCGCTTGCCCTCGGGGACCTGCAGATTGAGTTTGTGGAGCACGAGGGAGTCGGCGTCGTCCATTTCCTGCCCGAATTCGCGAGTGCCGTAGGTGAAGACGACGTCGTCGAAGTCGATGGCCGGGGCATTGGGCTTGGCAGAGGCCTCGAGGGTCTTCAGAAGCTCGGGCGAAAGGAGGTTCGCCATGTCCAGCTCGTCTTCTCGCGGCAGATCCAGAATCTCGTTGATTCGCTGCAAAGATCCGAGGGAAGAGTGCAGCTGCGAGAGAGCCGAGGCCATCTGGCCCAGCGGAGAGACGAGAATGAAGAGCAGGGCCGCGAATTGGACGAGCTCTGATATCGACATCGCCCCGATGCTCGTGCGGTAGGCCCCCACCAGGATGACGACGATCGCCGAAAGCTGGAAGCCGATGTTGGCGATAGGGCTGACGATCGACTGGACCTTGGCCATTTTCAGCCCGGCTTGCCAGGCGTCCTCCACCCGGCTTTCGAGCATCGAGGCCTCGGAGTCGGTGGCGTTCGTCGCGCGAATGGTCCGTATTCCGCCCATGTCCCGTTGAACCTGCGAGGTGAGGCTGCCGAGCTTTTGCTGAGCGACAAGGCTGGCGCCTTGGATCAAACGGCTCACCGCGAAGAGGACGAAGCCGAGGCCGACGATGAGGGCGAGCGCCGTCCCCATGAGGAACGGATCGAGGAAGAGCATGAGCGCGCATGTCCCGATGACGAGCGGAAATCCCGTGGTGCACGCGACGAAGATCTGAAGGAATCCGGTTCGCAGGCTGGACGTGTCCGCCGCGACCCTGCTGACGAGGTCGCCCGCGCTTCGCTCGTCGTACTCCTTGATCTGGAGGCGTAGGAGGTGGTTGCTCAGTTTGCCCCTGGCATCGCGGACGATCGTTTCGCCGACCTTCTGCAGGTAGTAGTACTGGAAGACCATCGCCACGCCGGAGGCAAGCAGCACCCCCAGAAACACCCCGATCCACCCGAGGCTCGGCAGCGAGAACGAGCCGTCGCTGAAGAACTTCGCTATGAACCCCGGAATCAGAAGGGTGAGCCCCGAGCCAACGAGGGCCATGAGGGCGGCGACGACGAGAAGCCGCTTGTCCTTGGCGAGCCCGAACAGGTCGCGCGGCCGCACGGGCGCGGCAGGCGGCGGCTCCATCATCCTGTCGGGTTCGACGAAGCCCGCGCCTGCGGATTCGCCGGAAGCCGTCGAAACGTCGGCGTCGCCGCGCGCCCGAACTTCCAAGCTCTTTGTGTAGTCCGCTATTTCGACATTCTCGCTGACCGGAACCCCGCCGACCTCGACCCACGCGTGCCCGCGGAACGGCTCGAGGGCGAAGCCCGAGCACCACGTGATCGACCGTCGGCGATACTTGGCCGCCCTCGCCACGGCGATCGAGCGCAGGAGGCATCCCTCCTGGCTTCTGGCCCGCTCGCTCACAGTGCATACGGCGGCCCTGTCCGTGCGGGCCGTCTCCATGTCCGTCACGGGGTATTTCGAGGCCCACTTGCCGATGACGCGCTCGATGCGTTCGGGTTTCGCCTTGGCCAGCCGGGACGAAGCGAGAATGGCCCGGCGAGCGCGCATCCGATCGCGCCAGTGGGTTTGCGTGGTCTCTTCGGAGAAGAGCTGGATCGTCATGCCGCCACTCCAAGTTCCTTGATCTGGGCGAGGAAGGCTCTCACGTCGGCGTCGGCCGTCTTCGCGTCGACGTCGTAAGCCTCGACGACGCGGCGGACGATCGCGTCGACGCCCATCGCCTCCCCTAGCGACTTCACGACGATCAGCCCGAGCTCGTTGAGCTGGAAATACCGGCCCTGCCTGCCGTCGAAAAGGACCGTGCCCTTCTCCGTTTCAAGGACGGACACGCCGGGCACCAGCGACAGGCCCTCGTTCGTCGTTTCCTTTTTCTTCTTAGCGAACACTGCGGATCCACCTTTCAGCGGCGACTAGCCTTTTCAATTCGAAGAGGAACTCGCTGGAGAGCGCCTGCATCGACAATTTCGTTTTGAGGGCCTCGCGGTCGATGAGGCCCAGGTCCGCGACGGCGCCGTCGGCAAGGTCGCCGACGAGGTGCTTGCGGCGCGCGTACAGCGTCTCGTATGAATCCTGAGAATACTCGCCCTTCGTCGCCCTGGCGAAGATTTCGCGGGGCATAAGCCCGCGCATGGCGCGATACAGCATCGGCTTGTTCAGGAAGGGATGTCTGCGCATTTTCAGAGGCAGCGCGAGGGCCGCGCGCACGACGCCGGGGTCGACGAAAATCGAGGCCCACGTTGTTCGGCCCCGGCCGAGCATGTCGTTGACCTGGCGAATGATCGCGGCCTGCCCCAACAGAGACTCCAAGACCTGGTGGACGGTCCGGTCCCGGTTCATCGGCTGGAGAGACCCGGCGTCGAAGGGGGCGTGAAGGAGCTCTTTTGCCTCGCCCGAGAGGTACGAGGGGTAGGCAAACTCGCCGGACCATGACAGATCGTCCTTCGACGTCGAACCTTTGGAGGCAAGCTCGCGCATCGAGCGGTCGATCCAGCGCCCGTACTCGATCTTGCTCGCTATGCTCGGGATGCCGCGCCGCAGGGGCAGGCGGCGGTTGAGGCAGTAGCGGACTGCCAGGCACGGCGCCCGCAAGGGGGCTTGGTGCGCCAGAGACCATTCCATGGCCGGCAGCGGGGCAAACAGCTCGTCGCCGCCCAGCCCCGTGAATTGCACGCCGGCCGGGCGGGGCCGGTCCGCGAGCGCTTGGGCGTACCCTTCGCTGTCGCACCACATGGGCGGCGTTTCGGGGATGTAGCCGTTGGGGAAGGGCACGCCGGCGTCGTAGGTGAGCCCGGTCGACCCGATCGCCGGGTAGAACGCGGCGGGTGCGCCGACGTCGTTGACGATGCGCTTGGCCCACATGTCGTCGAGGTTGTACTGAGAGCTCGACGAAGCATGCGTCGCGTCGAAGTGCACATGGAGCGCGCGCAGAAGATAGGCGTTCGCAGCCGAGTCGACCCCGCCCGAAACGTCGCAGGAGATCGGGCCGCCCCGCTCGCACCAACGGAAAGTCGCCTCAAACAGCGCTTGGCGCAGAGCCGCGACCGCGTTGTCGACGTCTTCCTCGCTTTCTCCCGGCCGTTCGAAGACGGGCGGAATCTGGATCGGGCGGGCTTTGAAGTCCCGCCCCGTCAGATTGCGATCCACGCGGAGCGCTTCGAAGGGTGCGAGCGCCTGGACGCCGTCCCAGGGAGCGATCCTGGACGCCACGCCGAGGGGAAGGCCGTCCACCAGGAAAGAGGCGAGGAAGTTCCGGCTCACCGCCGTTCCGATTTCCTTGGCGATTGAGCGCGCCGACGTCGACAGAAGAAGAACGCCGTCTTTCACGGCCCAATAGAGGGCTTGCCCGGACCACGCTGGAACCAGAGCGATCGTCTGCGCCCCGTCGAAAAGAACGGCGACCCCCGAACCGTCTGTGTTTGCGAGCTCTTCCGCCGCACGCCGCGCCGTGACCTCGTCGGGCAGCGCTGCGACCGCATCGCGCATGGCTTGCGGGACGTCGAAGGCCACGCCGAAACGGACCGTCCGCTCACGCCTGCCTTCGTCAAGCACCCGCCATTCGAGGCCTGGCGGAACCCGTGTCGAGGAAAGGCCGGAGCTCTCCGAACGCCTTCCTTCTATTAGTGTCTCTGTCAATCTTGCCTCCTGTTTCCCGGCAGGGTGTGTGAGTTTTTCTATCGGAACGTCTGGGTCGATGTCCCTATCGGGACCTTTGGGTTGGTGTCTCAACCGGGATGTCTGTGTCGGTTTTCAATCCAAATACGGAAGTTACTGGTGACTTGCGCAGGCGCGTCGCCTGATTCGTCAGAGGCGCCGCCGGGCTTCGCATTGTTTTGAACCGGGCGACGCATTGTTTTGAACCGGATGCGGACCAAGGGCGTCGGCCCGCATCCGGCAAAGTGACGCCCAGCATTCAAACGCAACGCTTGAAAGCTCGCGACGGGTGTGTTCTCTGTAAGCCATTGAGTCGATGATGCGCTAAACATCCTCAAAGGCACTGCTTTTCGCGCAGTTCGACCTCAACGCCGGCCCGGTCAGAGGACGATGCGTCCTCGCCCGCCGATAAAGTCACGCAGCGGTCCGTAGAACCAACCGCGGGTCGCTTCGGCGTAGTCGGCGATCTGCTCGATCGCGGGGGAAACGTAAGTAGCCATGAGGCTGCCTCCTATTCGTTTTGATTGTTGAACTTGACGATCATTTGCCGTCAGGCCCGTCGGCGGGAGCCGAAAATCTAGTCCCCAGCCCCCGCCATGGAGAATTAAGTTGCGGACATCCACAACCTGTCTGCGCACTGATGCCGCTCCTCTTTCAGCTGCCGATCAAGACTGTTGCAGGCTCGTAGCCGAAATGATTAGTCGTGACACCCGCGCCGCAGACTTCTCGGAAACGGTTCGCCGCAATTCTTACCAGGGCCTTGCGACATCAACCTTAACAATGGCGCGGCCGCCGAAAACGTCCGTCCAGGGCCCGCGGTACCAGCCACGGGTAGTGTCGGTGTAGTCGGCGATCTGCTCGATTGCGGGGGAAACGTAAGTAGCCATGAGGCTGCCTCCTATTCGTTTTGATTGTTGAACTTGACTAATTTTGTTATCAGAATTGTCGACCTTAGCTAAAGATCTAATCCTCAGCTCTTGTCGAGGTGAATTTTTCACCATTGTTGGTTTACAACCGTTGCGTGTCGCCGAGCGCTTCACGCTGACCTCACACAAGGTCTAAACGCATTTAAGCTACGAGCTCCTCAGGCAGAGTTCGTCAGCGTTTCCAGTAAAACTACGCGACCGTGACCCTGACAAAGGCTCGACCGCCGAAAATGTCCCTCCACGGTCCGTGCAACCAGCCACGGGTAGTGTCGGTGTAGTCGGCGATCTGCTCAATCGCGGGGGAAACGTAAGTAGCCATGAGGCTGCCTCCTATTCGTTGTTGTATACAGTCAAGCCGCTTCGCACGCTCAAACGAGCGACATGGAACGACGCGGCTTCCATCCCGTCACGCCGCGGGCACTTCGACTGCACGGGCGCCTCGATAGGCATCGACGGGTTGGTCTAAAGACTTTCCTGGGAAAGCCAAGCTTGCGGCAGTCGCCGTCGGCAAAGGCCATATGCCCTTGTTTGATCCGACGGAACTAGATCGCCGATCAAGAAGTATGAGGGAATAAGAGAAATGACAAAGCGCCAGGAGCTCTCGAAAAGCGCTCTAGCGCGAGGCCGACGATTCTTCACCGTCGGGATCGACGCATGTCAGCAGATCTTTGCGAACCCGAGAAGCGCTTTCGACGAAAGATTCGAAAACTCGGATGCCCTAGGACCGGACATGAGCGATCATTGGTATTAGCCAATCCATTTGAGACTAACGGGTAGTTTTAGATCCTATTCATTTGTGATGGATCGAGTTTCAACTCGCTGCTTTACCAGAGCACCGTAGTTGCATTGATTAACCTCGTTCCGTTTGTTTAGTTATAAGACTACTATTCAGTACAGGTTGTTTCAAGAACTAAAATAGTGACATAGAAGTCATTGATTTATACTTTTCCTCCCTTTAGATTAAGGATTTGGTCTGTTAATAGTCTTGTAATTTTCAAGAAACTGCAAGATTATTGCTTCGAGAATATGCCGTTTTTCGGCAAGAGACTTCGTGAAGCACGAAATGCTTCCTTCGGTGCGGTCTGGATGCGCCGACGCGTAAGGTTCCCTCACTGTCTGACGCGTCGACGCATCCCCCAGCCTCAGCTAGTTCGTTAGGACATTGCCCGCCCTAACGAGACTCAGCTGGAGAGGTTCCCGTTTGAGAAGATGATGTTGCCGCGACCGCCGAAGATGTCACGGAATGGGCCGGGAATGAATCCCTGGGTCGCAACGGTGTAGTCGGCGATCTGCTCAATCGCGGGGGAAACGTAAGTAGCCATGAGGCTGCCTCCTATTCGTTGTTGTATACAGTCAAGCCGCTTCGCACGCTCAAACGAGCGACATGGAACGACGCGGCCTCCATCCCGTCACGCCACAGACGAATGGACGGCGACGGGTTGGTCCATGACGGCCTCCCGAAAACGGGAAGCCAAGCTAGTGAGACCCGAGAATCCGGGAAAATGAGAGAGGTGAGTCAGAGCGATTCAATCAGGGCCGACGGGCGTGCGCCCGGCGACGCGTGCGCCTAAGCGGCGTATGCTTAAAGCGACTGCACGTCCTAAAGAAGAACCACGCCTAAAGGAGATGCGCACCTAAATACATTGTGTAGAGCTGCAGTCCGTCGGAAACGACATCATTGCGAGAGACTTTCTGAACACGGATCTCTTCCCTTTAACTTTAAAAATGGATTATTTCAAATTTTTGACGAGCTCGACCGGGATTGCCGATCAAGTCGTCTCGGGGTTCAAATCCCGCGGAGCTTCGGCTCCTTTGTAAAGAACCACAGCTCGAACTTCAGTTTGACAAACACATCAGATTCATTGTGTTTACCCTCGTTTCCTTTCTTGACTAAAAGCTTACTTCCGAAGTGAGCTCAGCTCAAGAGCGCAAAAGGTGACAAACTAACTATTGACTAGTGTCTAATAATCTAATACCATTGTAGGTACTTACTTACATATTTAACTAAGTTTTTAACCACATATATATATTTAAAAATTACATCGATTAGTTCTTTTGGCAGCGCCGCACAAAGCCCTGAACTCGAATTCCTGAATATTTCACGAGCAATCGAAGCGGCCCGCCGAGGCCTGCCCACCGCGCGACCCCGAGATTGTCCCGTCCGCGGGCCGCGGTGTTATGCAGCGGGTCAGCAGACAGGTCCGCAATCGTCACAAACCACGGGTTGCGAGCCGCCCGCCGAAGCCCGCCGCAGGCTCCGCGGTCTCACGGCATTTCGCGATCGCATGCTCAACCAGCCGCCCACGCCCGCCCTTGACCGTGCGGGGCGGAGAGCGTTCACAAGGCGAGTCGGCCTGTCACACCGCGACTCCGAGTTCTTTGATCTGGGCGAGGAAGGCTCTCACGTCGGCGTCGGCCGTCTTCGCGTCGACGTCGTAGGCCTCGACGACGCGGCGGACGATCGCGTCAGCGTCCTTTCCCTCTTCGAGAGAGCGCACGACGATCAGCCCGAGCTCGTTGAGCTGGAAATACCGACCCTGCCTGCCGTCGAAAAGGACCGTGCCCTTCTCCGTCTCGAGAACCGAGACGCCCGGGGCCAGCGACAGCCCGTCGATCGCCGCGTTCTTCTTTCCGTCTTTTTTACCGAACACTTCGGATCCACCTTTCAGCGGCGACCAGCCTTTTCAATTCGAAGAGGAACTCGCTGGAAACCGCCTGCATCGACAGTTTTGCTTTGAGGGCGCTGCGATCGATCAAGCCCAGCTGCCCCACGTATCCGTGCGCGAGCTCGTCCACGAGGAACTCCCGGCGAGCAAAGAACGTCTCGTACGAGTCCTTCGTGTATTCGCCCTTCGTCGCCCGCGCGAAGATTTCGCGCGGCATGAGCCCGCGCATGGCGCGGTAGAGGGAAGGCTTATTGATATAGGGATGCAGGCGCATCTTCAGGGGAAGCGCGAGGGCCGCGCGCACGACGCCGGGATCGACGAAGATCGACGTCCACGTTATGCCGCCCTGGCCGAGCATGTCGTTGACCTGGCGGATGATTGCCGCCTGCCCCAACAGAGACTCCAAGGCCTGGTTGACGGTGCGGTCCTCGTTCAAAGGCTCCAGACTTCCCACGTCGAACGGCGCGCGCACGAGCTCCTTTGCGTCGTTGAGCATATAGGAGGGGAAGGAGAATCCACCCGACCATGACAGATCGTCGTTCGGCGTCGAGCCTTTGGATGCGAGCTCGCGCATCGAGCGGCTAACCCACCGCCCGTACCTGACTTTGCTGGCAATGCTCGGGATGCCGCGCCGCAGGGGTATGCGGTTGTTTCTGCAGTAGCCGATAGCCAGGCGGGGCGCCCGCAAAGGCGCCTGGTGCGCCAAAGACCACGCTATCGCAGGCAATGGGGCAAACAGCTCGTCGCCGCCGAGCCCCATAAGCTGCAGGCGAGCGGCCGGCGGCGGGTCGAAACGCTCGGCGTGGTGCCTCCCCCGCCGGATCGGCCGCCTTCGGGCAGGCGCCATCCGGTCCGCCAGCGCCTTGGCGTATCCTTCGGTGTCGCACCACATGACGGGCGTCTCGGGAATGTAGCCGTTGGGGAAGGCCGCCCCGGCGTCGAAGGTGAACCCTGTCGATCCGAGCGCCGGGTAGAACGCGGCTGACGCGCCGACGTCGTTGACGATGCGTTTGGCCCACATGTCGTCGAGGTTGTACTGAGAGCTCGACGAGGCGTGCGTCGCGTCGAAGTCCACGTGGAGCGCCCGCAGAAGATAGGCGTTCGCAGCCGAGTCGACGCCGCCGGAAATGTCGCAGGAAATCACGCCTTCATGCCCGGCGCACCGCCGATACGCCGCCTCCACAAGTGCTTGGCGCAAAGCCGTCACGCCGTCGTCGACGTCCCCCTCTTCCTCGCCCGTCGGCTCGATGCGGGGAGGGACCTGAACGGGCCGGGCGTTGACGCTCGAATCTCTCAAATCTCTGTCTGCCCGGAGCATTTCGAAGGGTGCGAGCGCCTGGACGCCGTCCCACGGAGAGATTCTGGACATCACTCCCAGGGGAAGGCCGTCCACCAAGAATGAGGCGAGGAATGCGCGGTTGACGTCGGCCCCTATCTCTTTGGCGATCGAGCGCGCCGACGTCGACAGAAGAAGAACGCCGTCTTTGGCCGCCCAGTACAGGCTTTCGCCCGACCACGCCGGAACCAAGGCGATCACCTCCATGCCGTCGAAGAGAACGGCGACGCCCGGGCTGTCGGTATGCACGAGCTCCTCGGCCGCCCGGCGAATGGTCGCACGGTGCGGCAGTCCGAGAATCGCCTCGCGCATAGATTCCGGGGCGTCGAAACCGACGTCGGAGCGGCTCAGCCGTTCGCGTCGGCGGCCATCGGCGACCCACCACTCGAGATATGGCGAAAGCTGCACCGAAACCAGGCGGCGCTCGTCGGGTCGAAAAGTTTCCAGCAATGTCTGCATCCGTCTTCGCTCCTAGTTGAAACCTGGGTGTGGGCCAGAACGCTGGCCCACACCCAGGGATGTGCCGTTCAGGAAAGGATCAGAACAGCGTGGGCGTCCGGCGACGCGGCACCCGGCCGCAGCCTTCTCACGGCCGAGCTTCCGCGGCGGACCGCTCTCGCCGTCCAATCCCGCCTTGGCTGGGTTTCGCTGCGCTCAGGAGCGCGACGGACTCACCACCAGGGCAAGGGGTACCAACGGCCGCCTCCGAAACCGCCGCCGAAGGCGTCGGCCCAACCGAGGTAGTACCCCCGAGTGGTGTCGGTGTAATCGGCGATCTCTTCGATCATGGGAGAAACGTACGTAGCCATTGAGGCCACCTCCTTTGTTTGTTGTTTGTGACTTAAGCCGTTCCACGTGCTTCGACGAACGATTCCTCTGTTCGGCAGAGCAATGTGACGACGGCTTCCATACCCGTCACGCCGCGGGCGCCACGACTGGCAGCAACGAGTTGGTCTTTGACGGCCCCCGAATGGGAAACCAAGCCTGGGAAACGCGCTCCGCGTTTAGGGCGGCGAGCGCTTAAGGAAGAGTTGACGAGGTCGGAGTGGCAAGGGGAAATTGAAGAACGATGCATTTGACGACGCGCACAGGGGTGTGCGCGACAGGTTGACGGAAAGAACGCCGCCAAAATGGAAACGTCCTAATAGAAGCCCCTGAGCAGAGAAAATGTCAGTCTCAGTCGTGACGGGTCTTCTATTTGGTTGTTGTCAAGCTTTGCCGGCTGCGATAGCCAACCGATCCGCTTGAGAGGTGAAGGCTTACGAAGCATCGATTCTCTTCTGTCGAATCGTGACTCAACCCGATGCTGTACCAGGGCACCGTCAGCTGTGTTCTTTAGTCGTATTTACTTCGCTTAGTTTGAAGACTACTAGCGAGTATCGATCGGCACAAGCATGACTAAGGGTTTACTCACACCATTGACAAACACGTTTAGTCCCGCTAATGAAACCTTCTTGTCCATCGCTTCCAATCGAATTCGAAGGTCAATGAGGCGTATGAAAAGAGGGCGGACTGTCAGCTCTATCAGCGAGCGCACGAATTTCACCCGCGTTCCCTTCAAATGACGCGTATAACATTTGAAACGACGAATATGGGTCAATATATTGTGAGTATCTCAGTGCCATTCATAAATGAATTTCATTCCTTGCTTTGCCAACACAAAAATACGCATTGTCCGTCTTTGGAAACGTGAGCCAAACGCCAAGATTCATCTTACGCATCCGGATGTTTCATATAGAGAAGTTTGAGGTTTCGTACAAGGATCTGCTTGAGGGTACACAAGACAATTCGAAACCTCCTGGATTTAAGCGTGGAAGGCCTGAAAGTCAAAGACAAGGGTCCCTGATGAGGAGAGGCAGCTTTGCATGCGTGTCTATGCTCGGGCATGTAGCTTGGTGTCGGTGTCCATTTTCTAATCTTCGCGTGTTGCGGGGGAAAAATGGATCGTCAGGTAGTGTTGTGTATGCACATGTCGGTGCTCAAGGGGGGAGTTGAACCCCCACGCCCTTTCGGGCACACGGACCTGAACCGTGCGCGTCTGCCTATTCCGCCACTTGAGCTTGGCCGCTTGCGCGGCGACCTACAGCATATAGGCCGCCGCCGGGTTTTCCAAGTCCGACGGCGATGATCCTTGCGACACTCCGCGCCGTCGGACTCGGCCGGCCTTATCCGCCTCCGCCGGAGCCGCTCCGCCGGAGGCCTCGAGCATGGGCTGGCGGATGCAATGGTCGGCAAAGGCCTTCGCTCGGGGGCCGGTTGTGAGCCTCTGCCCGACGTAAGGACGAAGCGCCTCCTGCGACTCCTTGTCTTTGAGCGCCTCGACGCCGCCCTGACAGGGCATGTCGATCCTCTCCTGGGCGAGTTGCTCCGAGACCGTCGAGTGGGCGATCTTGCCTCCCACGATCGCGGCGGCGTCGGCCGCAATGAACACTGCCGCGAGGGCTCTCGCGAACGCAGAATAGATTGCCTTGGGCACGGTTTCCTTTCACGTTCCTTTCACGCCGACGACGCGGGTTCCCTTCACGCCGAGGACGCAGAGTCGCCTCGGTTTTCGAACAGATGGGCATCAAACAGATCCGACGGGCCAGCGTCCGCATCTGCGCCGATCAATGCATGCGAGACGGCCTTGGCGGGCACTCCGACGTCGAGTCGATTGGCCTTGAACATCTCATTTCATATTCAGCTACCGTCGTGTTAAAGAGTGTTTCATTCCACAGATTGACGTCGGTCCGCAGTTACGTTATCGGCTTACTCGGTGCCCCGAACGCGGTCAAGCGCCGCAAATCCAGTGTGTTCGCCGTCAAACCTTTGGGGAGAAGGCCCGTACGATGATGCCTTGCGGGGGATTTCGCCGTATCGTTAAGACTGATGTTGCGTTGATAGGAGGTGTCTTGTGGGCGCATTCGAAAAGTTCGAAAGGGGCGTGGAGAGCGCGGTGGCATCCGTCTTCTCGCGTGCCTTCCAGTCGGAGCTCAAACCGGTGGAGATCACGTCTGCAGTCAAGAAGGCGATGGATACGAACTCTGCCACGATGAGCCGCGACCGCATCATCAGTCCGAATGACTTCGTCATCCGGCTTTCGGCGAAAGACCGGGAGACGATGGCTCAGTGGAGCGAGGACGCCCTGATCGAAGAGATCACCTTGGCGGTCACCTCCTACGCCACAGAGCAGGACTACACCCTCCTCGGTCCGGTTCGAATCGCCTTCGACACGGACGAGGCCCTCAAAGCCGGCAGCCTTCAGGTCGAGGCCCTGATCAAACGAGGCGCGGTCGCCCCGGCGACGTCGTCGGTCCAATCGGGCCACCCGATCATCGCCATCGGCCCCGACCGCTATCTCCTGACCGGCGCGGTCACCGTGATCGGAAGAGGGTCAGAATGCGACATCACCGTCGATGACACGGGGATCTCCCGCCGTCATCTCGAACTCAAGACGACGCCCAACGGCGTCATCGCAACTGACCTCGGCTCCACGAACGGCAGCTTCGTCGAGGGCCACAAGATCACGGCCGCCACTCTTGTGGACGGCAACACGATCACGATCGGACGCACAAACATAATGTTCTGGAACTCACCGGGAACAGCATGAGCGCACTAGTCCTCACACTTCTTCGCCTGGGCTTCCTCGCCCTGCTGTGGATCTTCGTCTTCTCCGTAGTCTTCACGCTGCGCCGCGACGTCTACGGAACCCAGGTGCGCGATCGCCGCGCACTCGTCAAGGGGCGGCGCGCGAAGGCTTCGAAGGCCGCGCAGCAGCCGCAGAAACAAGCGTCGTCAGGCCGCGAGCCTCAACAGGCGCCCGCGAGGCAAGCCCCGGCAACCGTCTCCGCACTCACCGTGACCGCGGGGCCGTTGACCGGCACGTCGCTTCCGCTTGGAACCTCTCAGATCATCGTCGGACGCTCACCCGATTCCGCCCTCGTGCTCGACGATTCCTACTCATCCTCCAGGCACGCCCGCTTTTACCAAGAAGGCGGCCAATGGTGGGTGGAAGACCTCGATTCGACCAACGGCACATACATCGGAGGAAACCGCATAACCACGCCTACGCCTGTGGGGCCGGGGGTTCCCGTCGTCATCGGGCGCACCACCATGGAGTTGCGTTAATGGGCATTCAACTTCGATTCGCCGCGTTCTCCGACGTCGGCCTGGTTCGATCCAACAATCAGGACGCCGGATACGCCTCGCCCAATCTGCTCGTCTTGGCCGACGGGATGGGCGGAGCCGCCGCCGGGGACGTCGCCTCTTCCGTCGCCGTGGGGCATCTTGCCTCGCTCGACGACGACGTCTACGGCGCAGACGACCTCATTCCGCTTCTGCGCACGGCCGTCAACGAGGCGCACACGGACCTCGTCGACCGCGCCAAAGCCGACCCCGAGCTCAGCGGGATGGGTACGACATGCATTGCGCTCTTGCGTTCCAGCAACAAGCTCGGAATGGTCCACATCGGGGATTCTCGGGCTTACCTCCTGCGCGACGGCGTTCTCACCCAGGTCACGCATGACCACACCCTCGTCCAGTTCCTCGTCGACCACGGCCAGATCACACCCGAAGAGGCGGAGAACCACCCGAAGCGCAATGTCATCATGCGAGCGCTCGGCGACACCCCCGGCGACGTCGAGATCGACGAGTCAATTCGGGAAGCCGTTCCGGGCGACCGCTGGCTGCTTTGCTCGGACGGACTGTTCGGCGTGGTTGCCCACGACACGATTGAGTCGACTTTGGCGGGCATGGACATCGTCCACGCCGGCGAACGCCTCATTGAGCTGGCGTTGGCGGGCGGCGCCCCGGACAACGTCACCGTGGTGCTCGCAGAGGTCGTCGACGACAAGAGCACCCACGAGGTGCCCCGCAGCCAGCATCCCATCGTTGTGGGATCGGCCGCGGTCGACTACCGCAAGCCGACCCGCGGCGGCACATCGGCAGCCGCCAAGGCCGCCGCCTTGACCTCGAAGAGGGCCGTCAAAGACGCGGCGGAAAGCGACTCGGAGGCCGTGCCCGACGAGCCGCCTCGTTCCCGCGCCGCCGCGAGGCTCGCCGTCGTCTTCGCCGTTCTGGCCATCGTGTTCGGGGGCCTGTTCGCGGCCTATCGCTGGACCCAGGGGCAGTACTACGTCGCGGTCGACGGCGGCAAGGTGACGATCTACCGGGGGATACCCGAATCCATCGGCCCGATCTCGTTCTCCTCGGTCTACGAGCGGACGAACATCCCCGTCTCGCAGCTTCCGTCGGTGGCCCGCGAGCGGCTGTCGTCGCCGATCACTCGCAGCTCGCTGGGCGAGGCCCGTGCCGTGGTTTCCAATCTCAGGGCTCAGCGCAGCACCCCGAGCCCGTCTCCCTCGCCGAGTCCTTCCACGACTTCGCCCACGCCCACCGCGCCCGGGCAGGAACAACCCGGGCAACCCGGACAGCCGGTTCAACCGGGCCAGTCGAACCAGCCCGCGCAACCCGGACAGCCCACCCAAACTTCCAATCCGACGCCGGGGGCAAATCCATGAGTGTCGTCACCCAAACCTCCCCGCGAAGCGGACGCCTTCCCGAGGCTGTCCTCTTGGGCTTGGCCCTCTTCTCAGGGCTTTCCGCGTACTGCCTCGTCCATTTGGGCGTCGGAGAGTCGGGCCTCCCGCCCTCCTTCCCCCAGATCTTCCTCGTCACCGTTCTGACCACCGCAGGCGCGCACATCGCCGTCCGGCGCTTTGCGCCCTACGCGGATCCGGTTTTCTTCCCTGCCGCCCTCGCCCTCAACGGGCTGGGGCTCGCCATGATCTACCGGGTCGACATCGCCGAGGAGACCGACCACGCTTCGAATCAGCTCCTGCTGTCCTTCGTCGCCATAGCGCTCATGGTGGGCACGGTCATCGTTTTGCGCAACCATCGCACCTTGCGCCGCTTCACGTGGACCAGCCTCATTGCGGGCATCGTCCTCCTGTTGCTGCCGATGGTTCCCGGGCTCGGACGGACGATCAACGGCGCGCGCATCTGGATCAACATCGGAATGTCCTTCCAGCCGGCGGAGCTGGCCAAGATCTGCTTTGCCGTGTTTTTCGCGGGATACCTCGTCACCGAACGGGACAACCTTTCGTTGGCGGGTCCGAAGTTCTTGGGCATTCGTTGGCCGAAAGCCCGCCATTTCATTCCGATACTCGCAGCCTGGGCGGCGTGCATGGCCGTCCTCGTGATGGAAAAGGACTTCGGAACCGCGATCCTTTTCTTCGGCTTGTTCGTCGGCATGCTGTATGTGGCGACCGAGCGGGTTTCCTGGATAGCCATCGGCGGCCTTCTCGCCGCCCTCGGCGTCGCCGTCATCGTCAGCCAGGTCTCCCACGTTCAGGCCCGTTTCACCGTGTGGCTGCACGCCTTGGACCCGGACGTCTACGACTCCGCCCACGGATCCTTCCAGCTGGTGCAGGGGCTCTTCGGCATGGCTTCGGGCGGATTGTTCGGCACCGGTCTGGGCCAGGGCTACCCCAACAAGGTTTATGCGGCCAGCTCCGACTTCATCATCGCCTCCTTCGCGGAGGAAATCGGTTTGATCGGGCTTTTGGCGCTTCTTTGCATCTACCTCATCATCGTCGTCCGCGGCCTGCGCACGGCGGTCGTCCTCCGCGACGGCTTTGGCAAGCTCCTGGTGACGGGAATCGCCTTCACCGTGGCCATCCAGTGCTTCGTCGTCGTGGGAGGCGTCACTCGCCTCATCCCGCTCACGGGACTCGCGATGCCTTTCCTTGCACACGGAGGCTCGGCCCTTATGACGAATTGGATCATCATCGGCCTGCTTTTGCGCATATCCGACTCGGCCAGGCGCCCGGCCACCGCCGACCCGCTGCCTTCGGACGATTTCCTCAAGACCATACCCGAACTGGAGAAAGACAGCTCCTCGAACAAGAACGACGCCCTTGAGACGCAGGTGGTGAAACTGTGAATCGCCCAATCCGCAGAATGGCCTCCCTTGTCTTCGCCATGTTCTTGGCGCTCATGACTATGGCCACTTACGTGCAGTACGTCCAGGCACCGAAGCTAAATTCGGATGCGCGCAACGCTCGGACCCTCTACCGAGAATACGGAACCGAACGCGGCCCGATCATCGTCGACGGCGAATCCATCGTGGTCTCGACTGCCGTCGACGACCCGTACAAGTATCAACGCGAGTACAAGGCGGGAAGCTCCTACGCCCATATCACGGGCTACTTTTCAACCGCCCACAATTCGATGACGGGAATCGAACGGGCAGAAAACGGAGTGCTCGGCGGGTCCGACTCCGCACTGACCACCCAGCGAATCCAGGAGATGATATCGGGCTCGCACCGCAAGGGCGGCGCAGTTTCCCTCACACTCAACCCCGCGGCGCAAAAGGCCGCCACCGAGGCCCTTGGAAACCAGCGCGGCGCCGTCGTCGCCATCAATCCCAAGACCGGCGCGATCCTCGCCCAGGTTTCCACGCCCTCCTACGATCCCAACCAGCTGGCGACCCACGACTCAAAGGCCGCAAGGGCGGCTTACAGCCAGCTGAGCACGGACAAAACCCGCCCGCTCGTCAACCGCGCCCTCGGAGGCGACCAGTACGCCCCCGGCTCGACGTTCAAGATGCTCACGGCCACCGCGATGCTCGAGAACTCGGACCTCACGCCCGACTCGATCGTCGACGCGCCCGACACCTGGACCCCTCCCGGGACGACCCACAAGATCGACAACCCCGGCGAGCTCTCCTGCGGGGACGGATCCGGGCGCGTCTCCCTGCGCCAGGCCTTCATCCAGTCGTGCAACACTCCTTTCGCGATGGGGGGCGTCAACGTAGGCGGGGAGAAGATGCTGGCACAAGCCAAGAAGTTCGGCTTTGGGACGACGTTTGAGACGCCGCAGACAGTCAGCTCCTCGCGGTTCCCGGAGCCCTCCAGCAAATCTGCGCTGGCAATGGACAGCATCGGCCAGCAAGACATCCGGGTCACTCCGATGCAGATGGCCCTCATCGGCGCCGCGATCGCCAACGACGGCGTCGTCATGGAACCGCACATCGTCAAGCAAACCCTCACATCGGACCTCGACGTCATCTCGACCACCAAGCCGAAGGAATTCGGGCGTGCAATGTCGAAGACGACGGCGAAGCACATACAGGAGATGATGGTCGCCGACGTCGAATCGGGAACGGGCCACAGAGCCGCGATCTCGGGCGTGAAGGTCGCCGGGAAGACCGGCACTGCGGAGATCAACGCCTCGACGCCGCCGCACGTGTGGTTCGTGAGCTTCGCACCTGCCGACGATCCGAAGATCGCCGTCGCCGTGGTGGTCGAGAACTCGGGCAACGCTGGATGGAACGGCGACGGCGGCTCGGTGGCCGCGCCCATCGCAAAGAAAGTCATACAAGCGTACTTGGGGTCCTCATGATGACGGCGTCCCCAATCCACAACCACTGCGAGAGAAAGGTGACGGCGTGACTGACATCCCCCGCATCTTGGGCAGCCGCTATGAGATCGGCGATCTCATCGGACGCGGAGGCATGGCCCAGGTCCACCTGGGCTACGACACCCGGTTGTCACGAACGGTTGCCATCAAAATCCTGCGCACGGACCTGGCCGCGGACCCCCTGTTCCTTGCGCGCTTCAGGCGCGAGGCCCAATCCGCCGCCGCGCTCAACCATCCGTCGATCGTGGCCGTCTACGACACCGGCGAATCCCCGGTCACAACTGCCACCGGGCACGAGATCTCGCTGCCCTACATCGTCATGGAATACGTCAAGGGACGCACCGTCGCCTCCCTTTTGACGACCGGGGAGCCCGTTCCGATCGCAGAGGCGGTGCAAGTGGTCACGGGCGTCCTTTCGGCGCTCGAGTACTCGCACCACGAAGGCATCATCCACAGGGACATCAAGCCCGGCAACGTGATGCTCACGCCGGACGGCAAGGTCAAGGTCATGGATTTCGGCATCGCGCGAGCCATCGCCGACTCCGCGGCCACGATGACCCAGACGAACTCGGTTGTGGGAACCGCGCAGTACCTGTCGCCCGAACAGGCTCGCGGCGAGGTCGTCGACGCCCGATCCGACCTCTATTCGACCGGCTGCCTTCTCTACGAGCTTCTGACCGGGAAGCCCCCCTTCACCGGCGACTCGGCGGTGGCGGTCGCTTACCAGCACGTCTCCGAAGCGCCCAAGCCGGCGTCGGAGATGTTCCCCGACATCCCGGATACGATCGACCGGGTCGTCATGAAGTCCCTGGCCAAGAATCGCGATGAGCGCTACCAGAGCGCCGCAGAGTTCAGGAGCGACCTTCTCTCGGCTGCCCGCGGCGAAGGGGTCAACGCCCCCGCGGTCACGGCGGCCATGAAGACCGTGCCAATGCCGGTGAACCCGCCGACCCCCGCCACTCAGGCGACGACGGCGCTTCCGCGGACCGCGACGTCGGCCCCCGTCATCTCCCCGACGCAAACGGGCGTTCAACCGACCGTCGGCTCCGGCGGGACGAACAACAGCAGGCGAAACCGTCAGATGATGTGGATCGCCGGGGTCCTTCTCGCCATGGCCGCCATCATCGGACTCTACGCGCTGTTCTCGGGCGACAGCCCCGACCCGAAGCCGACGAACAGCGCGTCCGCCGACAGCACCGACAAGGTCACCGTTCCCAAGCTCACCGGCATGACCGAAAAGCAGGTCAGGAAGGCGCTCGAGGACGAAGGGCTCGTCTTCGTCAAGGGCAGCGACCAAGCCTCGGACACGGTCAAGTCCGGCCAGTTCGTCACCTCGTCGCCTTCCCCCGGATCGACGGTGAGCAAGGGGCAGAAGATCACCGTCCACTTCTCCTCCGGCAACTCCGAAATCACCGTCCCCGACGTGACCGGAGTGAGCCTCGACCAGGCGAAGAGGAAGCTTGACAAAGCCGGTCTGAAGGTGGGTAGAGTCACCAATTCGAGCGGCAACTCGGCCACGAGCGGCACCGTCGTTTCGACGTCGCCCGAGGCGGGCGAGTCCGTCGAAGAGGGGTCGGCTGTGGACATCAAGGTCTCCGGCGGCAGCGACTCCGACGTTCCCAACGTCTCGAATCTTTCGGCCGAGGATGCGCAGAAGAAGCTCGAGAACGCGGGGTACAAGGTCAACGTGACCTACGTTCCGGTCTACTCAGAAGCCGAAGACGGGAAGGTCATCGGCAAAAAGGTCGACGGCGCAGGCAACGTCACCCTTCAAGTCGGGAAGTACACGACGAATATCCAACAGCCGACGGAGAGTCCCACTCGCAACAACCCGACGACACCTGTGCCGACGGAGAGTCCCACTCACAACAACCCGACGACGGCGCCCCCAACTGAGGTGCCGACGCCCGCGCCTACACAAACGGGTTAAAGGACTCCCGCCCGCGCCGCTTGCCGTCGGGAGGCGCGGGGGCCAGAGAGGCGAGCTGCGAAAGCGGCTACCAGAGCTGGATGCAAGGCGGGCCGGTTCACGCGGGTCGGCCCGAAATGCGGGTCCGGTCGGAACACACGGGCTGTGAATGAAGGCGGGGCCGAACCAAACTGGTTCGGCCCCGCCTTCATTGCTCAAGCGCGCGCCGTCGTCGCATCGATTTCGGCGCCGAGAAGCTTTCGCTAGAAAACTAGGAGGGTTTCTGCGGGCCAGTTCAATGGCTCTAGGAGGCCTGCTCGTCGAACCGTATAAGAGGCGCCTTTCCGCGCGCCGCTTCGAGGGCCTCAGGCTGGCCGCACACCGCCAGCCAGTTGGCGAGCATCCGATGCCCGCCCTGGGTCAGCACCGATTCGGGGTGGAACTGCACGCCCCACAGGGGAAGTTCGGCGTGCTCGACGCCCATGACGATCCCGTCGTCGGTGCGGGCGGTGATGACAAGCTCCCTGACCGTGTCCGGCTCGGCCGCCAGCGAATGGTACCTTCCGACCGTAAGCGGCGAGGGAAGCCCCTCGAAGAGCCCTCTGCCGTTGTGGCGGATGACGGACGTCTTCCCGTGCACCAGAGTCGGCGCGTGCGAGACGACCCCGCCGAAGACTTCGGCCAGCGCCTGATGCCCGAGGCACACGCCCAGCATGGGGGTCTTGGTCTGGGCGCATTGTTCGATGGCGGCGACGGTCGCCCCGGCCTTGGCCGGGGTTCCCGGGCCGGGCGAGGCAAGCACGCCGTCGTAGGAGGAGACGGAAGCCAGATCCACGACGTCGTTGCGGACCACCGTGGCGCTCGCGCCCAGCAGACGCAGATAGTCGACGAGCGTGTAGACGAAGCTGTCGTAGTTGTCGATGACCAGAAGCTTCGCCATCAGCCCACCGTGTTGTCGAAGGCGGGGAAGGTGTCGGCGACCCAGGGATAGACCCAGGTGAACAGAACCGCGACCGCCGCGAACAGGAGGGCGAGAGCCTCAAAGAACCGCAGCCATGCGGGCCCGGGCAAGTGACGCCAGATCCATGAATACACGTCGGTTTCCTCTCTACTTCATTTCCGCGGGTATTCCGTCGCTTCGCGCGACCCAATGGTCGTACTTCGCGTGGATGATCCATCGCTTGTCGGAGACGAAAGGCGGATGGCAGGTGGTGATGGTCATGAGTCGTTCAGTGGGCTTTGTCTCAGGTTGTTTTGGAACGGGTGCCACGACGTCGACGTCGCTGGGCGGAACCACGTACGAAGAGTTGACGTAGTAGACGAAGTAGGCGTCTTTCGTGCCCACGATGATGGGGTCGCCGGCCTTGAGCTTGTCGACGTTGCGCATCGGCGCGCCGTAAGTCTGGCGGTGGGCGGCCAACGAATAGTTGCCGACCTCTCCCACGTAGGCGGTGTCCTTGTAGTGGCCGAAGGCGCCCTTGTCGAGGACCTTGCTGAGCGACGTCCCGTACTCTATGGAGTGCTCGTAGTCTTTGCCGAACTTGGGGATGTACATGATCCCTTCGACGTCGCCGATTCCGGTGACGTGGTCGACCGCCGGCGGCGGATCGGTGCGGGCCCTGCCGATCTTCGTCTCGTTCTGGCTGCCCCATTGGTCCTTGACGCGCGCGATTCTCTCTTCCTGTTCCTGGCCGGCGATGATGTCGGTCCACCAGACCTGCCAGACGATGAACAGGCCGATAACCACGCCTGCGGTGATGAGCAGCTCGCCGATGAAACCGAGAAGCATCTGGAAGACGCTGGGGCGACGTCGAGCCTTAGGCGCGGCAACCGCTGCGGCTTCGGCCCTTTCCCCAGAATCCCGCTCCCATCCGGGGAGCCAGTCGAGCCCGTCTGAGGATGCCGGAGCGCCCGACGGAGATGGGGCGGCCGGCCGCTGCTCGACGCCGTCGGCGTCGGGTTGCGTGAACGGCCCGTCCGCTCCCAATGTGTGACGTCCCACGATCAACGTCCTTTCTTCCGCTGTAGGTTGCCGCACGCTCGTGAAGCGGCGGCTTGCGCCCGCAACTTTATAGATTACGGGGATGCGGCCCTCTCTTCCACGTCTGACGCCGCGAAACCACGCCAATGCGTGCCCCCGAGCCCCAAATGGGTACAAGATCACGCCGCACGGCTCGTCCCAGACTTGCGCCAGAGCCGCGGCGCCCACTGGGTGCGGAGTCTTGCAGGCCCGCCGTTCCGAGAGTGTCCGTTTTTCCGATTTCCGAGCTCGTCTACAGCGATTTCGCAGCCGCGAATGTGTACAGTTTTCGATGGGCAGATGCGCTCACTCCTGCCTTTTGACTACTCTTGGCTGAGTACGCGTACCCGGAAGGATGACCATGGCTGATTCTGACAAGCTCGATTCCGACGAGCTGGGCGAGGTCGACGATCTCGACACGGCGAAACAGGCTGAGACGGCGGAAGGCGCCGACGTCGTGAGCCACGCCGCCGAAGGCGGAACGGATGCCGCTGAGGCAGACCCCGCCGAAGTAGACGGTGCTTCCGCGAAGCGCACCGAGGAGGACGTCAAGGACGTCGCGGCGAAGGGCTCCGGCGAGGACGGGGAGCCCGAGGAGGCCCCGGCAAAGGGCAAAAGGGGCAAGAAGCGCGCATCGAAGAAGGACGCCGCGAAAGGCTCGTCCAAAAAGGACGGTTCCTCTGAGGAGGAACCGACGGAGAAGGGCTCGAAGGCGCGCCGCAAGCAGAAGGAGTCTTCCGCCGAATCCTCGAAGAAGGGCTCGAAGAAGAGCTCTGGAAACCCCGAAAAGGGAACGAAACGCTCCACAGAGAAGAAGGCCGCGGAAAAGAGGGCCTCGTCGAAGGAGCGCAAGCCGGCCAGGGTCAAGGGGCTTCAATCGCCGAAGTGGTGGGCGCCCCTGCTCGTCACCCTCATGATCGTCGGCCTTGTCATCGTTGTCACCGCCTACATCTTCGGCGGCAACTTCCCGATCAAGGGTCTGGGCAACGGCAACCTGTTCATCGGCTTCGGCTTCATGCTCACGGGGTTCCTCATGACGATGGGGTGGAAGTGACGCCCGCCGGGTCGGCGCCCTTCCGGCCCGGCGTGAACGGTCGCTGCTGCCTCGCATAGTCGAGAGCTTGGCCTGAAAGAAGCGCCACTGCCGACGAAGCCGAGGAAGGCGCGTTCAGGAATAGCCCCATACGGCGACGATGACGACCAGCGTTTCGCTGAGCGCCGCGAAGGCGACGACGTCGACGATCCGCCTCTTTTCCGGCGAAAGGACGCGCGCCCGCGAAAAGGCATACATGGCCACCACCCCCGCGACGAATCCGCCCGCGTGGGACTGCCACGAAATCCCCGAGTCGGGGCTCAGGGAGATGACGGCGTTGAGCGCAATGAAGACCAGGAAACCCGTCAGGTCCGCCCCGGACACCCGGGCGACGACGAGCTGGGCGCCCAGCAGGCCGAAGACCGCGCCCGACGCGCCGACCGTGGCGGTGAACCACGAATTGCCCAGAGGGTCGGCCGTGAGGATGACCGCGGCATTCCCGGCGACGGCCGAGAGAAGGTAGATCCCCAGGTACCTGGCGTGCCCGATGACGGGTTCCAGAACGGATCCGAACACCCACAGCACGTACATGTTGAGCAGCAGGTGCCAGAAGTTGGCATGTACGAACGCCGAAGCGAGGAAACGATAGGGTTCCTGCTCCGAGAGCTTCGGCATGAACACGAGATAGGAGCCGATCGATCCCTCGACCCGGGTGACGAGGTCGACTCCTACGCAGGCCGCGATGAGCACCATTGTCACGGCCGCTCTGGGCCAATGCTCGCTGAAGACGGTCAGCCGTCTGCGAGCGCCGCCCGCGGAGCCTCCGCCCGAGTCGCGCGTTTCGCCGACGCCGGGAACATCCACGGAATTCCGCGGCTCTTCAGAGCTCGGCAGATCGCCTGACGGCGAAAACCCAGGGTCGTCTCGTTCGGAGGCAGATGCACTCATCGCGGCCTGCGGAATGTCATTCAGCGACGTCGACGGATTCGATGACGACGTCCTCGGCGGGCTTGTCGCGCATGTCGGTGGACACTTTGGCGATCTCGTCGACGACGGCCTTCGACGCGTCGTCGACCACCTTGCCGAAAACCGTGTGCTTGCCGTAAAGCCAGGTCGTCGGGGCCACGGTGATGAAGAACTGCGATCCGTTGGTCCCCGGCCCGGCGTTCGCCATGGCGAGCACGTAAGGGTCGTTGAAGTTCAGCTCGGGGTGGATCTCGTCCTCGAACTGGTAGCCGGGGCCTCCGGTTCCGCGACCCAGAGGGTCGCCTCCCTGGATCATGAAGCCGTCGATCACGCGGTGGAAGATCGTGCCGTTATAGAGCGGCTCAGTGGTCTTCTCTCCCGTAGCGGGGTTGGTCCACTCGCGCTTGCCCGTCGCCAACTCGACGAAGTTCGCGACTGTTTTGGGCGCGTGGTTGGGATACAGCTCCACGACTATGTCGCCGTGATTGGTGTGAAGTGTTGCTTCCATGTGTACATCTTCCCACAGTGCCGCGGCGGGATGGGCGGCAGGTCGATTCACGGCAAACTAATGCGCTGCGGGCGAAAACGAGTGGGCAGACACCGGGCGCAAAGCGCGTTCGGGCTGACATTTCGCGGCAAACCCGGCAAAATGGGAGAGTACAGTCATTTCCGGTCGACGCCGGACAACCGAAGGAGGTTCGCAGTGTTCTGCTGCCGTTCCAAGAAAAAGAAGGCTAAGAAGAAGGCCGCCCAGGCTCAGGACCTCATGGCCCAGGCCGGGGCCGTCGCGAGCCAGGCCGCCGAGAAGATCCGTCCGGTCGCCGCCCACTTGGCAACACAAGCCCAAGAGCTCGCCCATCAGGGCAAGGAGTGGGTCGCCCCCAAGGCCGCCCAAGCTGCCCAGCTCGCAGCTGAGGCGAAAGACAAGGCCGTCACCGACTACATCCCCAAGGCCAAGCGCGTCGCCCGTGCAGCCGTCGACGCCGCCCGCACGACCGAGGGCGATCTCAAGACCAAGGCCCAGGCCGTTCAGGCGTCCGCGACAGCAGCCCTCGCCGACCCCAAGCCCAAGAAGAAGCGCCGGTTCCTCAAGTTGACGGGGACTCTGGCCATCCTCGGCGGCGCAGCGGGCGCGGCCGTCCTCCTGTGGAAGCGAAGCCAGCCCGTCGAGGATCCCTGGGCCGAGTCGTACTGGGAGGACGTAGAGGTTCCCACCGAGGATTCCGACGAAGCCGAATCCGGCAAGCACAAGGCCTGAACACGGCGGACGCCCAGGGTTTGACGCAACGCCCAGGGTTTTGGGGCAGTTGAGGCAGCGCCCAAGGTTTGACGCAACGCCCACCCATGATGCACAAGCCCAGGGCTGCAAGCCGAGAACCCGACACACCTTTCCGCCGCAGGCTTCCCGGCCTGCGCATCGAGAGTTGGACAAATGATGACGAACGACGCCGCAGCATACCAACTGTTTGAGACGCCTGAAGGAGTCCGCGGGCGATACGTGCGCGTGCCCCTCTCCGAGCTCGGGGAGGGGGACGCCCTCGTCCGGGTGACGCATTCCTCCGTCAATTACAAAGACGGACTGGCCGCGACGGGCCGGGCCCCCATCGCGCGATCGCTCCCGATGGTCGGGGGCTGCTGCGCCGTCGGCGTCGTCGTCGAACCCGGAGAATCCGGCCTCGCCGTCGGAACCCCCGTCTCGATCGTGGGCGCCACCCTTTCCGAACGGCACAGCGGCGGATACTGTGAGTATCTGCGGGTTCCCTCCGCCTGGCTCACGCCCGTGCCGTCGCGGTTTTCGCTCCTTGAGGCGGCGGCCATCGGAACGGCCGGCGTCACGGCCGCAATGGCCGTGCTCAAGCTCGAGGACGCCGGCCTCGCCCCCGGCGCCGGGCCTGTTGCGGTGACCGGGGCCA
>ERZ773083.541-NODE-541-length-30602-cov-5.275739_pt1 | contig 30602 bp, 23 predicted proteins | sample MGYA00511465_ERZ773083 | MGnify/ENA primary metagenome ERZ773083 (study PRJEB29015, sample SAMEA2738001) | human oral metagenome | biome: human oral; feature: human-associated habitat; material: dental | place: China | collected 2060 ... | reverse complement strand
ATCTTATTGCCCTAAAGGGCAATAAGCATCCCTCGCTCAAAGAGCTCGGTCAATCGGAAATTTAGCCCCTCTTAATTCACAGCACACTACTTCAACTTTACATTGGACATTTCTCTTTCATAAAAAAACATATACTGCTGCAATACCCCTGCATATCCTTTATATCTGTCCATGGGAAAGTTTCCGTTATAATGATTATTTAATATTTTCTCCACCCACACATCTATAGGAAAGGCTCCTATCCTGTGGTAGGCAAACAGTAAAACACAGTTGGCAACTTTTACTCCGACGCCTTTAAATTCTTTTAATTTATCAACCAATTCCTCGTCAGATAAATTATCCAAATTATATAAATCAACTCCCTCTTCAAGTACGGCTCTTGCCGCAGCACGAATATAAGGCAGTCTGTAACCAAGCCCACAAGTCTCAAGCAGTGTATCATCGGCATTAAGTATAGCCTCCGGCTTAGGAAAAGCATATATGTCCTTTTCTATTTCTGTACCGAAGTTTTTAGCCAGTTTTTCTATCGAAGATTTAATGGCAGGGATGCTTTTTCTTTGTGAAATTATAAAGGATATAAGCATTTCCCATTTATCCTGTCTTAATATTCTTATACCTTTAGAATACTCACAGGCTTTTAGCAGATACTCATCTTCTGGATCAAGATTTTTTGTATAGATGCCGTAATCCGTATCCATATCAAAATACTCTTTCCACATCTCATTATACTCTTTTTCACTGCAATCAAGCTCGTAGGTATTTGCCTCTTCATTTTCAATAAGCTTTTTAATTCGCAAATGCTTGTCAGCGGCTATAAGGTCATATCCTTCTTCACCGATTTTATTGAATCTGAATATCTGACCGCTGTCGGCAATCTTTCTCATATCGAGATATTTAGAACTTAGTTTAAACATTTCTCTCCTAACAACTTATAATCTGTTATAAGCCCTGCACTTATCTACAAATCTTTTTGCCATATTTACATTAGTCCTCAAATATATATGAGGATAGCCGGCAAAAAGATTATCTTTCGTGTGTATACAATCCCACTCTTTTGATTTATTTGCCTTCACTGCATGGCAGGACTTGCCGTTATTCTCACTGTCCCAATAGTGGAATTCATGTGCTCTGAAACTTTCACCTTTCTTAAGCAGCATATTTTCTTCGTATGCGCTGACTTCTATATATCCAAACCTTTGAAGCTTACCTGTCGGATAGGTAAGTCCTTTTATTATACCTACAAGTTTGTAAGTATTTTCTTCTTTGTCCTTCATCTCTTCGTGCAGGTACATATAACCTCCGCACTCGGCAATGGTGGGCAGCCCGTTTTCTACAGCATTTTTTATTGATTCACACATTGAGGTGTTTTGAGAAAGTTCCTTGCCGTATCTTTCCGGATAGCCTCCGGGCAGCCATAGTCCTGATATGTTATCGGGTAACTTTTTATCATGTATCGGGCTGAAAAATACTATCTTTGCTCCCAAGCTTTTTAACAACTCCAAATTATCTTCGTATATAAAGGAAAAAGCCTCATCTTTAGCTACAGCCACACTAAAACTTTCTGTTTTTTCCGGCTCCTCATAACTAAAGTCTGCAAAATTATCTGCCTTAATCTCTCCTACTTGTGAAAGCAGCAAATCTATATCTACCGTAGTCTCAAGTATCTTAGCTCTTTTTTCCAGTACTTCTAAAGTTGCCTTAACATCATCCGGAGTATAAAGTCCAAGGTGTCTGCTCTCAACCAAGAAAGCTTTATTTTCTTCTAAATAACCAAGTACTAAAAGCTCTGTGTTAGTCTCTATATATTTTTTTATATCAAGATATTCTTCTTTATTTACCTTATTTACAATAACGGCTTTTACAAACTTATCACCATGCTCGGCAAGGTAGTCCGATATCTTTGTATAATTATCTTTAGAAAGCACCATTACAACATAGGAATTAAGCTCTTTTGCAACCGCATAGGCGCTTGCTCTGGGCTCTTCTTTATAAATTCCCGAAAAATACCCCATAGCAGCTTCTATAACCGCTATATCCGCTCCTTTTGAATAATGTGCAAATTGTTTTTTTAATTCATCCTTCTTAAAGTCCGTTTCTAAAAAATACGGCTCCAAATTTATACATACTCTTTCTGCCGCTATACTGTGGTACATAGGATCTATGTAGTCCGGTCCGGTTTTAAAAGCTGCCACCTTTAAGTTTCTTTTTTTTAAAGCTGTTATAAGACTGCTGCATATTGCAGTCTTTCCGCTATGTGAATCCATAGCGCTTATCATTATATTATTATACATTTATTTAACCTTTTATACTTGCAATCAGTACCGGATTCTTAGCATCAAACATAGTATAATTCGCAACTCTTTTTGTATTTGACACTGAAACAAAAACTATATCAGTCTTACAGCCCTGTGTTTCATAATACTTACAAGCCTCATTGATCTCTGCTACACTTTCCAAAGAAACGGCAGTAATTACCACCCTTGCCTTGGCATTTTTTTCAAATACTGTCTTAAGTATTTCCTTAAGTTTACCTGTGGTTCCACCTATAAATACCGCATCAGGTGCTTCAAGCTCTTCCATTGAAACACTTGCCTCGCCCTTTATTACTTCAATATTATCAAGTCCGAATTTTTCTATATTTTTATAAATAAGCTCAGCAGCTATAGTTTTCTTTTCTATGGCATAGACCTTACCCTTTGGAACATTCACTGCCATTTCTATACTTACCGAGCCGGTTCCCGCACCTACATCATAGCATATATCCTCATTGGAAAGTCCCAGTTTGGCAACTGATAAGGCTCTTATTTCCGACTTGGTCATAGGTACCTTGTCTCGGATAAATTCTTCATCTTCTATACCCAGTTTAATATGCATAGGGCTTGCATTCTGATTTATTATGATCATACTGCAAAGCTCCAAAAACTTATGCTCCTTAAAGTCGGATACTTTTCCATGGCTTAACACTTCTTCAGGATAGGACATATTTTCACCTATATATATATCACAATCCGCAAAACCTTCATCAATAAGGTTTTTAATGATATCGGAAGTTTCCAAGCCTCCTGAGCTTATTACAAAAACTTTTTTATTGGTTCTAAGTTCGTAAGCAAGATGTCCGCTTCTTCCATGTAAGCTCACGATCTTCATATCATGCCATGAGATATTATATCTTGAAGCTAAGTATGAGATTGAAGATATGCTTGGAACTATCTGCATATCAACCTTATGAAGTATATTTTCACTGTCCTTAGCCATAGCTTCTATATGTTTATAAAGGCTCTGTGTTCCGCTGTAAAATCCGGTATCGCCGCTCATTAAAACCACCGCACTTACATTTTTGGAAAGCGTTTTTGCAGCTTCAAACTTCTCTTTAATAAAGTTTATAATATCTATAGTCTTATAGGACTTAAATGCTGCATATTCCTTGTTAACTCCAACTTCTTTTCTAAGCTCATCACTAAGTTCAAACATTCTCTCAGACCCTGCAACTAAAATATCCGCCCCTGCTATAAGCTTTCTTGCCTTGGCATTGACATATTCCAAACTTCCCGGACCTATGCCTACTATACTTATTTTATAGACTGTATCAGTTTTTACAGCCTCGGCTTCTAAAGAATTATCTGAATGTTTATTCAATAACTCCTTATAGTTTATAATGTTTTGACTTTTTGCAATACGCTCTATGGCTTCATCTTCGCTTATACCCTTGTCATTTTGCGGAAGGGCAACTATTATCGGATACACTCCTGCCTGCTTGCAAGCTTCTATCTTTTCATCAAAACCTCCGTTATTGCCGGTTTGCTTGCTTACCATATACTTGCAATTATACTCTTGCATAAGTGCAATATTAAGTCTTTCACTGAAAGGTCCCTGCATTGCAATAATATGAGAACCTTCAAGTCCTATTTCCTTGCAGGCATTAATTGACTCAACTGCTGAAAGCACCCTTGCGTATACCCTGCTTAAATCAAGTTTTTTATACTTGGCAATTTCCTTGCTTCCGGTAGCCACAAAAACATTGCCCTCACAAGTAGCAAGGTAGTCTACAGCTTCATCAACACTTGATACCAGTTTATAATCCTCAGTACCTATATCGGTAATATTTCTAAGTACTCTTATATACTCTATACCGTTTTGCTCACAGGCTGTTTTAATATTCTCCTTTACTACTGTGGCAAAGGGGTGGGTGGCATCATATACGACAGAAATATTAAGCTCGCTGAACTTCTTGCTCATCTCATCAATATTCATTCTGCCTTCCAGCACTTTTACGACCTCAAGCTCTCCAAGTACATCACTTCCGTATTCGCTTGCTACCGAAACATATGCAGGTATCTTAAGAAGCTCGCAGCCAAGTGCGAGCTTTCTTCCCTCTGTAGTACCTCCGAATATAAATATATTACTCATATCTGTAACCTCTTGGTGTAACCATCTTTTTACCAAGCTCCATGGTCTGAGAATTACCTATAAATACTGTAGTAAACATATTTACACTTGTCTTTTCAAGTTCTTCAAGGCTAAGCACTTCCTGTCTTTGCCCCTCTCTTCCTATATTCTCAACCAAACCGCAAACCGTATTCTTATCCTTGTATTTCATAAGTATATTACAAGCCTTACTTAAGTAATCAGACCTTTTTTTACTTGAAGGATTATATAAGCAAATTACAAAATCACCCTTAGCCGAACACTCAAGTCTTGTTTCTATCTTCTCCCACGGGGTAAGCAGATCACTTAAGCTTATCACGGTAAAATCATGTATAAGAGGTGCTCCAAGTATGCTCGCTCCCGAAAGTACTGCCGATACTCCGGCAATAACCTCTATTTCCACATCCTCATCACCGGCTATTTCATACATAAGTCCGGCAAGTCCGTATACTCCGGCATCTCCAGAACAAACCAGTGCAACACTCTTACCGCCCTTTGCAATATCAAGTGTGAGCTTGCATCTGTCAACTTCCTGTCTCATAGGAGTATTTATATACTCTTTATCAGGAAAATACTCCTTAATTATATCTGTATAAACCGTATATCCGGTTATTACATCAACTGCTTTAAGCACATTTACAGCTTCTATCGTCATTTGCTCATAGGCTCCCGGACCGAAACCTACTACATATATCTTATTCGACATCTAAATCTTGTCGCCTCCTTTTTTATTATTGACTTAAAAAAGTCTTTTTAATCTTTAACAATGATTAAACTATAGTAACTTGCATCATCTCCAAGCTCGTCCAAGCTCTCATATACTTTTTCTCCGGGCATACCGCAATTTGATATGGCATAGGCTTTTTTTTCTTTTTTTTGCAAAAGTTCTCTAAGCTTTGAAATTTGCTTACCTGCCTTCATATATATTTTAGTACCGCTGTAATCAAGCTCTTTTTCCAAATCATAAGAAGATGCAATTATATGTATACTCTCTTCTCTTTCTCCGAGACTTATACCCATTCGGGCTGCCGAAGCACAAAAAGAAGTTATACCCGGCACTATTTCCGCCTCATAACCGTCTTCTGTCAAAAGCTTATACATATACATAAATGTTGAGTATACGCTGACATCTCCAAGTGTAAGACAGGCGACATCCTTGCCTTCATCAAGCTTAGCTTCTATTTCTTTAACCGCCTGCCTGTAAGCCTTTTCTCTTTTTTCGACATCCTTGGTCATAACAAGCTTAAGAGGCATATACTCCTTACTTTCTATATCCTCATAGACTCCCCTTGCTATCTCAAAGGCTGTCGCATTATCAGGAGCCGCAACTACCGGACAGACTCTTAAAAGTTTAAGTGCTTTTAGTGTAAGCAAGTCCGGATCTCCCGGTCCTACACCTATTCCATAACATTTAGCCATATTACCTTCCTTTATACAGTTATTTTTTTAATTCTTCTTTATAGACTTCCGTAAATTCAGTATATCCTTGTAAACTCAACTGCTCTTTTTGGAATTTTTTATTTTTATTCATTGCAGTTACAAGTACAGTTAAACCTTTTTTTCTGTCCTCTTTTGCTTTGTGAAGTATATCAATAAAGGCACTGTCATTCAAGCCTTTTTCATACAAATAAGCCTTCTTGACCGGTTCTTTTTCAGGTTCAAAATTTTCTTCCGTAAGTATGGTTACTATACGCTCAAAGCCTATGGAAAATCCGCAGGCGGGTACTTCTTTAGAGCTGAACTTACCTATTACCTTATCATATCTTCCGCCACCGGCTACCGAACCTGAAAAACCTTCCATACTTACCTCAAAGATAGTTCCTGTGTAGTAGCCCATTCCTCTTACAAGGCTTGCATCAAAAATTATATTAAAATCCGCAGTTTTGCAACTTTCAACCACAGCAATTATGCTTAAAAGCCCGTCTATACAATCATCCGGTAAAAATCCCTTAGTATTTTCTCTTATAAACTCAAGCTTAAACTTATTATCCGTATTGCTTTCAAGTTTGTTTATTATAGCTATATAATTTTCAACCTTTTCTTTATCTATACCAAGCTCTGTAAGTTCTTTTTTCACACCCTCTATACCTATCTTATCAAGCTTATCAAGTATAATAAATACTGCGCTCATGTCCTTTTCTTCTATACCGCTTGCCCTTACCAAGGCACTTAGTATATTTCTGTCATTGATTCTAAGGGTGAATTTATTTTTAGGGCAAAGTTTTGAAAGCACGCCTGTGGTTGCAAGTATAAGCTCTATTTCTGCAGCATTGGTAGCGTCTCCGAGTATGTCTATATCGCATTGTGTAAACTGTCTAAACCTTCCCTTTTGCGGTCTTTCAGCCCTCCATACGGAGCCTATCTGGAGAGATTTAAAAGGGCTTATAAGCTTATCGCTGTTATTGGCATAATACCTTGCCAAGGGTACGGTAAGGTCATACCTAAGTCCGGCATCAACCAGATCATTTTCTTTCTTAGCTGTCTCCAAGTTTAATTTCTCCCCTCTTTTTAAGATCTTAAATATAAGCTTTTCATTATCTCCGCCCTGACCTCCGGTAAGGTTTGAAATATCTTCCAGTGCCGGTGTCTCTATTCTGTTAAATCCATAACTTTTATAAGAACTTTGTATTATTCCCAAAAGATACTCCCTAAGTTCCATTTCCTTAGGCAGGATATCCTTCATACCCGTCATACTTTTTTTAACAAATGCCATTGTAGTCTCCTTTTTAAAACATTAAATATCGTAACTTTTATATCATCTTGTCTATAATAAGCTGTGTCTTAAATCTTAAAATTATCTCTGAATTAAAAATTTTGCAGTGTTGTTTTTTTCAAATAGCCTAGTGTATAGTATCATTGATATTTAACTTTATTATTACTTTGTTAATAGATTATAACAAACACATAATAAAGAAATTTGAGATCTATTCTACTATTGCTGATATCAATTAAAAGTCAATGATATATTACACTAGTATAACCCACTTTAAATAACAATTTTGTATAACAGAACATAAATTCTCAAGCTAGAGTTTCTATGCTGATTTGAAATATATTCCTAATTAGCGTGAGCTGCACTAGTGCATCATTTCTTTATTTTTAATTATATCGTCTATTCTTTCTATATACAGTTTGGGATCTTTTACATTCTCAAGTCTCTTAGCCTTCCCCTCTATAATACCGGTCAGTTTAGAGCTTGCACCTGCTCCGCAGGCTATAATATCCTGTTTTTCTTCCATTATAAGTATATTGTATACACATTCCCTGCCCGGCTTAGCAAAACCTATATTTTCATAGTTTCCTGCCATGTTTTTTTGTCTGTATAAATAATACGGCTCAAGTCCCATATTTTCACAAAACTCATAGCTTAACTTAAAACTTTCGCTCATGATAGGGTCTGCAATATGCCTATACTTTTCATCGGCATTATTAAGCCTTGCCGCTCTTTTTACAGCCAAAGAATGTATTGTTAGGGACTCCGGATCAAGTTTTTTTATTTTCTCGAGGGTGTTTTTAACCTCTTCTACCCCCTCACCCGGAAGCCCTAATATAATATCCATATTTATATTATCAAATCCTAAGCCCCTTGCCATATTAAAACTTTCAACTATCATATCTACAGTGTGGAATCTGCCTATTTTATCCAAGGTACTTTGATTCATTGACTGCGGGTTTATTGATATTCTACCCACTCCCATCATTTTTAAAACCTTTAATTTATCCGTACTTATACTATCAGGTCTTCCGGCTTCTACCGATATTTCAAGGACATTTCTCATGTCAAATTCATCTCTTACGCAGCTAAGTATCTCTTTAAGTTCATCCGCCTCAAGAGAGGTAGGTGTACCGCCACCCATATATATGCTCAAAAGTTTTCTGTGTGCATTTGCTTTCGCAACTGCTTTAAGTTCCTTACACAGTGCTTTTACATAGTCTTTTTTACCGTGCTGCCATGCTTTTACGGGATAGGCTGAAAATGAACAGTAAGAACATATACTGGGACAGTAGGGTATACCTATATACAGGCTATAGTTATCCTTATAATCTATTTTATCAAGTATACTTTTTTCTTTTGCTGCAACCTTATAACTTAAATCTATCTTTTCATCAGACATCAGGTAGGTCGCTTTTAAGTTTTTATATATACTTTCTTGGTCTAAGTTATCCTCAAGCATATTAAGTACTATCTTAGTCGGTCTTATACCGGTCAGGGTACCCCATGGAAGTTTTGTGGCTGTGTGCTCAAAAAAGATTTCATAAAGATTTCTTTTTAATATGTTTTTCACCTCATATCTGCTAAGTGAAGCATCTATAGTAAACTTATGTACTTTATCCGGGTACTCTACCTTTGCAAGATAGAAATCTTTTTCTTTTTTTACATTACATGAAAATATGACTTCCTCTCCGGCTGTATATATGAATGATACACCCGGATAGAAAGCCATACATAGCTCTCTTATATCTTGTTCATAGGGAAATTCTTCCAACAATATAGCTATCATTTGCCCTCTGCCTTAGGAAAATATCTAAGTATGTAATTATATTTCTTTTCATCACCTATATTGGTTTCTCTTTCATGTCCCGGCAGTACCAGTATATTATCATCCAGTAAAAAAAGTTTTGCAAGCGAAGCTATCATATCATCATGGTTGCCGCTGTATAAATCACATCTTCCATAAGTATGGTAAAACAGAGTGTCTCCGGCTATAAGTAAGTCCTCGTTCTTTAAGTAAAAACATACCGATCCTTTTGTATGCCCCGGAGTATTTATAACTTCAAACTTCTCTCCAAGAAATTCCAAGTTGCTGTCATCATTAAAATACTCATCTATATCTACTTTTACTTTTTTCCTTAAAAATCTTTCTGAAGTGTTTTTAGAGGAATCCTCAAAAAGTTCCCTCTCCTTTTCATAGCCATAAACCTTTATATTGTAATGCTTTTTTATATCATCGGCTGCCAGAATATGATCAAAGTGTCCATGTGTAAGAAGTATAGCCTGAGGTTTTAGAGCATTTTCTTCTATAGTTTCTATGATTTTTTGAGCCTCAGCAGCAGGATCTATGATTATGCACTCCTTTGTTTCTTTATTGTAAAGTATATAAGTATTGGTACTTACAGAACCAAGCACAAGTTTAATATAATCTAAATTCTTCATAAAATTCCTCCTTTTACTTTAATTTCGGGTCTAACTTGAGGTTCTTTCTATGTCAATCACTCCGGGTATCTGCCTTATCTTTTCACAGAGGGTATGCAGTTCTCTTGTTCCCTTAGTCTCAAATTGCATAACTACTGTAGCTAAGCCCTGTTTATTTACCCTTGTATTAACCGACTTTATATCTATAGCCTTTTCTGTAAAAACCTTTGATATGTCCACGAACATACCTATACGGTTATTGGCATAAATCTTTATCTCAACCTGATACTTGCCTACAGCACCGTCTTCTTCACCGTTTTGCCATTCTGCAGGTATAAGTCTTACCCTTTCCTCTTCGGGAAGTGAGATTATATTTATACAATCTGTTCTATGGATAGAAACTCCTCTTCCTCTTGTTACAAAACCTACTATCTCATCTCCCGGAACCGGTGAACAGCACCTTGAGAACCTTACTGCCAAATCATGCACGCCTCTTACAACAATTCCGCTTTTTGACTTGTTCTTGTCAACAGTTTCATTTGCCTTATAGCTTTCCTCTGCTATTCCTTCTATTATATCTGCATCAGTTACATGTTTCTTGGCAAATTTAGCCTTTTCTTCAACCATTTTATTAATGATTTGACCTTCTTTTATACCTCCATGTCCCACACTTGCAAGCACTGCGTCCCAGTCTCTGAAGGCATACCTTTTCATAACCTTTTCCTGAAGTTCCGGCTTATTGATATCAGGCATATTGATGCCCTTTGCCTTACAATATTTTTCCAGGAGTTCTTTACCCTTTAATATATTATCTTCTTTAAGCTCTGTTTTGAACCATTGGTTGATTTTGTTCTTCGCCTGCGTACTTTTTACGATATTAAGCCAATCTCTGCTCGGTCCCTTTGAGTTTTGAGAAGTAATAATATCAACTCTGTCTCCGTTGTGAAGCACATAGTCTTTGTTGACAAGTTTTCCGTTTACTCTAGCTCCTATCATTTTATTACCTACAGCAGAGTGTATGGCATAGGCAAAATCTATAGTAACCGAGCCTCTTGGCAGGTTCTTTACATCTCCCTTAGGCGTAAAGCAATACACATTATCGGTAAACAGATCCAGGTCACTTTTTATAAAATTAAGAAACTCTTTATTATCCGCAGTATCTTTTTGCCACTCCAAGATCTGCCTTAACCAGTTCATTTTGGCATCTTCCGCCCCTGCCGCAACCTTACCGCTTCCGCTTTCCTTATACTTCCAATGTGCAGCTATACCGAATTCGGCAGTTTTGTGCATCTCCTTGGTCCTTATCTGTATCTCAAAAGGTTGACCGTTATCAGCTATAAGGGTTGTATGCAAGGACTGATACATATTGGGCTTAGGCATAGCGATATAGTCCTTAAATCTTCCCGGTATAGGTTTATACAGCTCATGGATCACACCGAGAGCCGCATAACAGTCTATCAAGGTGTCCACTATAATTCTTACAGCAAAAAGATCGTATATCTGCTCAAGGTTTTTATTTTGATTCACCATCTTCTTATATATGGAAAAAAAGTGTTTTACTCTTCCGCTGATTTGTGCCTCTATACCGGCTTCTTTAAGGTGCTTTTGTACATGCACGACTATGTCACGCACAAACTCCTCTCTTTGCTCTTTTTTAAGGGTAATTTTCTCAAGCAAATCTTCATATACCTCGGGTTTAAGATACTTTAGGGCAAGATCATCCAGTTCAACCTTTATTTTTGAAATACCCAATCTTTGAGCTATCGGTGAGTATATATCAAGTGTTTCTCTTGCTTTTTCTTTCTGCTTTTCAGGTTTCATGTATTTTAAGGTTCTCATATTATGCAGTCTGTCGGCAAGTTTTATAAGTATAACCCTTATATCCTTTGCCATAGCAAGAAACATCTTCCTTAGATTTTCCGCCTGCAACTCAATCTTATCCTTATCCCACGAAAGCTGTGTCAGTTTTGTAACTCCGTCTACCAGGTTAGCCACTTCATCTCCGAACATACTTCTAAGCTCAGCGTCTGTGAGCACCGTATCCTCAACCACATCATGTAATATTCCGGCAACTATACTCTCCTTATCAAGCTCCAGATCCGCCAATATTTTTGCAACACAAAGAGGGTGAATAATATAGGGTTCACCTGACTTTCTCTTTTGATCTTTATGTGCCTTGTCGGCTATTTCATAGGCTTTTTCAACCATGCTGATATCATCAGAGGGGTGATATCTTCTTATGGCTTTTATTAATTCATCATACAGATACTCCTTAGAAACAAAATCCTCAGGCTTATCTATAACTATATCATCAAAATTTCTCATAGATATAACGTTACCACTTGTTGCCATATTTCCTCTCCTAACTATCTGCCCTTATTTCAGAATATATGAAAGTAATTATAATTATTTTTATATAAAAATGCAATATTTCTTCCACTTATCATAGAAATAGGTTATAATTACAGGATATATTAAATCTTATTTTGGAGGAAGCAAAGTATGTATCAACAGCGCAATGTTTTAGATAATGTATTTTATTTAGGCTCAAGCGACAGAAGACTTAATCTTTTTGAAAATGCTTTTCCCGTTCCAAACGGTGTATCTTATAATTCCTACCTTGTGGTAGATGAAAAAACAGTCTTACTGGATATGGTAGATAAGTCTGTAAGCAAAGCTTTTTTTGAAAATCTTGAACACGCACTTGGTGATAAAAAACTTGACTATGTTGTAATTAATCATATGGAACCGGATCATACCGCAACTTTAGAAGAACTTGTATACAGGTATCCTGAAGTTACAATTGTAGGCAATGCGAAAACTTTTACATTCATAAAGCAATTTTTCACCTTTGATATAACTAATAAGACCTTAGAGGTAAAGGAAGGAGCTACTCTTTCTTCCGGACAGCACACATTTTCTTTCTATATGGCACCTATGGTGCATTGGCCCGAGGTTATGGTTACCTATGAGCATGAGCATAAAATGCTTTTCTCTGCCGATGCCTTCGGTACTTTCGGTGCCTTAAGCGGCAATATTTTTGCTGACGAGTATGACTATAAGACCGAGTGGCCTGCAGAGGCAAGAAGATATTATTCGAATATTGTAGGAAAGTACGGTCCTCAGACTTTGGCACTTCTTAAAAAGGCTGCCAATCTTGATATAGATTATATCTGTCCTTTACATGGTCCTATATGGAGAGAAAAAGAAGGTATTTCCTGGATTATAGACAAGTACTCTCATTGGGCGGGCTATATACCTGAGAGTGATGATGTGGTTATCTTCTACGGCTCCATATACGGAGGTACGGAAGATGCCTCCAACCATTTGGCTGCCGAGCTTGCAAAAAGAGGTGCTAAAAATATTAAAATGTATGATGTTTCAACTATTGATCCCTCTTACATGCTTGCCGAGGCATTTCGTACTAAAAAATTAGTATTTGCGGCTTCAACCTATAACCTTGATATCTTCCCTAAGATGGAAATACTTATAGATGATTTGATTGCACACGGTTTGCAAAATCGTATAGTGGCACTTATGGAAAACGGTACTTGGGCAACAACTGCCAACAAGAAGATGAAGGAGCTTATATCAACTATGAAAAATATGACTATACTTGAAGAAACGGTAAGTATAAAGTCATCACTTAAGGCTGAACAGATGCCTGAAATAGAAAAATTGGCTCAAGCTATAGTTGATGCAAATTAAGTTAACATTTAGGCAGCTCATTCCTTGCAACATAGGTTTATAAGTATAGCAAAGATGAATACTCGATCAAGCAATCCAATAAAGTATATGTTACAGTTCAGGTAGGTCATTCATCTTCGTCAAAAAGACTAAAAATATTTCATTTTTATCTATAAATTAGACGAAGATGAATTCCGGCGGTAGCCTGATAGATATACATGTATAATATACACCTGAAAGCAAGCTTTCATTTGGTATATTATACATGTATATCTAAACTACCTGAACTGTAACAAATGTATTAATAATATTTTGCCCAAAAGCCGGCTTTTACTCATCATATTATAGATATATTAATTACTCAAACTTCACAAAATTATTTGTGTTGCTTCAGGTAACTGTTTATTGACGTATTGATATTTTAATAAAATTTCGGGTCTATTCATTAGTCAGTAGCTTTACTGTTTAAAAAAGGGTGTTATAAAACCATCTTTTTTGATGATTTCGTAACACCCTACTTATATGTCAACCAATACCGGTTAAACGCTTGTTCTGTTCTTTATTTTTTCATCCGAACTAAAGTAAACAATACCAAATCCGACTATTTCAAATAATCAATCAAGCATTTTCAAAAGTTCGCACTATAGAATTTATACCTAGATCTCCGGCTCTATCATACCATAAGTATCATCATGTCTTTTATAAACCACACTGACCGTATTAGTCTCTGCATTTAAGAACACATAGAAATTGTGGTTAAGAAGCTCCATCTGCAAGCAAGCCTCTACAGGATCCATCGGCTTAATATTAAACTTCTTGGTTTTAACTATTCTTATATCCAAGCCTTTATCCTCTGAGTTATCATTTAAGAAATACTCTGTAAATGACTGTACACTGTGTTTTTTATCTATGAGCTTGCTTTTGTACTTTTTAATTTGTTTTTCTATAATATCTTGAACCAAATCTATGCTCATATACATATCCGGACTTGATTTCTCAGCTCTGATAAGCCCTACTTTGGTAGGTATAGTCACTTCTATGGTCTGCATTTCCTTCTGAACTCCAAGTCTTACTCTGACTTCCGTATCCTCCGTAAAATACTTTGAAAGTTTACCAAATTTGCTTTCTATTGCACTTCTAATTCCCTCTGTTACCTCAACATGTCTACCTGTTATGTTATAACGCATAATATAATCTCCTTTCGATTAGGATATAATTATTATAGCACATTTTCCATAAATATACAGTAGAAAATATAGTTTTTTAGCATATTTATAGTAAATTAAAGTTACAGTTCAGGTAGCTTATTTATAATTCGTCAAAATAACCCGGAAATATTTAACCTTATTTATAAATCAGACGAAGATGAATGTTGATAGTAGCCTATTATATATGTATAATATGTACCTGAAAGCAAGCTTTCATTTAGTATATTATACATATATATAAGCTACCTGAACTGTAACAAGTTAAATAATCTATCAGTCTTAGTATAAGTGTAAAACTTATAATCTGCATATCTCAATATTATAAGTAGGCTTTATAAACCGATATTATTCATACCCTTAGGATCAAACTATATAGCAAATAAAATTCCCCTAAGCATCCATGAAAGTATATTCATATTGTAAAGGAAGCTTAAAAAGAAACTGGATTCTATAGCTCCAAGCATATCTCTTCCCCATGAAGTACTTAAGCTCACTCCTAAAAATAAAAAAACAAGCCATACAATAAATATTGCATATATAAAACCGCCGGCAGCACCTGCTATTTGGTTAAGACCGTGTATAACAGGTACTTTAGACACTATATCCGATAAATTAACTACTATTTTAAGTACTATCCATACCAATCCGAATACAAGTACAAAGCTTAATATTGTAATGATAAACTTACTTAAAGACTTTCCTATATAATCCGCAAAATAATCCGCACCCAGTTTCTGCCATGTTTGTTTTTGGTTATTGGCATTTAACACCTCTTTTATTTGCCTTGGCAGTTTAAGCTTTTCTATAAATTCTTCCTGCTTAAGGCTGTCTTTTTCCACATTATCATCATACTCTGTACTTATACCGTTTAAGATCTCTTTTTTGATGCTCTTTTCCACACTTGTATGCTTTGCTATAAAAGTACTTGTATATGGCAATAATAAATTAACTATAAATATAGTAAATATCCAAACAGATACGGAAAAGACAAGCCTTAAAAAACCCTTTCTATGCCAATACAGGGTGTTGCAGATTATAAAAACCAAAACAATGAGTTCTATAAGATGTTTCAGTAAAAACTCTATCATGGTAAGAAATGCTCACCCTTAAGTATAAGCTGTCCGTCTTTATTGTATCTTGGTGAAAACTTAAATATTTTCTTTAACATAGGAGGTTTCTCAGCATAGTCGGCAACCTCTTCTATCATGCTCTCAGCCTCCGCCTTTGTAAGCTTGATTCCTTCAGCAGCCATAATCTCCGCTCTTTCAAATAAAGCATGCATACCCTCACCCATTATTGCACAATCTATAGACTGTGCGTAGTCGCTGGCATATTCGGCAAAACTGTCTATATCCATCTCTTCCTCATAGTCTGCAGGTTGACTTGCAGCTTCGTCTTCTCCGCCTAATGCTTTTATACGCTTTCTTTCAGCTCTTCTATCCTCCGCACCTGCCTGCGGCATGGCTATATCTAAACTTGGAGTATTGCTCTCTTCCTCCCTTGAAAAGTCTACGGTATTATCTCTCTCTTTGGCAGCAAAATGTCCCGGCTCATTATAAGAAGCAGAGTAATCTAAAGAAGACTCCCTTGTATCATAATCATTGGAATAATCTGTATTTACAGTAAATGAAGGCGTAACCGCCGGATTTTCTTTTTCATATTCCAACTCCAATTCCGGCTCTTTTTCATCCAGACTTATGTAAGAGCATAAACCAAACAGCTCAGGGTCTATACTTCTTAATTTTCCAAGCTGTAAGGAATTATCTATAAATATAAACACAGAATCTCCCGCATGACTTTTTATTATCCTGTTAAGTTCTCCCAATAAATCCATATTCAAATCACCAAGCTCGGTAACTACAAGATTGTTGCCGTTAATTTGTTTGTATACCGCTTCTACGCCTCTTTCATTAAGCTTCAAAGCTTCTACCTTGGAAGCTCTCTTTTTAACTCCCTCTTTGGAATACACCGACTTAAGTATATCCTTAGCCTTGTCAAGCCCGGCTTCAACATTTCTTGACTCTATGATATAGGCATATTTTTTTGTATCAACTATGTCTACTTCTTCTATGCTTATATCACCGCTTTCACTGCTAAGCTCTTTGGCACCTACATCATACATACCGCTACCGCTGTAGTTATTGGCATTTACTTGAGTATTTTCGGCGGTTTCCTCCTCCGCCACATCCACAAGTTTATCTATAGGAACCTGTTTTACCAACAGCTCGTCTGTATGTATACTGGGCTCTTTTACAATTTCCTTTTCCTCTATACTTACACCGTTACTTCTGCCGCCTTGCATATAATCATTGTAAGTATTGTTATAAAGCGGCTGATTGTCAATACTGCCACTTTTAATATTTTGCCCTTCGGCATAGTTGTTATTATAATTTGGATACAGACTGCTATATTGATTTGCTGCCGCCTTACTTTCCTCTTGATAAGACTCCTGCCTTGTTCTTGCAAAATTTCCCTGTGAAGCTGTATAGGAAGTGCTGTCTTTTCTTGTTTTCAACTCAACCGCCCTGTCAACATACTCGCCTACACCGAACATAAGTATAAGCTTATCACAGGCATTTATACAATCATCAATACGCCCTGCCTGATAGTAACATTCTGCAAGTTCATACAACCACTCTTCGTTAAGCTCTTTGTTATTATAACTTTCAAGTGCCAAAACCAATTGCTCTATAGGTGCGTCCTTTGCTTTTAATATAAGGTATCTTAACAAGTAAACTCTGCTGTCATCCGCAGCTATAGTATAGAATTCTTTATAATACTCTTCCGCCTCTTCCAGTTTTCCCTCTTTTAATGCCAGGCAGGTGAGTCTGTATAATAAATACTTACCTGAAATAAGTCTTTCATAGGCTAAAAGAAGTATATTTTTAGCCTCTGAGTAATCACCTATTTTCTCATACACACCTGACACCGTAGACAATAAGCTGGCACTTCCCACTCTTCTCCAGTCTATAGTATTGGCTATATCTACAGCTTGGTCATAATTATTGGTTTTAGCCAACTCCTTTAGCTGATCTACTCTCTCATCAAATTCATGTTTATCCATAGCAGTAGCTATCCTTTCTATACATCATACTATATTACAGTATGGTTCTTCCTTCCAATGCCCTAAGCAAAGTAACCTCATCTATATACTCCAAATCCCCTCCGACAGGAACTCCGCTTGCTATGCGACTTACTTTGATTCCCGTAGGCTTTATAAGCTTTGCTATGTACATAGCCGTTGTCTCTCCTTCTAAAGTAGAATTTGTAGCTATTATAACTTCATTTACTTCTTTTTCAAGTCTTTTAATTAATTCTTTAAGTTTTATATCTGCCGGTCCTATGCCGAGCATAGGTGATATGGCTCCATGAAGAACATGATACACACCGTCATACCTTCCGGTTTTTTCATATGCTGCCAAATCTCTGCTGTTTTCAACAACCATTATTACTTCATGGTCTCTTGATTTACTCTTGCATATCGGACAGACTTCTTCATCTGTAAGTGTACAGCACACAGAACAGTATTTTATATTGGACTTGGCAAGTGATATTGCAGATATTAAGCTCTCTACCTGCTCATTAGGCATATTTATCATGTGAAATGCCATACGCTGAGCCGACTTGGCACCCACCCCCGGTAACTTGGCAAGCTCTTCAATAAGTTTAGTTATATGATTACTATAGTATTCCATAGGTTAAAACGGCAATCCGCCCAAACCGCCTGTGAGTTTGCTCATATTATTTTTATTATATTCTTCCATCTTACGAAGTGCCTCATTGCAGGCTGCCATAATAAGATCTTCAAGCATTTCCACATCATCCGGATCTACTACATCCTTATCAAGGCTTACCTTTGTAATTTCTTTTTTTCCCGAAACCACTACGGTTACGGCTCCTCCGCCTGCACTTGCTTCAAATTCCATGGACTCGAATTCCTTAGCCTGCTCCTCCATCTGTCTTTGCAGCTTTTGTGCCTGCTTCATAAGATTATTCATATTTCCGGGCATCATGCCACCTTGAAAACCACCATGTCTCGCCATAGTATACTCCTTTATTCTTCTATATCTATATCATATTTTATAATTTCGGACAGTTCCTCTTTTGTAACGTATTCCTTCTCTATCCTGTCCTTAGACTCTACACAAATTATATCAAAATTCAACTCTTTTTTGTAAACCTTAAGTGCATAAGACTTAAGTTCTTCTATGAGCCCTTCCTTATCACAAAGATTATACAGTGTTTTTTCATTAAATACTATATTTATAGTATTTTCTTTTGCTTCAATGTAGGTATTTTTTAATTTTACTGAATTAATTGTACTTATATCATCTAAAATCTTGTACCAATCCTTTTTCACCAACTTATAATCTTCATAACTTGAAACGGATAACTCCACTTTTTCCGCTTTTTTGCTCTGCTCCTTAACTTCATCAACCAAAGGCAGCTGTCTGCTTATCGGGCTTGAAAAATCAATTTTTCCTACATTTTCAAGCTTAACTTCAAGTTTTGATATTCTTTCATACAAACTGTCTGTATTTGAATCCATAACAGGTGTGCAGATCTTTATAAGTGCAATTTCTATAAGAACTCTTTTTGACACGCTGTTTCTCAGATTATTAAGCAGTTCCGAAAAAATCCTTATGTAGCGATTCAGACTTTCTTTATTCAAAAGTCCTGAGGTATATCTCATTATCTCTATATTATCGGAAGATACATCTATAATACCTTCAACATCCTTACTTACCTTAAGTAACAAAAGATTTCTGAAATACCAAAGCATATCCGTAACAAATTGAGATAAATCTCTTCCCTGCATACATACCTCATCCAAAAGCATTAAAAGCTCTACTGTATTATTTTCGATAATTTTTCTGCACATATTATCAAAAACAGCCATATCTACAGTTCCGAGTGTATCCAAAACCTTCTCATACACTATAGCCTCATTTGGATAGTATGCTCTGCACTCTTCCAAAAGACTCAGTGCATCCCTAAGTGCCCCGTCGGAGCATCTTGCTATATAATCCATAGACTTTTCATCTATATTTATATTTTCTTCTTTACACACCTTATCAAGTTGTGCGGCAATTACTTTTAAACCTATTCTTTTTAAATCAAATCTTTGACATCTGGAAAGTATTGTTACCGGTATCTTATGTACCTCCGTAGTTGCCAATATAAATATAGCATAATCCGGCGGCTCCTCCAAGGTCTTTAAAAGTGCATTAAAAGCCCCTGTAGAAAGCATATGTACCTCATCTATAATAAATACCTTGTACTTTCCGGATGTAGGCGGATAATTAAGTCTTTCCTTTATTTCTCTGACATTGTCCACTCCGTTATATGAGGCGGCATCCATTTCAACTACATTTATTGAGGCATCTTTCAGTATTTCAAGGCAATTCTCACATTGATTGCAGGGATTGCCGTTTTGAGGATTTTGACAATTCACCGCCCTTGCCATGATCTTTGCCATACTGGTCTTACCCGTACCTCTTGTACCGCAAAACAAATAAGCATGAGCTATTCTGCCCGATATAATCTGGTTTTTAAGCGTCCTCGCTATGGCATCCTGCCCTACAACATCATCAAAATCCTTAGGCCGCCACTTTCTGTACAGTGCTGTGTATGACATTTTTATCTCCTAAAGACAGTTTTAAGCATCCCCGAAACTTATACCTACAAGTCTGGCTTCTTTTATGATATCGGATTTTGGGTCTACCTGCTTTACTTTTGCCGCTATATCGGAAAGTTCTACGGCTACTATTTTTTCACCCTGAATTGCCACCATCTTTCCAAAATCCTTATTATGAAACATTACGGCAGCCTTGGCACCAAGTCTTGTTGACAGCACCCTGTCGTATGCACTCGGTTCTCCGCCTCTTTGCATATGTCCGGGTACTGTTACCCTTATCTCATGACCGGTAAGACCGAATATTTTATCCCCTATCTCATAGGCTACAGAAGGGTAGTTGCTGAGTTTTCTCTTTATTCTAAGTTCCTTTTTAGTAAGTCTTGCATCTTCTATAGACATGGCACCTTCCGCAACTGCAAGTATGGAAAACTTTTTATTGTTTTCTTCTCTTATTTTAACCGCATTTGCCACGAGGTTTATATCATAGGGTATCTCCGGCATAAGTATTATGTCCGCACCTCCGGCAAGACCTGCATATAGAGTAAGCCAACCGACCTTATTCCCCATAATCTCCACTATAAACACCCTGCCATGTGAGGCTGCTGTGGTATGAATATTATCTATAGCCTTTGTTGCCACTTCCAGGGCGCTGTGAAAGCCGAAGGTCATTTCCGTACCGAACAGGTCATTGTCTATGGTTTTTGGTAATCCTATAACATTAAGCCCTTCCTGACATAAAAGATTGGCAGTCTTTTGACTTCCGTTTCCACCAAGCACCACAAGACAGTCAAGCCCCAGTTTACTGTAAGTATTTTTCATGGCCTCTACCTTATCTATGCCGTCTTCTTCTATCTCCCTAATGCGTTTAAAAGCTTCCCTGCTGGTTCCCAATATAGTTCCGCCTCTGGTAAGAATACCTGAAAAGTCACCTTCTTGCATAAGTTTATACTTTTCATGTATAAGACCCTTATACCCGTCAAGAAAACCGATAATTTCAACATCTTTTCTATATAATTTATATAGCGATTTTGCCACTCCACGCATGGTAGCATTTAAGGATTGGCAATCTCCTCCGCTGGTCAGCATACCTACTTTGAGCATATTCTCTCCTTATAAAGTCTATTGTTATAATAAAAAATTATAATGCAAATATCTGATTTTGTCGACCTTTTATCATAGGGCTTTTCTCTATTGCACAAAAAAAACACACTCTCGGTGTGCCTTAATTTTTAACCACACATCTTGCTTCGAATCCTGTTCATAAACGTTACCATAGCAGTTAGCTCTATGACGGCTGTCTTACGGCACATGAAAGATCTCATTTATTGCTGCTACATTCCTGTCCTGACAAGGTTCACAAGTTTTCATTGCGTAAGGACCCTCATGTCAACACCACTTACTATGGGCAGCCTTACAAACAAAGACCCTGGGCAAGATATCACCTCTGCTAAAGCGGATTGCAGATACAGGGCACCGCTATCTCCCCGGCTGTGTGGAAACTAAATTATAAACTTTTTTGCTTTGTTTTGTCAAGGGCTTATTACAACAAAGGAGCTATAAGTCTATAAATAATATGAATAATATTTAAGCTCCTTCTTACGTCCTTGTATTGTTCGCTTACCTCATCGGACACTTCCAAAAGTCTAAGAAAATCTTCATATATTATATCTATTGCCTTATACTTATATAATAACACCGCATCTTCAAAATTGTGATACAGGCTTCTGTAATCAAAGTTTACCGTACCTACTATAGCACAGCTGCCGTCTACTATAAGACCTTTTTGATGTAAAAATCCGGGACTGTACTTATAAATTCTTATACCTGACTTAACCAGGGAAGAATAGTAGGACTTTGTTACTCCATATATAAATCTCTTGTCGGGAATCCCCGGAGTAACTATTCTTACATCCAGTCCTCTTTGAGCTGCCATATTGAGCTCTCTTATCATCTCATCACTGATGATCAAATAAGGTGTAGTTATATAGACAGAATATTTGGCACTTTTTATCAAATTGAGATAGGCATTTTCACTTACACTTTCTTCATCAAGCGGACTATCTGCATAGACTTGTACAAATCCGTCTTCCTTAGACTTATACGGTATTTTTCTAAGAAACCTTCCATAATCTTCATCATTTTTTACAGCGGACCACATTTCAAGAAACATTACAGTCAAACTTAAAACTGCATCACCTGTAAGTTTAATACCGCTGTCCTTCCAATGTCCATATCTTTTGCTGTCGCTAAAATATTTATCCGCTATGTTATATCCTCCGGTAAATCCTACAATACCGTCTATTACACAAATCTTTCTATGATCCCTGTTGTTCATAAATATATTAAATATCGGATGCACCGGGTTAAATACCCTGCATTTGACTCCTATGGCTTCCATCCGTCTTATAAAACCCGGGTCTATAAAGCCTACACTTCCCACATCGTCATAGATGATCCTTATATCAACTCCCTGCTTTACTTTACTTTTAAGTATAGGACTTATTTGCTCAAATATATCCGCCTCTTCTATGGCATAGTACTCCATAAATATATATTCCTTTGCCTCCTTTAGAGCTTTTAACATAGAATCCAGGGCAAGCCTTGTTTCCGGAAAAAACTCAACATCGGTATTTTGATACAAGGGATAACCTGAGTATTTTTTTATATATTTTGATTGGTTAAGTAAGTACTCATCTTCTTTCCCGAGTTTTAACATAATATTTTCATCCTGTTTTTTATAGGGTAGAAAATGATGTGCCAAGTAATCAAATTTTCTTATAATAAATCTCATTGAATCTTTATGACCGAAAAGCAAGTATATACATATCCCAAATACAGGCAGGGAAAGTATAACTATGATCCATGACATCTTAAACATTGCATTTTTACTGTTATCATATACTCCTATGGCAAGTATTACCGCCAGAATTCTGACCAAAACAGAGGCAACGGTATAATATTCAACCAGTATATGACTTATTGCTATAAGCCAAGACACCTGTGCCAATACTGCCAAACCTACAAATATAATTCTGCTTATACTGTTTTTAATAATACCTTTTTGCTCTACTCTCATACCTTCCCCTAATATTGTTACAGTTTGGGTAGTTTAGATATACATGTATAATATACCAAATGAAAGCTTGCTTTCAGGTGTATATTATACATGTATATCTATCAGGCTACCGCCGGAATTCATCTTCGTCTAATTTATAGATAAAAATGAAATATTTTTAGTCTTTTTGACGAAGATGAATGACCTACCTGAACTGTAACCTAATATTTTCTAACTCTATAATAAATAGTTTCTATTCTATATTAAGTTCAATACTCTTAGCTATATAATACTTAAATCCCTGCTTATTACAATATTTTTTTATATCATTTTTTACTTTTTCAATTGTTGTATACTCAAGTAAATATACATCCAAGCCGTAGTTTTTTACTTTTGTCAAATATTCTTCAAAGTATCCTCTGTCTTCTTCACTGTTTATTTGAAATGTATTATTGTTAAAATTTATAGCTGTATATACACTTTCCTGATTGACTCCCTTTATAAGTTCTCCCAAACGCTCTTCTTCTATAGCCTTTTGCACAAAGACATCTCCTCCGTTTATATACACATCCTTATCCAAAGTGTGAAGTTTAGCCAGTATACTGAGTAAAGATTCATATATTTCTTCTTTCGGATAATGATAGTACACATCCGCATTGTCCAAAAAGAAAGCATCTACTCCCTTAGAGGAAAGTTCTGTGGCTTTTTTATATATATGCTCCTGCCAAGCCCCATCTGAAATATCGACCCACTCTTCCTCAGCCCAATTCTCATACTTTGAAAGTGCCAAATGCTTAAACTCATCATAACCGGCTCTGAAATTTTCTATAGAGCCTATATTAAGGTAGCTCGATATACGTTTATTTCCGTTTTTTTTAAGCTTTTCTATATCCGCTTTAGTAAAGTAATCCGCATCAATTACCAATAACTCATAGTTTCTCAGTTCAAAAGCCTCTTTTTTTTCCATGCCTATAACAACGGCATAAGGCTTAGTATCAGCACTACAGGCTGATATAACAAAAATCAATAATATTGTTACAAATAAAACTATTGTATATTTCTTCAATACCGATCTCCTCAAGTTTATTTTCATAATAGGTTACAGTTCAGGTAGTTTAGATATATATGTATAATATACCAAATGAAAGCTTGCTTTCAGGTGTATATTATACATGTATATCTATCAGGCTACCGCCGGAATTCATCTTCGTCTAATTTATAGATAAAAATGAAATATTTTTAGTCTTTTTGACGAAGATGAATGACCTACCTGAACTGTAACCATAATAGTATAGCACTTGTAGTAATATATTATCTACTCAACTTTGTATTTAAAATATAAAAAATCTTTGTATACACCTTATTTTGGATGATACAAAGATTTTTATTTATAAGCAAATATCATTGTGTCAATACACTAATGTATAGTATCATTGGTATCCGGTCTTATTACTACTTTTTTAATAGATTGCAGCAGCTATTAATAAAGCAATTTGAGAGTTACTATACTATTGCCGATATTAATTAAATATCAATGATACACTACACTAATTACTTAATTTTATCCTTAATATCCTTCTTACCGATTCATTAAGGCGTTCCTCAGGAATTTCACCGCTTTTAAAAGCTTCAAGCAGTGAAAAGTAGGCTTCCTTAAAACTGCTTGTAATTAGCAACATATCCGCACCTGCATTAAAAGATTTCTTTACAGCCTCCTTTATACTATAGTGATTATTGATTGCTCCCATATCCAAAGCATCCGTTATAATGATTCCTTTATAATTAAGCTCCCCTCTTAAAAACTCACTTAACATCTTTTTAGAAAGAGAAACCGGAGTATTATCTCCAATCACATTAGGCAGTGAAATATGGGATACCATAATAACTGGAACTTCTTTTTTGATAGCCTCTAAAAACGGTACAAGCTCCGCTTTTTTAAGTTCTTCCAAAGTCTTATATGAGTAGGCAAAGTCACTGTGACTATCTTCCAAAGTTCCTCCATGACCAGGAAAATGCTTATAACAACCTAAAACACCAGCAGCATTTAATCCTTGTATATATGCACTTGCCATATCCGATACAAGATAAGGGTCTTTTCCGAATGATCTGTCTCCAATCACTTTATTTTTGGGCTCGGTCAAAACATCCGCATCCGGCGCAAAATTAAGATTAAATCCGTATTCATTTAAATACCTGCCTATTTCAAACCCTACCTGTCTTACTTTTTCAACATCATTTTCTTCACCAAGTTCCTTCATTGTAGGAGTTTTAGGAATATCAAAACCCGCTTTTTTCTGCAACCTTGATACAGTTCCTCCCTCTTCATCAATTGCTAAAAATACCGGAAAAGAACTTTTTTCATTTGCAATTTTTTGCATATTTTTAAGCATTTGTTTTGTTTGTTCAGGGCTTTCAAAATTCTCTGAAAAATACACAAGTCCTCCAACCGGATACTCATTAAAAGAATTTTTACTTTGTTTTGCCGCCCTTGTTACTTGAGCTATACCTGTAAGTGCTTCAGGAGTTACAAAAAATAACTGTGCAACTTTTTCTTCCAAGGTCATTTTTGCGAGAGTCTCATCTACCTTTTTTGATAATATTTCTTCCTTACTATGCTCATTGTCTTTATTTACATATGTAGTTTGTTCCGGGCTTTCATTTGATATATTGATTTTAGTAACTTCTTCGGTACTTTGTATGCTATCTTTTTGACTGAATTCACTCGACATTGCATTATTTATTTCATTGCCCTTTGAATTATACATATAACTTGTAATTAAAAATACACTGATCGCAATTACAAGTATAAAAGCAAATATTATGCAAATTTTAATAAAACCGCTATTCTTCATATTCCACCACATATCCTGTTTTTCCTAAAAAGTAGGATAATGCCGGATCGTGAATCGGATCATCTCTTTCATCATTCCATGACCAAACACCGGCTACATTCCACAGTATAAGATACTTTTCTTCAGTACCGTCCCTATCATTTCTGGACGGCTCTCCGGGGTACCATACCTGATATTGTTCAAAATTCTCTCCGGTGATCCAATGCCCGTAACAATAACCGTTATTGATCATTGTATATCCGCCCATCCAAACATAAGTAAGACCTGCATCGGCAGCCATTTTGCTAACAGTCTGCATTTCTTCTTCCGAAGTAATTGTTACCAGGTGCCCACCCCTTTGAATAGCCTCTGCATTTGCCTGCGACCATGATACATCCGCCTTAACCAATTCATATTTACTGTCATGTTTGGTATGTGCTATAACCTTACTGGCTACAAAAGTACTTTCATTTTCACAAGTGTAAGTATTATCCAATACCAGGCACTGTGCCGATCTCTCGGTATAGGCATCAATACTTTGATCTGTAACATATTCAATGCAATACAAATCCTTTTGCTCAGTATAGATATTTTGTAAAATGCTTGACATGTCATACAAGTCATTTATGTTCCAATAACGTCCTTTGGTTTGCTCGGCAATATAAGTCAATCCGTAACTGTCAACATCTCCCGCACCTATAATATAAATCGGAACCGAAGAGGCTATGGCGGCATTTATAACATCCTGTTCATTGTAATAACTTGCATTATCCTGTCCGTCAGTAAATACAATTACACACTTTGCTCCGGCTTGTGCAGAAGCATTGCGAACTCCTTCCATACAGGCGTCATATAAGGCTGTATTTCCATTAGCGGAAAGGCTTGCTACACCGTTATTTAGAAATTCCAAACTTCTTGTGTAAGAACACATATACATAACACTGTCTTCAAAGGCAAGAAATTCCGCCTGATCCCCGTTATTGTAATCAAGACTATTAATAAACTGACTCATAACATTTTTAATTTTAGGCATATCCTGTTCCATAGAGCCTGATTTGTCGGCTACAATATCAATACTGAGTCCCTGATTGCCCTCAAGTTTCTCAATCTTCTTTACCTCACGCTCTATATAAGCACCTCCGGCAATAGATTCTTTAACGGCAGCTGTAGGAGAACTCAATGTAACGGCAGCGTCGCTTGTGTCCAAAATTTGATAATATACCTTTACCACAGGATACTCCGACACATCGGAAGATATGTATTTCATATTTGCAATAATACTTCTTGTTACTGATTTTTTTTCTAAATCTTCATAAGCGGAGACCTTGCTTTTTTTCTTTTCTTTTGTTGCAACTTTTGAATCGGAGTCATCATTTGCCGATATCGTTTCATCTTCCAAAGAATCATCTTCCATTTTAGCAAGCATATCAACAATTATTTTATCATCTTTTATCCTCTTCGGAACATCGGTTAAAACACTTATCGCCTTATCATAATCTCCGTCATAATAATATGCCTTAGCCAAATATACGTAACCTTGCGGCTTTTTAGGATCTATGTCTATTGCCTTTTTTGCAGCCTCTATCGCCTTTTCATATTCTCCGTTTTGCCAATATTTTTCTGAAACTACACAGTTTCTATTATATCTGTTACTCGGAAGGTTATAATTATATACAAAGGAAGCACCTGTTCCAAGTAAAATAGACAAAAGCAGTAGTCCTCCCAGCTTAAGTGTCAAGGAAGTATTATTTCGTTTATTCGCCGGCGGTATCGGGTTTTGTACAGGCTCTCTGTTTTCAGAATTTGAAGATAAAGTACTGCCCGACATCACAATATCATCTTCTAAGGTTTTAGATATTTCGGTATTTGCAGCAGTTATATTCTTTTCCAAATTTACCGCCTTGTCTGAATTTTTTTTGGAACTGTAATCAAGTGCTACTGTCGCATCTTTATCGTCATATATTTCCTCATCATCTTCCGCTGCATTTGTTTTAGTATCGTCATTTACCGTTTCCTTAATATCATCCGTATTTTCATCCGCTGAAAATAACTTTGCTCCGCAGAGCGGGCAAAATCTTGCTCCACTTCTGTCATCAGGAACTTTATAACCACAACTTTTACAAAACATGTCCCCCTCCAATAAAGACATTGTATGAATTTAACATATCTTTTCTATGTTAAATATCATAAAACAAGGTTTAACACACCGGTTACATAAAATCTCAAGTATGTTATATAATAAATACTTAAATTTTGCAATATTCTCTTCATATTTGCTTTGTTTTTTTGTCATTATTAAGTAAGGCTTTATTGTATTTTAAAACAAGTATTCGGAAAATAAACTTACTTTTTTATTGACATACTTTTAATTACATTACTCAAAAGTATTTATTGATAAAAATATATCAATATCGTTTTTTTACTTTATTTTTACTTTAATTGAAGCTATTTTTGTGATAATATAAAATACTGTAAATCAAAGTATTTGCTGTAAGCAGAAAGTACTTTATCAGGCAAATACAAAAGAATGCTAAGACAATGAGTTAAAGTCAAAGGAGCAAATACTATGTATAACAAAAAACTCAAAGGAAGTATTACCGTTCCGGGAGACAAATCCATCTCTCACAGGGCTGTAATGTTTGCTTCCATAGCAAAGGGGGTAAGCCATATAAAGGGTTTTCTTAACGGTGCCGACTGCATTTCCACTATCAACTGCTTTAGGCAGATGGGTATAAAAATAGAGCAGTTAAATGATAAAGTTACGGTAAAGGGTAAGGGCATGTACGGACTTACAAAGCCCGATAAAGAGCTTTACTGCGGAAACAGCGGAACTACCGTAAGACTGCTTTCGGGTATACTTTCGGCACAAGATTTTTCTTCTTCCTTAAACGGTGATGCATCCATACAAAAAAGACCTATGGCAAGGGTAATAGAGCCGCTTAAAAGCATGGGGGCTAATATAACTTCTTTTAATAATTCCTCCAAAACTCCGCTTTTTATAGAGCCTTCCCGCTTACATGGCATACATTACAAATCGCCTGTAGCCAGTGCTCAGGTAAAGTCTGCAATCTTGCTTGCCGGACTTTATGCAAAGGGCGAAACCCTTGTTGAAGAAATCTATAAATCACGCAATCATACTGAACTTATGCTTGAGAGTTTCGGCGCCAAAGTATCATCTGCTGCCTTAAGTGCCACAGTTTCGACAACTGCCGAACTTTTTGCAAATGATATTACCGTTCCCGGAGATATATCCTCCGCAGCCTACTTTTTAGTTGCGGCACTTATAAGCCCCGGCTCTGAGCTTCTTATAAAAAATGTAGGTATAAACCCTACAAGAGACGGTATACTTGAAGTTCTGAAAAACATGGGAGCCGATATAGAAATCATTGACTCCTATATGGTAGGATTCGAACCTTGTGCCGATTTACTTGTAAGACACTCCAAGCTGCATGGAACAAGTATAGGTGGCAGCATAATTCCAAGGCTTATTGATGAAATTCCGGTTATAGCAATAGCTGCAAGTATGGCTGAGGGTACTACCATAATTAAAGATGCCGCTGAACTTAAGGTAAAAGAGTCCGACAGATTAAAAGTTATGAGCGAGGAGCTTACAAAACTCGGGGCGAAAATAGAAGCTACTGAGGATGGGCTTATAATAGAAGGTGGGCACAGTCTACAGTCTGCCACCATAAACTCTTATAAGGATCACAGGATTGCTATGAGTTTCTATATTCTTAATACCTTACTTAAGGAACAGCTTAAGATAATCGATGCGGATTGTGTAAATATATCTTTTCCGAACTTTTATTCGGATTTTAATAATTTATCACAATAGGAGGTTTTTATGGACTTTTTAGAGCTTGCCAAGGGCAGATATTCAGTAAGAAGTTTTTTAGACAAAAAAGTTGAGGCTGAAAAAATAGCCAAGATACTTTTTGCAGCAAATGTTGCACCTACAGCCTGCAACAATCAACCGCAAAAGATTTACATACTTCAAAGTGAAGAAGCACTGTCAAAGCTTTCTTCAGTATGCAAGTATACCTTTGGTGCTAAAACAATATTCTTGCTTTGCTATGATGAAAACTTGGCATGGCAAAACCCCTTAACCAAGGGATATAACAGCGGTGAGACCGATGTAAGTATAGTATGCACACATATGATGCTTGAAGCTCATAATCTGGGACTTGGCTCCTGCTGGGTAGGATATTTTGAGCATAGTAAGATAAGTGAGATCTTTTCACTTCCGGATAATATAAAACCTGTAGCCTTACTTCCTATAGGCTACATACCCGACTCTGCCCGTCCGAGCCACTTACATGAAACTTACAGAAAACAGGATGAAATGGTGGAAATATTATAAAAGGGCTCAGCAAAGAGGCTTTTACATTAAGAATATAATATACAAAACTTAGCAGTAAGTAAAACCAAGACTTACCTACTAAAGTATTACTTTATTCAAACTTCCCACACTCAAAATTGGGTCAGTATATTAAAAATCATTATTTTATCAGCTAAAATGTCGAAGTTTCAATGTACTGCTCCAATTTGAGGTATGGGAAGTTTAACTTATTTATTCATTCTTTATTCTTCTTTACATTTACCAAAGCATAGCTGCTTCAAAATC
>ERZ773083.534-NODE-534-length-30717-cov-3.876818_pt1 | contig 30717 bp, 26 predicted proteins | sample MGYA00511465_ERZ773083 | MGnify/ENA primary metagenome ERZ773083 (study PRJEB29015, sample SAMEA2738001) | human oral metagenome | biome: human oral; feature: human-associated habitat; material: dental | place: China | collected 2060 ... | reverse complement strand
TAAAGCATAAAATTCGCAGGTTTTTATCCTCGCAAAACCCAATCCCGCTTTGGGTTTACCGAAAGATAAATTTTATTAAAAGTCTGCGTGATCTCGGTAACCTTAATATTCTAAAAGATTTTGATAATACGCTTATAGAATGGGATTATAAGAGCCAAAGTATTTTTATGAGTATTCCATATACTTCAGAGGAACTTATTTATGAAGACGGGCATTTACTTTATTACGTTTGTGGACGGCTCGTGCACGAATACATAAAGGATACTAAGCCTATTCTAAATAGCAGCAAAATCCAATCTCATGAGCTTAAATCGGTTCAATCTTTCTATAATAGCGGTATTAAGCCAGTTTATTACAACCCGTATAAGATATTCCGCACCGCTTGGAAAGATATGAGCGACGAGCGTTTAAAATTATACTGGCGCGATAATCAAAACGAAATGACCGATGACATTCTAAGCGTTCAAGATTACGCTATGCTTGAGAATGAGATGATTGAGCGTGGCTTCTTACAGAGGTATAAAAATCATATCAGATATTTTACGGAGCACGCCCTTGAGGATATCAGGGAGTTGGAATTTAAGTATTCCAATAATGGCGTTATGCCGTATCCGTTTTAGGAAAAATTTTTAAAATTTATTTGAAAGGATGAGAGATGTCTATAAGATATCAATGTGATGTATGCGATAAGCTTGATGATGGATATCCAATGGATATTTACGAAGTATCTGAGGAAGTCCAGGACTATACTGGGTTTTTTTATGAGCATATTTGTAAAGAGTGTTTAAAGGTTCTGACTGAAGACGATGGAGGAAAAAAAATATTTATAGTTAGGAATGGCAAGATCTTATTAAAAAGTGATAAAAGGTTTAAGTGATATGAAATTTAGCTATTACGCCGATCTGTATCTCAAATTTGGCAAGAAAGAGTGGAAAAATTCGACTTTTGTTAAAAATGCTGGTATTGTGGCAAATCGCTTACGCTTTTTTGAGAATATGGAAATTTCAGATATAAAGCCCTCCGTAATCCGTGTTTGGCTTGACGGAATATCTGATGTTTGCAACAAGAGTAAAAAACATTATCTTTCGGCACTAAGCCAAATTATCAAGATTGCTATAGAGGATGAGGAAATTTCTAAAAATCCGCTCGTTCACATAAAGAAAATGCAGCATATAACGCCTCGTATTGAGCCTTTCACAAATGAGGAAGTGCTAAAAATTTTGGAGGCTTCTAAAAAATACAATGAAAATTTTAGGTTTCTTTACGGGGCTTCGCACGGGCGAGATTTTGGCTTTGAAAATTGCCGATATAGACTTGCAAAATCGTGTTATCTCTGTGAATTCTACCCGCTCAAGGTTCGGCGAAAGCACCCCTAAAACTTATCTTAGCATTCGCAAAGTGCCTATTTTAAACGCTCTTTATCCCGCTTTGAATAGTTTTATTTTTTATCGTAGCTGGCATAAATATTTGCTGCAAACTCAATACGGCAAGCCTTACAAGGATACTAGCGTTTTTACCTATGACTATTGGAAGCCGATTTTGAGGGAGCTAAATTTAAAATATCGTCGCCTTTACAATATGCGCCACACTTACGCTACGAATATGCTTTATCAAAATTTCGTTTCACCGGTTGAGCTTGCGAAGCTTTTAGGGCATTCCACGCCTAAGATGGTTTACGATGTCTATGTAAATTATCTTAATTCTAACTTAAAAGACTTCGATCGAAATATACAAATTTATTGATTTTTCCCGGGAAGCCTATTGCTAGGGTCGTCAGACTTCCTAAAAAGTGCTTCAAATATCGCTAAAATGGGGTTTCTGGCGGACAGAGAGGGATTTGAACCCTCGAGCCCCGGTTAGAAGCTGCACCCTTAGCAGGGGTGTGGTTTCGGCCACTCACCCATCTGTCCACAAAAAGAAATCGCATTATACATAACTAATCTAATAATGGGCTTAAATTAGCTCAGTCCGCGGAATTTATCACCTCGTGGAATTTTGAGCCGGCGGCACAAAGAGATATAATGAGTCAAAAGACGTTATGAAAGGAATTCATATTTATTATAAAATTTTAAGTATAAATTCACTTGCCCTGCAAATTCTAAAATTTTTGAAGCTTAATTCCAAAGTTTACTATAACTTTACGTTAAAATCCCATTTAAATTTATGGCGGTCCAGTAAAATCTGGCACAAATTCTACATATAAATTCCGATCCTTGAATTTTCTACCTTCGTCATCGCACGAAATTTAAGCTAAGATTAATGGGGGGGGGTCTAATCTTCAAATACATTTTTTAAAAGGATTTACCGTGTCGTCTAACGCTAAAAGGTTGATGGGTATTATTATTGCACTTGTGGCTGCTTTTTTTGGAGCTGGTTTTTATATGAATAGCGTCAATACGCTAGCCTCCCTGTTTGGAAATTTTTATAATCCATCTTTTGTTGTACATTTTCTCGTTTTTGAGAAAGGAGTAGATCAACTTAAAATTACCTACGTAATCGCATTCGTGATTATATTTGTAGTGCTAGCTATTTTGATTGATAAATTTATGATTAACTCGAAAGATTCTAAAAAATAACGTCGCCAAATTTTTAAAGCAGGCGCGACTATGAGGTTAAAATTGTAAACGATCTCGTTACGCTTTTAAATTTAACTTTAAAATCTGCGTTTTTTGCAGTAAATTTTGTATAAATTTCATGTTTTTTGCGGATGTCGAGACTCCGCGCTCAAATCCAAAGAAATAGAATTTTAATCACATAATTTTATCTTTACAAGATATGACGTAGTAGGGAGTGGGCTACAATGCAAATAATTCTACGAATTTTAAGAAGCTGATTTTGCGAGATATCTTGATGCTAAATGCGCTACGTCCTTTCCGGGTAGAATTTCATAAATTTAAAGTTTGTTGTTAAATCAAGTAACACCGAACAATGCTTGGGATATAATTTCGTAGTTTTGGGCATTATGGCTAGCATCGTAGTTAAAATTTTAAAGCTTACGCAAAAGCAAAATTTTATAATTTTAAATTTTAAAATTTATGGAATTTAGAAATTTAAGAAATTCACAGACCCGAAAAGTCCTAGAATCTTAAAAATTCCGAATTTAGAAAATTTTAAAATATTCAGAATTCTTAAAATTTCAAAGTATGGGAATTTTTTAGGATTTTAAATTTCGAAATTTTGCGAGTTTAAAAGCCTTTAAAATCCCAAGAATTCCAAATGTGCGCGATTTATTCGCCTAGAGCTTTGTCGATGAGCTTGACGTCTTCGCTTGCGCTGCCGTCGATGACTAGGGCTTGATCGCTGCCACTTACTGCGCTTTTTCCATTAAATTTTGCGCCCACTTCGATGCCGAAGCTTTGCGATAGCACGTCGCCTACGAGCACGCCGCCGCCTAGCAGCTCGACGAGCTCGGCTTCGATATTGCCGAAAAATTTGCCGCTGATTACGATATGCTTGGCCCTGATCGAGCCGCGCGCGGTACCATTTTTACCGATGACGACAGTATTATCGGAGATCACGTCGCCTTCGACATTGCCATCGATATGCAAAATGCACGACAGGTGCAGCTCTCCTTTGATGAGCGTGCCTGACGAGATTATTGTTGTTTGAGCGGTGTTTGCATCGCCTTTATTAAAGATTGCCATGGGACATCTTCCTCCTTAGTAAAAATTTCTTTGTAATTTTTTTCGTTCCAGTTAATAAAATTTAGCGGATCTAGCGGCAGCTGCAAAAATCTAATCTCGTAGTGCAGATGAGGTCCGGTGCTAAGTCCGGTGTTGCCGCTAAAAGCGATAAGATCGCCCTTGTTTACGAACTCGCCTACTTTGCGAGTTAAATTTGAATCCAAATGCGCATATCGTGTCGTAAAGCCGTAGTTGTGGCGAATCTCGACTAGATTGCCGTAGCCAGTAGCACCCGCGCCGCTGTATTGGATGATGCCGTCTGCAGGCGCGTAGATAGGCGTTTTAGGCGGCGTACGTAGATCAACGCCCGGGTGAAACTGCTTGCGCTTTAAGATGGGATGGTTGCGCCAGCCGAATTTCTCGCTGAGCTGATGAGTGCGCATGACCCTGCCGTTTGGGATCTGCATAAAAATTTCTTTGATCAGTGCGTCGGAGAATTTTTCGTTGATGATCTTTTGCGCGCGCTCTTTGATCTCTTGTTCGGAAGTAGGCTTGATGTGAGATAGGCGGTCGATCGCGCGCTCATCCTCTTCAGGATCGAGCCCAAACTGATGCTCCAAATCCGAAATTTTACCCTCGATGGCTTCAAATTCCATCTGACTTGCCGCGATACCGTCGCGAAGTTTTTGATTTAGCTCGTTAAGCTCGGTTTTGGTTCGCGAAAGGCTGTCGATTTTAGAGCCCAGGTACCTGATATATAGCGCACCCGTAACGAAAACGGTAAAAACAAATAGTACCAAATATAACGCGATCTTTTTGATGATTTGCGAAAGCAAAAAATTCCTAGAGCCGTTAAGGTCGGTTATGGTTATCATAAATTTGTTTTTCATAATGCGGCATTATAATGCACCATAGCTGAAATTTCAAAAAAATTGTAGATAAATTTAAAAGCTATTTAATTTCAAAATTTCACTAAAAGATAAAATTTATTACTTAGTATAATTATAATTTAAGCAAATCTTGCTATAATTACAGCAATTTTAAATAAAGGAGACACAATGTCAAAAACAGTAAAACAACTAAACAAACTTCAGGCGGACGCTCATGCGTTCTTTATTGCATTCCACGATTATCACTGGAATGTTAAGGGCTTACAATTCGCACAGGTTCACGCTTATACCGAGAAAGCATACGACGAGATGGGCGAGCTCTTCGACGATATGGCTGAGCGCGCGCTTCAAATAGGTGGCAAGGCCGTAACTAAGGCTAAGGATCTAATTGAGCTTTCAAAAGACGCTCCGATTAGCGTAAAAGACAGCTATAGCGTATCTGAGGTACTTGAGGATGTTAAAAAAGCCTACGAGTATTTGGTAAAAGAATTTAAAAAGCTTCAAGAGATTGCTGAGGAGGAGGGCGACGATACGACTTCAAATATCGCGCAGGATCACTATGGTGATTATGAAAAACGCCTATGGATGCTAAGCTCAATGTTAAGTAAATAATCCCCGCAAATCCTTTCAAAATTTTTAGGGGCGCATGCCCCTAAAATCCATTAAAGTTAATATTTAAATTTCAAAAAATTTTAAAATTCTAAGATTATAATTTCACACTAAAATTTTAAATCCTGCTTGAAAATTGAAGTAGAATCGCTCATTCAAAGTAAAATTCATGTAGGTTTTAAATTTCATATAATTGAAATTTAACTCATTCGCCATGTAAAAACATAACTCTTTTTATAAAGTTCGGTCTAATTTAAAATTTTGCTGCGTCGTTAAAATTTCTTGTCGATTTCAAATTTCATAGCCGTAAAAATTCTAAGAGCTAAGGCTTTGTAGCTAAAAAGTGGCATTTGCTAAAAGAGATCGTCTGTGATAAATTTATATTTTTTTAGCGTCTGATGATAAATTTTTCTGGCTTGTAGTTTTACTATTTTGATTATTTTTAAAACCTCAGTGCTTATAAATGAAGCGGAATTTTAAAAATTTCAAAGAATTTCGCAAATTCCGTAAAATTTTATAATTTCACGGAATTTTAGTTTTTATAGAATTAAGCTCTAGCCTTAAAAATTCTCTTCGGTATTGCGGTCGCTGACACGGTCCCACGGCAGCTTTATTCCGCCCAGGATATGAAAGTGCAGATGCATCACCTCTTGACCCCCGTTTTCGCCGCAGTTGCAAACGAGACGGTATCCACTCTTATCAAGCCCCATTTTGCGAGTTACTTCTTGGATGAAAGCGCTCATTTTACTCATCACTTCGGGAGGCGTTACTTGGAAGTTTTCGTAGCATTTCTTAGGGATCGCCAGGATGTGGATAGGCGCTTTTGGATTGATGTCGTGGAATGCCAAAAATTCATCGTTCTCTAACACTTTGTTGCACGGGATTTCGCCGTTTACGATCTTTTCGAAGACGTTCATTTTAGATCCTTTTATGAGGGTTGAAATTTAGCCGCGATTATAGCCAAAAAATCCAAACACGCAAATTTACCTAGCTTTTATCAAATTTTAACTACAATCGCGCCATTAATTTAACCACAAGGATAGAATTTGCAAGAGATTAAAGCAAAAATAGACGCTGCATCGAGCTTAAGCGAGCTGGAAGCCGTGCGCTTGGAGCTTTTCGGCAAAAAAGGCATCATAACGCAGCTTTTTTCCGAGCTCAAATCCGCAGCGCCCGAGCAGAAAAAAGAGCTTGCCGTAAGCGCGAATGAAAAGCGCGATTATTTCAGCGAGCTCATCGCTGTAAAAAGGGCGAGCCTGGAAGAGGCGGAGCAAAAAGAGGCGATGGAAAATGAAGCAATCGACGTCACGCTTTTTAACGAAAACGTAAGCTGCGGCGCGCTGCACCCCGTGATGGAGACGATGGATAAGATCATTGACTACTTCATCGCGCAAAATTTCAGCGTCGAAAGCGGCCCGCTCATCGAGGACGACTTCCATAATTTCGAGGCGCTAAATTTACCCAAATACCACCCTGCGCGCGATATGCAAGATACGTTTTATCTAAATGACGGGCGGCTACTGCGCACGCACACCAGCGGCGTTCAGATCCGCACGATGGAGAAATTTAAAGCTCCGCCGGTGCGTATGATCGCCCCGGGTGCGGTATTTCGCCGCGATATGGATCTAACCCACACGCCGATGTTTCATCAAGTGGAGGGTCTCGTAGTCGAGCAGGGAGACCGCGTGAGCTTCGCAAATTTAAAATACGTTTTAGAGGAATTTTTGCGCTATATGTTTGGAGACGTAAAGGTGCGCTTCCGCCCGAGCTTCTTTCCGTTTACGGAGCCGAGTACGGAGGTTGATATCAGCTGTATTTTCTGCCACGGCGAGGGATGCCGCGTCTGTAAGCAGACGGGCTGGCTCGAGGTGTTAGGCAGCGGCGTGGTCGATCCTAACGTCTTTAAAGCGGTGGGCTGGAAAAACGTCAGCGGATACGCATTTGGGCTCGGCGTGGAGAGATTTGCGATGCTGCTACATGGTATCCCCGATCTGCGCTCGCTATTTGAAGGCGATATTAGATTATTGGAGCAGTTTAAATGATAATAACGAGAAATTGGTTGCAGGAGTGGATCGACATAAGCGAAATTTCAAGCGAAAGACTGCTTTCTACGCTAAATTCCATCGGTCTTGAGGTTGATGCTCACGATAAAATTTCACTTCCTAAAGGCGTCGTCGTAGGACTCGTAAAAAGCAAGCGTCGTCACGAAAATTCCGATCATCTAAATGTCTGCGAGGTTGATGTCGGTAAGCAGAGCCTGCAGATCGTCTGCGGCGCGAAAAATGTTGAGGCAGGGCAATATGTCGCAGTTAGCCTAATCGGCGCCGTGCTACCTAGCGGCCTTGAGATCAAGCCTGCCAAACTTCGCGGCGTGGAGAGCTTTGGCATGATCTGTTCGGCAACCGAGCTTGGGCTTGCCAAGACGAATGACGGCATTATGGTGCTTGATAGCAGCATCGGCGAGCTTGTGCTCGGCAAGGAGCTGCGCGAGTATGAAATTTTTAATGATGATCTTATCGAGATTGAGCTTACCGCTAATCGCGGCGACTGCCTTAGCATCTTAGGCATAGCGCGCGATCTAGGCGCAGCGCTTGATCTGCCGCTAAAGGAAAAGCACGAATTTGAAGATGCCGACGGAGCACCTGGTATCGGTAGAATTTTAAGCGTGCGTGCAAGCGATGAGGTAAGCGCTAAATTTGCTTTTCGAGCTTACGAGATCAAAGGCGAGCTGAAGTTAAATTTAAAGCAGACCTTGCGTCTTGCAAGCGTTGGTATTTTGCAAAGCTGCGCGGTGCAAAATTTCATCAACTACGCTACTCACTCTACCGGAGTATTGCTGCGCGCTTATGATTTTGAAAAGATCGCTTCCGCAGATGGCAAGGTAGCGCTTGACATAAAGCCTATGCCAAACGGCGAGTTCGGCGTTTATGCGGGCAAGAGATTGCTTAGCGTAGCAGGAATTTGCCAAGACGCGGAGCTAAAGGCGTGTTGCAGTAGCAAAGTGGTGCTATTAGAGGCAAACTACACCGCGCCACTAATCATTGCTAAAGCAGTAAACGAAAACAAAGGCCTAAAAGGCGACGAGCATGTGTATCGCTCAAGTAGAGGCAGCGAGCCAAAGCTTAGGCTAGGGCTCGATCTACTATTTAGATTGCTACTTAAAAATAAAGCCGTGAGCCTATATGCGGGCACACAAAAGATTTCAAATGCTTTGGAGCCGCTTATCGTGGGCTTTAGCGAAAAAGAGATAAACTCAATGATCGGCGCGCAAATTCCGCGCGATAAGATCGTAAAAATTTTAAAAAGGCTGGGCTTTGATGTGGGCGTCGAAGCCGATCTCATTACCGCCAAGGTGCCGCCTTTCCGCCACGATATCGTAAATTCTCACGACGTGTGCGAGGAGATCGTGCGTATCGTGGGCATCGACAATATCGCCGCCGCGCCGCTAAGCTTCTACGAGAAAAACCGCCTAAACGGTACCTACGTAAGCTTATGTAATGGGCGCAAGCTTCGCAGCAAGGCGGCAGCAGTGGGATTTTTCGAGTGCGTACATTATGTATTTGACGACGGCAAGGCGCTGCAAAGCTTAGGCTTTGCGCCGTGCAAGGTTAAAATTTTAAATCCGATCAACGGCGAGCTGGACGCGCTAAGACCGACGCTCATTAATCATCTGCTGGAATCTGCTGAGCGAAATTTAAAGAATTCCCGCAGAAGCGTTAAGCTTTTTGAGCTAGGAGAGGTGTTTGATGCGGACGGCTCGCAGAGCCTAAGGCTGGGCTTTATCGCTAGCGGACTAAAGGCGGAGCCCTCTATCGCGGCCGGCGCGAAACCTGCCGCGGTGGATTTTTTGTATTTTGCAAATTTAATCCAAAGCGTCATCGGTAAATTTAGCGTCAGGCTGCCTGGCGAAAATTTGAAATTTTTAAGCGAATTCGAGCAAGCTCAGATCGAGCAGGGCGGCGAGATCGTGGGCTTTATCGGGCGCGTGGATTACGCCGTAGAAGCAGGGCGCGATCTAGATAAAAGCTATCTGTGCGAGATCGATTTTTCAAAGCTTAAATTTAAAAATATCGTAGCGGACGCTTATTCGAAATTCCCTAGCGTATCGCGCGATCTAAGTATTTTGGTGCCGAGCGGAATGCGCTTCGAGCAGATTAAGCAGTGTATAGACGCCCTTAGAATCGAGGCGCTAAAGGAATTTATCCCAAGCGATCTTTACAGCGACGAAAGCCTGGGCGATTCAAAGAGCCTGACGATCAGACTTGTATTTCAAGACCTTCAAAAAACGCTCTGCGACGAGGAAGTCGCGGGCTTTACCGATAAAATTTTAGCCGCGCTTAGCAGCGAGCTGGGACTTGGGCTGCGATGAGAATTTTTGCGCAAGCGGGCCCTTTGCGAGCGGAGATCTCAAACATCGCCGCGGATAAATCGATCTCGCATCGTGCGGCGATCTTTTCGCTGCTAGCAGAGGGGACGAGTAAAATTTCAAACTATCTAGCCGCCGAGGATACGCTAAATACGCTAAAGATTGTGGAGCTTTTGGGCGCTAGCGTACAGCGCGTAGGGGGCGAAATTCTGATCACTCCGCCGGAGGTTATCAAAGAGCCTAACGTCCCGCTTGATTGCGGCAACTCAGGCACCGCTATGCGGCTATTTATGGGCTTTTTGGCGGGGCGCGAGGGCTTTTTCGTGCTGTGCGGCGATCGGTATCTAAGTGAGCGTCCGATGAGGCGCGTTGCGGATCCGCTTTGCAAAGTGGGCGCTAAAATTTACGGACGAGCAGGCGGCGAAAAGGCGCCTATCGCGGTGCTCGGGCAAAAGCTTGGGTATTTTGAATACGCGAGTAAGATTGCGTCCGCGCAGGTAAAGACCGCTCTGATTTTAGCGGCTTTGCGCGGCAGCGGGTGCAGGTTTAGCGAGCCCGAGCTTAGCCGCGATCACAGCGAGCGGATGTTAAAAGCGATGGGCGCGCAAATTTCGCGAAACGGACTTGCGATCGAAGTCGCGCCGCTTAGCTCGCCGCTTAAACCGCTTGAAATTTTTATCCCAAACGACCCTAGCTCGGCGTTTTTCTTCGCGGTCGCCGCAGCGATAACCCCGGGCTCGCGCATAGTGCTAAAAAATATGCTGTTAAACAAAACCCGCATAGAGGCGTATGAAATTTTAAAACGTATGGGCGCCGAGGTTAAATTTAATAAAACGAGCGAAATTTACGAGCAGATCGGCGATATAGAGATCGCTTACGCGTCGCTTCACGCCGTGGAGGTTAGCGAAAATATCTCGTGGCTGATAGACGAAGCGCCTGCGCTTGCTATCGCCTTTGCTTGCGCGCAGGGAAGTAGCGTGCTTAGAAATGCCGCCGAGCTGCGCGTAAAGGAGTGCGACCGCATAAAGGTAACCTGCGAAGGGCTTCGCGCTTGCGGTATTAAGGCGCGCGAGCTACAGGACGGCTGGCAGATCGAAGGCGGCGAGGCAAACGCGGCGATTATCACGCCGTGCGGAGATCACCGCATCGCGATGAGCTTTGCGATTTTGGGCTTAAGATCGGGGATGATCATCGAAGATAGCGATTGTATCGCGACGTCGTTTCCAAATTTTGCCGCGATTTTAAGACAGATCGGGGCCGGCGTTGAAGATTGAGATGGCCAAAAGCTACGGCTTTTGCTTCGGCGTCAAGCGCGCGATCAAGATCGCAGAAAGCGCCGGCGAGGCCGCTACGATCGGTGAGCTCATACATAACGCCGAAGAGATTAACCGTTTAAAGCAAAATTTCGGCGTCAAAACCCTACAGGGCGTTAGCGAGATCAAGGACGAGCAAAAGCTCATTATCCGCACCCACGGCATCCAAAAAGACGATCTGCAAAGATTAAAGGCGCAAAATAAAGAGCTCATCGACGCTACCTGCCCCTTCGTGACCAAGCCGCAGCAGATCGTAGAAAAGATGAGCGCAGAGGGCTACGACATCGTGATTTTCGGCGATAAAAACCATCCCGAAGTAAAGGGCGTGAAATCCTACGCAAAATCACGCGTATTCGTGATCATGGATACGAAGGAACTGCAAGACGTCAAGCTTGGACCTCGCGTCGCGCTCGTTTCGCAGACTACGAAAAAGATAGAAAGCTTTACCAAAATCGCGAATTTTTTGATGCAGCGTGCTAGGGAGCTGAGAATTTTTAATACGATTTGCAATGCGACGCTGGAAAATCAAGAGGCCGTGAAAAGCCTATCACAAAAGGCCGACGTAATGATAATCGTAGGCGGGAAAAATTCCTCTAACACCAAGCAGCTTTTTTTAATTTCACAAAATTTTTGCAAAGACAGCTATCTCATAGAAAACGAAAGCGAGCTTGAGCGCTCGTGGTTTGAAAACAAAAGCCTCTGCGGCATCTCCGCAGGAGCCAGCACGCCCGATTGGATCATCAAAAAAGTAGTAGCGCGAATCGAAAATTTAACGCAGAATTTATAAGCCCTCTTATCAAATTTACTCTTAGAAATTTATCAAATCGAAAGCAAATTTTGGCTAGAATCGCGCATTTTAGTTCTTTTCAAAAAAGCACAAATAAATTTAAAGGAAGCATATGGCTGAGGTGAACGAGAAGGTTCAAAACCACGCAGAGGAAGATTTTGCGACATTGTTAGAGGAGTATGACGCCGGGAAGTCTCGCGACGAGGTTGTCACAGGTAAGGTTATCGCCCTTAAGGACGGCGAGGTTTTCATAGACGTAGGCAGGAAGTCGGAGGGCATTTTAGATGCCGCCGAGGTGAGCGACGAGCAAGGAAACCCGCAGGTTAATGTAGGAGATGACATCAAAGTCGCTATTATCGGAAGCAGAGGCGGTCGCCCGGTCGTATCGTATAAAAAGGCCCTAAAGAAGGAAAAAGTAAAGGCATTCATCGACTCCTATGATGAAAACGCAGAGAATGTCTATGACGTTAAAATTCTATCGTTTAATAAGGGCGGTTTCGTTTGTGCTAATGCAGACGACGTGGAATTTTTTATGCCGCGCTCGCAAAGTGCGCTTAAAAACCCAAATGGCGCCGTCGGTAAAAATTTCAAGGTAAAGATCATTAAAGTTGATAGAGACGAACAAAGCATCGTAGTATCGCGTAAGAAGCTACTTGATGAGGATCGCAAAGCAAGCAAAGAGGCGATCGAGAAAGTAATCGCTACCGAGGGCATCATCGAAGGCGTCGTCAAAAAGATTACCACCTACGGTATGTTCGTAGACGTAGGCGGCGTGGACGGGCTCGTGCACTACAGCGAAATTTCATACAAAGGTCCTGTAAATCCAAGCTCGCTCTACAAAGAGGGCGATAAGGTTCCAGTTAAAGTTATCAAATACGACAACGATAAAAAACATCTCTCCCTTTCGATCAAAGAGGCGATGCCCGATCCTTGGAACGAGATCAAAGATAGCCTGGAAGTGGGCGATACTATCCGCGTAAAAGTAAGTAATATCGAGCCTTATGGCGCGTTTGTCGATCTTGGCAACGACATCGAGGGCTTTTTGCATATCAGCGAAATTTCATGGGATAAAAATATCAAAAATCCGAAAGATTTCATCAGCGAGGGCGAGGAGCTCGACGTCGAGGTCGTAGAGATTAACCCTAGCGAGCGCAGGCTGCGCGTGAGCCTTAAAAATTTACTCACAAAGCCGTTTGACGAGTTCGTTGCTAAGCATAAAGTGGGCGACGTGCTAAAAGGCAGCGTCACTACGATTACGAATTTCGGCGCGTTTGTGAGGATCGACGGCGTAGAGGGACTTTTACATAATGAAGACGCTTCATGGGATCGCGGCGAGAAGTGCAAAAATTTATTCAAAGTAGGTGACGAGATCGAGGTTAAGATCATCAAGATCGACAAAGATACTCAAAAAATTTCTCTAAACCACAAAGAGCTCGGCGATAGCCCGATTAGCGATTATGCCAAGAGCCACAATCAAGGCGATGTCGTAAAAGGCAAGATCCGCGATATTAAAGAGTTCGGAATTTTTGTCGAGCTCGGAGGCGGTATCGACGCGCTTATCCGCAAGGAAGATCTCGGCAACGTAAGCGTAGATAACCTAAAAGTGGGCGACGAGATCGAGGCTGCGATCGCCTTCATCGACGAGAAGAAAAATAGAATTCGCCTAAGCGTGCGCAGGCTGGCTCATCAGAAGGAGCGCGAGGCGCTAAATGAGATCAATAGTAACGACGACGAGAAGCAAAGCCTAGGGGATCTGATCAAAGATCAACTAAATAAATAATTCCTCCCGCAAGGCATCCCCGCCTTGCGGACCCACTTCTAAAGGTTAATTTAATGAAAACTATCATAGTTTGCGACGCAATCCACAAAATCGGTTTTGATCTGCTTAAGCAGGAATCGGACGTTAAAGTAATCGACGCTACGAACGTGCCCAAGAGCGAGCTATATGGAATTTTAGGCGATGCGGACGTTGCGATTACCAGAAGCTCTACGGCGGTGGATGAGAAATTTCTAAACGCAGGCACCAAGCTAAAAGCGATCGTGCGCGCGGGCGTGGGCGTAGACAACTGCGACATCGACGGCTGCTCCAAGCGCGGCATTATTTTGATGAACGTACCTACCGCAAATACCATTGCCGCGGTTGAAATGACCATGTGCCACCTACTAAATGCGGCGCGCAAATATGTAAATTCCTGCAACGATCTGAAAATTAATAGAATTTGGAAGCGCGAGAAGTGGTACGGCGCCGAGCTTTATAAAAAGAGTCTCGGCATCATCGGCTTTGGAAACATCGGCTCGCGCGTGGGGGTGCGCGCGCTTGCGTTTGGGATGAACGTCATCGCCTATGATCCGTATATCGAGCCTGAGAAGGCCACGAAGCTCGGAGTAAAATATACGAAGAATTTCGATGAAATTTTATCTTGCGACTTCATCACGATCCATACGCCGAAAAATCAAGAGACGATAAATATGGTAGGCGAGCCGCAAATAGCGAAGATGAAAGACGGCGTGCGTCTAATAAACTGCGCTAGAGGCGGGCTGTATAATGAAAAAGCGCTCGCAAACAATCTACGCAGCGGCAAGATCGCGTATCTCGGCATCGACGTTTTCGACAAAGAGCCTGCGACCGATCACGAGCTTTTGGATATCGAAAATTTAAGCGCGACTCCGCATCTTGGAGCAAATACGCTCGAATCGCAAAGCAATATCGCCCGAGAAGCCGCAGAGCAGGCGATCAGCGCCGCGCGCGGCTTAAACTATCCAAACGCTTTAAATTTGCCGCTTAAGCTCGAGGATTTGCCGCGCGGTATCGAGCCGTATATAAATTTAGTCTCCAAAATGGCTTATCTTGCGGCGCAGATCAACAAAGGCCCGATCAAATCGATTCGCATCGAGGGCAGCGGCGAGGTGGTGCAGTATCTAAAATCGATGCTCGTTTTTGCCATCGTAGGCGCGCTGCACGATTCTTTGGGCGATTCGCTAAATTACGTCAATGCTAAATTTCTTGCCGACGAAAAGGGGATCGAGACGAGCTTCGGCGAGCTTGCAAACAGCGTCTATAAAAGCGAGATCGCAGTAAAAATTATGACCGATGAGGCGATCTCAAATGTCGCGGGTACCGTCTTTGACGGAAGCGAGGAGCGCATCGTAAATATCGGCGGATTTAAGACCGATTTTAAGCCGAAAGGCAAGATGATAATCTTCAAAAATACCGACGTGCCGGGCGTTATCAAATCCGTAAGCACGATCCTAGCCGACGAAAACATCAATATCGCGGATTTTCGCTTAGGCAGAGGCGAGGAGGGGGATGCTTTGGCGGTCATTTTGGTCGATTCCGAAGTGCAAAAAAGCACGCTTGATAAGCTGGCGGCGCTTCAAACCTGCCTAATGGTGCGCTACGCGGCGCTTTAATCCCTTTCCGCTTAGGAGGCGGAATTTTAAATTTCGCCTCATCCAATTTCTTTAATAATTTAAATTTACTTCCTGTGTGCAGAGCCGCGCTTGAGGTACGTTGCAGCTGCATCCGGGCAGATACCTTTTAGCGTGCGACTTTTGCAAACGCCGCGAGCGCTTTAAATTTAACTCTCGCCGCGGGCTTGCTTTTAAATTTTAAATTTCGTCCTTGCAGAGCCGCTTTAAATTTCATAATCGCGAGCGTCGCCGATTAAATTCTGCCGCTATACGAGTTCGGTATCCAAAGCTAAGCGTCGCAATACAAAACGCGGTCAAATTTTATAAATTTTTAGACACGGCAAGGCGCTTTTGTTTCAAATTTATGCGCGACAGGCACTTCATCTCTCTAATCGTATCGCTCGTTTAATTTCAGACAGCCGCCGAGAGATCGCATTGTTGATTAAATTTTACGTTTTTGCCGAAACTACGCTTCGGTAAAAATTCCGCCCGACCTAAATTTAGCCAATACAAAATTTCAGCCGTAATGCGCCCTGCTAATTTGTGAGTTTAAGCGTTTCGATTAGGCTTAAAATTTTGCGGATCCGCGTTTGGTATTCGCACGCGAGCTCTATGCTAGCGGGTCTATCAAAAAGAGTAGTTTCGAAAAGATCGGGCGCACCGTTTAAAAATAGATATAAGCGCTCATCCATAAATACCGCGCTCAAGCTGAACTCGCCGTTCGTTTCGCGATTTATTTCGCGCAGACGCTCCATAAACGCGGGCGTTAGCAAATAGCGCGCTTCTACTTTGTCATCCGCAAACACGCGAAAATCGCGCATAAAATCCACATCGTCCATCATCTCTTTTTCGCCGAAGATCTTGGCGTTTAGCTCCCTGCTTACCACTATCGTTTTGCCCGAGGTTTTTTTCGCGAGCTCGCAGATCAGCACGTTGCCGTCAAAGTCCATATAGTTATCGTAGAATATTTTGATCAACATAATCGCCGCTATGAGCGGATTATCCGTTTTCATGTAAAACCTACCATTACTATGTACCTCGCTGAGGCTAAATTTAATCCCGCAGTACACGCCCGTAATCCGATCCTCGCTTTTGATCCTAGATTTCCTATAAATTCTAAATTTTTGAAATTCCTCTTCTTGCATGCCGGTATATGGATCGTATTTTAAACCGGCATCTATATCGTTTATTACGGCGCGGACGAATATCTCTTTATAAAATTTGTAGTAGCGAATTTCCGCTTCGCTTTCTTGACTGGCGCAATGCATAAGAAATATCCAAAAGATATGAAAAAGGATCAAGACGCTCGAAAATTCGGCAATTTCTATTAGAGGAGTGTCTGCTTTAACGCAGTTTAGAAACACTAATACGAACAGGACCGCAAAAAAGGCGGCTATACTGAGGTAGTAATATCTATTAAAAACTCTAGCGCACGCTTTTTGCTCGATTAAAGTTTGCGAAATAGCATCTTGCAAAGAAGGCGACATATCTGTCCTTGAGAAAAATTTCGCCCGTATTGTAGCAAAATTTAGCGGAATTCATAAAGAGCGAATTCCGCCGCATAATTAAATAGTCGAGATCGGAGCTTAATTTACGCAGCCAGTGCGGCGTAAAATTTTACTATTCTGAAATCAATTCGCATCGGATTTAAAATTTAACGTATCGCGTAAGCTTATATTTCACGCGAGCCGCCTTTGTAAATTTGCGTTCAAATTTTGCGATCACAGCACTCTGAGGGTGTCTGAGAGGAAATACATAAAAACCCCGAGCCCGAACATCACGAAAAGTCCCAAAAATTCGACATAAAGTTTCAGGCTTACGAGCCGTTTTGAGCTAAGCTCGTTTGCTTTCGCGCCGAAAAGCGCGGCTAAAAATATCACGACGCTCATCCCAAAACCGATGAAAAGCGCACTTGCGACGCTAAGCGCGAAGCTTCCGAGGCTGAAGGCAAGTACAAAAATCAGGATCGTGCCTGGGCAGGGCACGAGCGCCGCCGCAAGCGCGATAAGCCACTCTCGCCCTTTCTCGCCGCCTGAAGTTGCGCCATTTTGCAGCGAGCGAGATGAGGTTTGGTTTTTGAAATTTGCAGAATTTAAAGCCTGTTTTTGCTTGTTTTGGCTAGACGAGTTTTCTTCTAGGCTTGCGTTTAAATTTAAATTTGAATTTAGCTCTGCCGTTGTGGCACCCGAATTTTTGGTATCTAAATACTGCGCGGATTCGCCGCTTTTAATTTTAAATTTAGAAAATTTATAGCTCTTCGACGCTGCGTGAGCGGAATTCTCGGCGTTTGCAAATGCCGTATCTTTTAAGCGGGAGTCCGTATCTGCGGTCTTTGCGATGGAAGCGCAAGCGGCGCAGGAGCAGCTCGCATCGTGGCTGACGCCCGCTCTTACGCGGCGAGCTTTGTCGTAGATGATGAGCGCGGTTATGACGATGATCAGAAGCGCCGAAATTTTCGTGGTGATCGAGGCGGAGTTTGCAGAGACGAGCCCTGCGACGTTTTGCAACACAAACATGCTCGCGCTTACTAAAACGAGCGCTCCCAGGACGTGCAGAAGCCCGATTTTAAGGGCAAATCCGAAGGCTTTGACGTAGCTGCCGCCATGGGCTAGGAAATAGCTCGCCGTTAGCAGCTTCGCGTGTCCAGGGCCTGCCGCGTGGAAAAAGCCGTATATGAAAGAAAGTGCTAGAACCCATAAGATCGTGCTTGCGCTTGCATGCTCGCTGCTTGCGCGAAACGCCGTTTTGAGGCTTTTCATAAAATCCATCGTCTTTTGCGCGACAAATCCCAGCGTAGCCTCTTTTTGTGGCTCGCTTGAAATATTGTCGCTACCGGACGCAGCGCCGTTTTTGCTCGCGCTATTTTGCGCTAAATTTAAAGAACTCTCATCGGGCGGAGTCGCAAAATTTTGCGTAGAATGCGCGGAATTTAAAGAATTATCTCGTCTCGCCGCCAAATTTTGCCCCGTACCTTTATCTACAGACGGCGCAGAATTTGCGGAATCGTTAAAATTTATCGCAGCGCTCCTGTCGCCGCCGTTTTGCGCTAAATTTGAATCATCGCCTAAAGAAGCCGCGGTATTTTCGCCGTTTTTTGCGGCGGCCTCTAAGTTTTCGCTGCCTAAGCGGTCGGAATTTGCGGGACCACCTTTTGCTTGCGCGTTCTTTTTGGCGGCTTTATTAATCTGCGCGATAGTATCCGAAGCGGCGATATTTTTTTGCGCCTCTGCTGCAGCTTCCGAAACGATGTCGCCGACGGATCTTTGGTTTGATCTGCGTGCTGAGCTGGCATTGGGTTTTCCTTGCCCGCCTTGCGCAAGTTTATCCTCTGAGCCCGCAAGGCTCTGCTGGCTAGATGCAAGACCATCCTGCGCTAAATCAGAGTTCGGCGCGCCTGAAATTGGCGGCTTTTTATCCGCGATCTTTGGCTTTTCGCCGCTAAATTCTATAAAAGTGGTGGCTAAATTTGAATTAGGCTTCGCTACAAAGCCCTCGCCCAGATTAATGGGCTTGTCGTCAAGCATTTTGAAATTGAAAAATCCCTGATCGTCGTTAATGGAAATTTTAAGAACGCGGTTATTGCGCAGCTCGAAGCCGACCTTTTGATCGAACTCAAACACGAGTCTGCCCTTTTTGACGAGGCTTATTGCGTTTTTAAAATTTCCCTTGATCTGCGTGCCTACGAGGTTGCTAAGCACGGGCTTTGTATTTTTTGGCGCTTGATCGTAGAATTCCGCCTCGCAAAGATAGTTTTTGGGGGTTAGATAATCGGTCATCGCCTTAGTTATCTCGGCAAGCTCGCTATTTTCAAGCTTGCCGTTGGAATTTATATCGTAGGTCTGCATTATGACGTCGGTAAAATTTTGAGAGAAAAGCCACGAAAAATGCAGGCTCACGATCTTGCCGTCTTGTGCGACGGGGGTAATGCTAACGTGCGCAGTGGGCGTGTATAGGGCGCACAGAGCGCACGCAAATATCCGCGAGCTAAAGATCGCGGATAAAAGTAAAATTTTAATAAATTTCATTAAACTACAAATTTTCTCCGAAAACGTCGATCGTCTTTTTCATCGTCTCGTACCAATCTAGCGGCAGCTGATCGATCTCCATCACCTTTGCGCCTGTTTGTGCGGCGATGGTTTGCGCTGCCTTTTTGGAAAACTGCGGTGCGACGAAAATCACCTTGATCTTTTCCTCTTTGGCTTCCTCGATTAGCTCGGCTAAATCCGCAGGCTTAGGCTCTTTGCCCTCCACTTCGACTGCGATCTGCTCTAAATCGTATCGATGCGCGAAATAGCCCCAAGACGGATGATAAACCATAAATTTCTTTCCCTTGACGCCCGCTAATTTTTGCTTTGCGTAAGCGTCCAGCTCGTCCAGCTTTTTAGCAAATTTATCGAAATTTGCTTCATAAATTTTAGCATCCTTAGGATACTGTTTGGTTAACGCGTCTTTAATATTTTTAGCTTGAATTTTTACAAGCTGCGGATCGAGCCAGATATGTGGGTCTAAACCGCCGTGATGATGATGGTGCTCGTGCGCCTCGTGGTCTTTGTCACCATGCTCATGATGCGCGTCATGATCGTGATCATCGTGATGTGCGCTATGATCATGTTCGTCGTGATGGTGATGCTCTGCCATAGCCATTTTAGTGATGCCATCTTCGGTGCGGATTATCTTCATCTTTGGATACGATGCAGCAAGCTTTGGTAGCCAGACTTCATCAAATTCTATACCGACTGCAAAATACAGATCGCTATTTTCTAGCATTTTCATCTCCGAAGGCTTAGGCTCGTATGTGTGCGGATCAGCGCCTTTGCCGACCATCGTATTTACCTGCAGAGTATCGCCTGCGATCTGTTCAACAAAATACTTCGTAGGAAGTATGGTCGTGGTGACCGTAGGTTTGGCGAATGCTACGCAACTAGCTGCTAAAAGCGTGAAAATAAGCTTTTTCATAAAATTCCTTTCCAAAAAAATTGCGGAAGTATATCAAAAGCAACTTAGTTGCAACTTAATATAAATTTATCTAAATTTCGCTATCATCGCTTAAATTTTAAAAAAGGCGTAAAATGGATCCCAAAGATTTTTTAGCGAGTCACGATATCGCTCCTACGGCGCTTAGAGTGCAGATCGTGCAGATCCTAAGCGAGAAAAAATGCCCAGTAAGCTATGATGAACTAGTAGAACTAACAGGTGCTAATAAAACCACGATATATCGCAATATAGCGCTTTTGGAAGAGAAAAATTTGATAATTACCAGCGAAAATAATCATAAAAGCTTTTATGAGCTCACCGACGGCGCCAAAGCGTATTTTATCTGCGAAAGCTGCCATAAAATGGAGGAGATTTCGATGCCCGCTCTGCCACAAAAAAATGTCAAAAGCGTGCTTGTGCGCGGTCTGTGCGAGAAGTGCGGCGGCTGAGGCGGGAAATTTAATCAAAAGCGCTCGAAGAAATTTGGCTAAAACACTAGGGCAAAATTTAACCGATTTTTAACGGATTTTTATAAAACAAACGATATAATCCGAGCGTTTCATATTTTAAAAGGGAAAAATTCAGTGAATAAAAACGATACGATAAAAGCAATAGAGAAGTTTGTAAGTTCTCAAGAAATGACGATGTTTCGCCTGAAAAAGGGTATCTACGGCGATGCGATGAAAAACCTGGATCAGGTTTTTACGCCGTATAAGGAGTTTGCCGAGTTTTTCAAAAATCCCGCAAATAGACTGCAGGAGCTGTTAGGCAACATCGCGTACGAATCGATTTTAAACTACACTGAAGCAGGGCTATCGCACTGCGAGAAGATCCACTCGATCTATTTTGTGGAATCCAAAGGACTTTTCAAAAGTGGTCTAAAGTATATCGAGCCTGATGCGACCGCGAGAGAAAGAGCCAAGAGCTATTACGACAAATTGCTGGAAAATAATGAGAAGCTTAACGAATATATCGATATCGGCTTGCAAAGGCTACATGGCTTAGAAGCGAAGGTTTTCGAGTAGGCTAGGCTAGCTTTGGGATTTGATTTGCGCGGCGAAATTCTATCGCAAATCCTTAGCGCTTAAAATTCTATGATTAAATTTCATACCTTTTGTAGATCGCAAACTTATACTATTTAATTCCGCGTTAGCGCCGCTTTTAATTGCGCATATAGCAAATAGGGTGGCTTGAGCAATTCCGTGCCGGCAGGCATTATCCGATACGATCAAAGAAATAATCTAAATTTTTAAAGCTCAACGAAGCGGGTTAAAATAAGCAAGCTTGGCTAAATTCTTTGAAGAGATTAAAGCAGGCTCTAGCATAAACTAGCGCTTGGTCGGAGTCTGCGAATTTGAAATTTCGCGGTTAGCGCGAACGGGAATTTAAAATTCTAGCGCTACTTTAGATTCCTTTGAAATGCGGAATTTTAAAGTAGGTATTACGCCTGAAACAAGCAAAGCGTAAGATTTGAAATTTACTAGAAAATGCTCGCTGCAAAGTAAAATTTAAAAGCCAGGCTGCAGGCGACGCAGCATAAATTTTAATTTACTCTGTAGCGCAAAACGCATTCAGCAAGAGATATTTTTGGAAGCGGAAAGGGCGATAGAGAGCCGTAACGAATTATATTTGATTGCGCTAATACCGCATTGTTGGTATATGCAGTGATGTAGCCGATGCGTAAAAATTATTTAGCGGTGTCAATATGGTGAAGCGTGCGGTATAAATTTTAACTTGTTTTGGCGCGCTGTTTTAATATCTCTATCATGCGAGGCAAATTTAAGCGGTTAAACTTATTGAGATTAGAAAATTCTAAACACGGATTAAAGCTTAGCGGCGAAATTAGCCTTGCTAGCACTCTGCTGCATCTTAATTTCGCCGCAAGCAACTTTATTTATCTGCCTTTTCGGCTTTATATTGCGCTAGCAGGGTGCCTAGCTCATCTTTTATGCGAAGCTTTTCTTTCTTCATCGCATCGATCTCCAGATCGCTCATATGCACTCTGCCGGCTTGTGCGTCGGCGATCTTGTGATCCAGCTCGTCGTGTTTCTCGAAAAGCGAATCAAATCGCGCGTTTTTGCCTTTTAACTCAGTGATTAAATCTCTGTATTCATGAAACATGCTTTACTCCTTTGAAAAATTTATTTAAGTATATCAATAAAGCGCTTAAAACCTAATTTCAGCTATCAAATTTAGACTGAATTTCACGCATGAGATTCCAAATTTTAAAAGGTAAAATTTTAGTATTTAAAAATTTAAAACAGGCAAATTTAAATGATAAAATTTTAGGGCAGAGCTTTAAAGCCCTGCCGCTATTCGCTATTTTCGAGACGAGATTTTTATTATGAAAGAGTAATCTGTGAATCTTTATGATCTATAATCGGCGTTGATTTTTACGTAGTCGTAGCTAAGATCGCAGCCGTATGCACTAAACTCGCCATCCCCGAGCCCTAAATCGCACCAGATCGTAAAGCTTTTTTGCTGCATTACGGCGTGGGCCGTGGCCTCGCGAGCGGCGTCCAGTTCGCGATTTTGCGCATCATAAAGCAGCACGTCGTCGTATTTGATACGCAGCTTTTCTTCGTCGCATTCGATACCGCAGGCGCCTATGGTCGAGGCTATACGACCCCAATTCGGATCTTCGCCAAAGATCGCCGTTTTAACAAGCGGCGAATTGCTTAGCGCCTTTGCCGCCCTGCGAGCGTCTTCGGCATTTGCGGCGCCGCTTACTTTAAATCGCACCAGCTTGGTTGCGCCTTCGCCGTCTTTTACAAGCATCCGCGCAAGCTCGTGCGTCAGGGCGTTTAGCGCGGAGGCGAAGGCATCCTTTTCGTAGGCGCATTTAGCGCTGCTGCAGAGCATAATCGTATCGTTGGTGGAGGTGTCGCCGTCAACGCTTACGGTGTTGAAACTCTGCTCCGCTGCTTTTTTTAGCAGCTCGTCCATATCCGCGCGCGGTATTTTTGCGTCGGTTAGGACGAAGCAGAGCATAGTTGCAAGCGCAGGATTGATCATACCCGCGCCCTTGCAAACGGCTGCGATGTGAAATTTCTCGCCGTTTTCTAAAGAAATTTCATACGCAAGCTCCTTTTTTATCGTATCTGTCGTCATGATGGCGGTGGCTAGGGCGTCTGAGTTTCGCGCCGAGAAGTTAAAATTTTGCGCGGCGGCGATAATTTTTTCCTTTTTGAGGCGGTATCCGATGACGCCGGTGGAGCTCATGACGGGGTTTATCAGAGGGATTTTTTTGCCAAGCTCGCTAAAAATTTCATCGATATCGGCGATTCCTTGCTCCCCGGTCATCGAGTTTGCGTTTTTAGAATTTACGAGGATAAAATTTGTTTTAAGCTCCCCGCCCGCGCGCTCCTGCGCTCTTTTGAAATGCCTAATCGGCGCAGCTTGAAATTTATTGCTCGTAAAGATCGCGCTTATGGCAAAGGGCTCGTCCGCACGGATAAATCCCAGATCGTTCCCCTGTTTTTTAAAGCCCGAATTTACGCCATCAAAATAAAAGCCCTCGACATTCTGCAAGCCACCCTCGAGCTTAGTGATTTTAAACATATCTCATCTCCTGTGGCTTGTATTTGCTGCGGATGAGTTTTTTAGTGTTGCGGATGCCCTCTGCCGTGCCGATGACTAAAAATTTCACCCCAGTACCGATGAGGTAGTCGCCATCCGGCATCGGAATGAAGCGGCTGTTGGGCTCTTTGATTCCCACGACGTCGGCGTTTGTAAAATCGCGCAAGCGAGTTTCTTTTAAGCGTTTGAAGCGGATCCACGAAAAATCGGGCACCGTGATCTCCTCGATATCGATGAGCGAGTCTTTTTTATACAAGAATCGCTCCAAAATGTTTTCCATATCGGGGCGCACGCTGATCGCAGAGAGCCTTTGTGCGGCGAGCTTAGAGGGTGAGACGATAGAATTTGCGCCGAGTTTTTTTAGCCTCTCGGTGTCGCTGTCATCATCGCTATTTGCCATGATGAAGTAGGGGGTGATGCGACCAAGCTCCTTTTCGTATAGGCGCACCAGCGAGATTATTGCGATATTATCGGCTAAATTTGGACTTAGCGTGATGACGGATTTTGCAGATGACAGATGCGCTTTTAGCATTGTGGTTTCTACATGCGGTTCGCCTACGATGAAATATGGATAGCGGTTTTCTTCAGCGATTTTGGCTAGAGCGGGATCGGGATCGATCACGACAAAAGGCAGATGATTTTCGCGAAATTGCTTGGCAAGCTCGGCGCAGTAGATGTTGTTGTAACAGATAATGTAGTGGTTTTTGAGCCTTGCGATGTTATTGATCATTCGTTGCTCCCTAAGTAAATTTTGAAGTTTGCCGTTTTTTATGACCTCGACGACGACGCCCAGGCAAAACGAAAAGGTTCCAAAGCCCATGAGGATGAATAAGACGGTAAAAATTCTACCCGCGGGCGATATGGGCGCTACTTCGGTAAAGCCTACCGTCGTGAAAGTCATGCCTGCTTGATAAAAGGCGTCTACTAGCGAAAAGCCCGCTATAAAGACATAGCCTAATGTGCCGATTAGCATCATCAGCACGATGGTTATAAGTGGTAAGCGAAAAGGGCGTAGCTGGTCGTAAATTTCTGTATAGAGGTTGATGTCCGGCTTAGTCGAGCCGGACCAGTCGAGGAATCGCTTGATCTTGTCCAAAACAGACATAAATTCCTCTTTAAGAGGTTATTTTGATTGTTTTTTCATAGTTCGTAGAGTTGAGGCGGCTACTTTGATTCGTCTGGTTGAGCCGTCTTGTAGCTGAACGCGGATGGTGCGTAGATTGACCTGGAATTTCTTTTTGGTTCTGTTATTTGCGTGGCTGACGTTATTGCCTACCATCGCACCTTTGCCGGTGATTGCGCATCTTCTTGCCATAATAAATCCTTGATGATTAAAATAAATGGCGATTATATCGAAAAAATTTCAAATTATGCTTAAAATCCGCCGCGGTTTAAATTTAGCGAAATTTATGACAAAACTAAGTAAAATTTCGCATCTTGAAATTTTATAAGGAATCTTAATGTATGTAGCACCTAGCATTTTATCGGCGGATTTCGGCAGGCTCGCGGAGGAAATTCGCGCAGTCTGCGAAGCGGGCGCCGATCTCATTCACGTAGATGTGATGGACGGACATTTTGTACCCAATCTCACGATCGGACCGCTCGTAGCAAGTGCGGCAGCAAAGGCGAGCAGCAAGCCTTTAGACATCCATCTGATGGTTAAAAACGTGCCGTTTTTCGTCGATCTTTTTTTGCCGCTAAAGCCGAAATTTCTTAGCTTCCACATCGAGGAGGAGACCCATCCGCTGCGCCTCATAGATCATATACGCCGCAGCGGCGTCTCGCCCGCAGTCGTGCTAAATCCGCACACTCCGCTTAGCGCGCTGGAGTTTATCTTGGGCGAAGTCGATATGGTGCTTTTGATGAGCGTCAATCCGGGCTTTGGCGGGCAGAAATTTATCCCCTCGGCGCTTGATAAAATTAAGCAGCTGCGCGAGCTGATCGATCGCAAAGGCGCAAAATGTCTCATCGAGGTCGACGGCGGCGTAAACGGGCTGAATATCGCAGATATCGACGAAGCGGGCGCCGACGTCGTGGTAGCGGGCAACTACATATTTTCTTCAAACGACTACGCGGAGGCGATCCGTGCGCTTAAAATTTAGGCGCGGCACAGGGGTAAAATTTTGATGCGTCAGATCGAAAATCTCATAAATTTACTGGCTCAAAAGAGCATAAATTATTACGATTTTATCTCAAAAGCAAGCGATATTGCCGAAATTACCGATCTTTTCGAGCCAAAAGACCTCTCGATGTGGCGCACGCTGGGCATAGAGATAATAAAGCTAGATAGCGGCAAAATCACGCTCAAAACCCGTGAGACGGATATTTCGGATGAAATTTTTTGCTTCGTAGATATCGAGACGAACGGCGGGCTCTCAAACGGCCAGATCATCGAAATCGGCGCGATAAAAACGCGCGGCACGCAGGAGCTTGACCGTTTCGAGAGCTTTGTTTACGCGCCCGTCGTGCCCGAAAATATCACGGAGCTTACCGGTATCCGCGCGGACGATCTAGTGGGCGCGCCGCCGCTAGCTAGCGTGCTGGAGCGGTTTAGACTGTTTTTAGGCGATAGCGTTTTTGTGGCGCACAACGTCAAATTTGACTACGGCTTCATCGACGCGAGCCTGCAAAAATGCGGCTTTGGAATGCTTTTAAATCGCAGGCTCTGCACCGTCGAGCTCGCGCGTCGCACGATCGAGGCGCAAAGATATGGGCTCGGCTCGCTAAAAGAGCTTTTAGGCGTGCAAAACGTCCACCACCGCGCATTTAGCGACGCCGTTTCCTGCTTTGAAATTTTCAAATTCGCGCTCTCGCGCCTGCCGTGGAGCGTGCAAAGCACCGAGGATCTGATACTTTTTAGCAAAACCGCAAAGAGCCTGGCGCTGCCTAGGCCGCAGATTTCGGAGCGCGGCGAGGGCGAAATTTTATAAATCGCGCGCCGGATTTAAAGATGAAATTTTAGTGAAATTTCGCGCCGCCGTTTGAGGGGTAAAATTTGCGCTTTTAAGCGGCGGCGCTTTAATCTGCGCGGATTGCGGTAGCGCAAATTCGATCCGCGCGATTTTGGGCGGCGCAAATCGGCGCGTATGGACCTAGATTTTGAAATTTTACCCTTGCCGTAGCGATTGAATGCGCATAAATCGCAGCGGCGCAAATTTAAAGCGCTACTGCGGCTAGATGTGATTGCGAGCGAACCGAAACGGCGCGAATTTAAGCAGGCGCAGTTTTAAATCGCATTGCGATCGCACCGGATTTAAGTGCAAATGCCCGCAGCGGCGCCCTTTACGTATGCCGGCTAGGCAGATCATGCGATTTTAATTTGCTCGGGCGGGTGCGGCAGCGAGCGCTCGTGGAGCCTTTTTGCTTTCGCGGTTTTGATTTTTGCGGCGATAAATTTTGCGCCCGTCCGCGGTTTTACAACCTTGCTTCGGGCGAATTTTATGAGCGCTTGCAGTCGCGTGGATGCGCCCGAAGCGTCGCGCGCTTTAAATTTTAAAATTTAGCCTAGACGCGCGAATTCGATGCTTTAAACTCTAAAATCAATAAATTTTGCCCGCGCCCGTGCGTCTTTTGCGTCCCAAAAGCGATAAATTTAGCGCGCCCGCACTGCCGCCGCAGATACGCTAGGCACGAGGGTTTTCTGCATTCGCCGCTTAGAATTTTGAGATTTGATTTTAGCTTGAACATGGTCGGTACGTGCCCGTGCCGCAAATTTTAAAATAGAGCTTTATAAAATTTTTTGGCGCTGACCGAAAATTAAATTTCATAAATTTTTATCGCAAATACAGCGCGATCGGAGTAAATTTAACGCAAGCCCGGCCCTGTCGTAGCGGCGCGCGGTAGTCGCATCTACACTAAATTTAGCGATAAGCAAATCCGCGATCCTAATAATACGAATTTGCGCAGACGCAGCCCGCCTCTCATCAAAGCGTCATCGGAAGGCTGAGAGGATTTGCGAGTGGGCGAAGTAATGCGCCGTCGTCGGCCGCCGTCATCTTTCCAAGAAGCGCGATTTTGCGATTGAGCGGCCTTTCTTACCCCAAAATGGACATATCGCGGGCTAAAATTCGAAATGGAATTTCATAGGGCGGATCGCTGCTTTTAAATTTACGTTACAAATTCCATAGCCTGCGAATACGGCGTTAAATTTTAAAATTCTGTCTGTTTTAGTCATGTCTTGAGGTATGTATTGCAAGGGTTCGCGAACCGCTTGATTGGAAAATGAGTTTTAGATCGCGCCTTGCGTATGTATCGTGCGCAGTAAAGTAAAATTTCACGCCGCCCATCGCTGTGCCGCCGCTCAACCGCCCCATTTTTGAAACACGCTAAAATTTCAACAAAGCTTCGCTTCGGTTTTGTTCTAATGCAAAATTTATCCACTTACCGCGGTCTGCGGCGGATGAAATTCTGCTGCCCGTCGTAAGCTGCGCGCGGTATTTGCTTGTCGTGCATGCGCGTCACGGCCCAGCGGGGGTTTTTCGTATCGGTTGTGCGGTTTGCTTACCGCGTATACGCGTCATGGACCAGCATCCGTCTGCCGCAGCCTGCCACCGCTCGTCCGCCTCGTTACGCATATTTTTGTGCTATAAACCGCACGAGCGCTACATCTGCGTCAAGATCACGCCGTGCCTTTAAAGCACGCAAATTTATCCTGCATAAAATTTTCGCTTCTTCGCCGTGCTCGCCGCCTGCCACACTTTGTCGTGCCTGTCTGTTGCGAGCCGCCGCCGCGCTGTATCCCTTGCCCGCGCTCACCACACTCTCTGCAAGCTTTAGCGCCCGCGCCTTAAAATTTCAGCCCAAAAAGCCCTATTTAGCGCCGCGTCCGAGCATAAACAATCTCACTGCTTGTTCGGCGACGCGGGCTAAATTTTGTGTCGCGGTCTCTTTTTCCATTGCGCGCTCAAGGCTCATAGGTTCGTTTAGGATGCAAAAAAATGCGCCTATGCCTCGCTCATTACAGCCGCCGGCACAGGGCGAGATGCCGCCTGCCAGCGCGATTACGGGCACACCGTAGGAAGCGGCGATCTTCGCGACGCCGCAAGGGGTTTTACCCATCGAGCTTTGAAAATCGAGCCTTCCTTCGCCTGTGATGACGAGCTCGGTGCCTTGCATATCGCGATCCAGTCCGATCTCTTCGGTGATGATGTCGATGCCTGGCTTAAGCGTCGCGTTTAGAAAGCTTACGAAGCCAAAGCCTAGCCCGCCGGCAGCTCCTGCTCCGGGGCTATTCCAAAGCTCGCGTCCGAGGTGCTTACTTACGACGCTTGCGAAATTGATAAGCCCTGCATCGAGCTGCTTTACCATCGCCGCATCCGCGCCCTTTTGCGGAGCGTAAATATATGCCGCGCCGTTTTCGCCAAAGAGCGGATTATCTACGTCGCAGGCGATAAGAAACTCGCACTCTTTAAGATGCGGCAGCACCGAAGTGCAATCTATCGTGGCGAGTTTAATCAGATCCTCGCCCGCTCCCGCAAGCTCTGTGCCATTTGCATCTTTAAATTTAAAGCCGAGCGCGCGCAGCATACCCATACCCGCGTCATTCGTAGCACTTCCGCCGATGCCGATGATAAACTTTCGCGCGCCGTGTGCGATCGCATGCGCTATCATCTCGCCAAAGCCATAAGTGCTCGTTTTTAGCGGGTTACGGCGCGATTTTTCGATGAGCGGCAGACCCGATGCGGACGCCATTTCTAAGATGCCTAGCTCGCCTTTTAAGGCGTAGCGCGCGGGCGTTTTTTCGCCTAACGGATTTGCTACGATGACGTCCATGAACTTAGCTTTTAGCGCGTCTGCAAGGGCTTCAACGCTTCCTTCGCCGCCATCTGCGATAGGTTTGACGAGCACCTCGCAGCCTAGCTTTTCGATGCCTGATTTTACGGCGTTGCCCGCCTCAAGCGAACTAAGCGAGCCCTTAAACGAGTCGATCGCGACTAAAACTTTCATATTTTTCCTTTAGCTGGTATCTTAAAATTTTGGAATTTTACAGCGCGTAGGCTAAATTTACGATGACAAGACTGAAGCAAGAGTATAATTTTAAAATCTCGTCGCCAAATTTATGGGGCAAATTTTAAAATTTCATGTCGTGGAATTTTAGAATTTCGCTCCTTGAGGCTTTGTGTGTAAATTTAAAACTATGTTAAGCGAAATTTTAATACTAAGGCATTTGTGCGACGCGGGCTAGCTACGTAAATTTAAAGAATTTTATGTAGCTAGCCGCTGGTAGATGCCCGTAGCGCTCCGCACTGATTTAGCGCGGAAGCGGCTAGAATAAGCTAACCTAGATCAAAAACAGCGACAAAACCCACACGCTGATCATGCCCGTAATACCCATAATTAGGGTTAGCATGGTTTGAGTGCGGTAGCCTTGCTGCGGGTTCATCTTGCTGAAATTCGTAACGACCCAGAAGTAGCTGTCGTTAGCGTGCGAAACGGTCATCGCGCCCGCTGCGATCGCCATTACCACAAGCGCGCCGGACATTTCGGAGGTGAAGCCCAGCACCTGCATCAGCGAGCCGTCCGCGTTAAATGCGCCCATAATCGAAGCGGTGGTGATGATCGCAACGGTGGAGCTTCCTTGCGCGCTTTTTAGGATAGCCGAGATTAAAAACGGAAAGAAAATCCCCGCAGCCTTAATCGCGGTCGCATTGTCCTTGATGTAGGTTACGAAGCCGGCGTCGGTGATGACCTTGCCTAGCACTCCGCCCGCTGCGGTGATGAAGAGGATCGGGCCTACGATTTTTAAGGATTCGTTTGTGATCTCGCTAAATTCGCCTAATTTGCCGGTTTGTACGAGCAAAAATACCGCAAAAACTACGCCCAAGGCTAGCGCGATGATAGGATTTCCTAAAAATTGCGAAATTTCGCCCGCAAATCCGCCTACTTTTAGGATCTTGGCGACGGAGCCCAGCGCCATAAATAGGATCGGTATCAAAATAGGGGCTAAGCTTAAAAATCCGCCTGGCAATTTACCGTATTGTTTAAGCAGATCGTCGTAGCTTTTGGCGATGACTTCATTGGCTTCAGCTTCGCTTATATGCACGCTTTTGGCGACTTTTTTGGAAAAAAAGTATGTAGCGATCAGCACCGGCAAGGACACTACCGCGCCCATTGCGATTACGAGCAGCAGATTGCCGCCTAGACCTACGGCGCCTGCTGCGGCGAT
>ERZ773083.533-NODE-533-length-30801-cov-10.944285_pt1 | contig 30801 bp, 33 predicted proteins | sample MGYA00511465_ERZ773083 | MGnify/ENA primary metagenome ERZ773083 (study PRJEB29015, sample SAMEA2738001) | human oral metagenome | biome: human oral; feature: human-associated habitat; material: dental | place: China | collected 2060 ... | reverse complement strand
GAACCCGTGAAGCCGCCGTGAAAGGGCGGTGTCTTAACCACTTGACCAACGCGCCATACAGAGTGCCGTGTGCGGCAAGTATCAGGCACCTGCCGCACACTCACGAACGCCATTATATGAGATTTTCATGCTCTTGTCAACATCTTTTATAAGCAGCTCTTACTAATATTTGGAAACCATACTCCATCGGCCATTAGAGGCTGACGCCGCTACCTAGATTTGCCCACTGCACATCTGAAGCATATTCTTCAAGCTCCGGCAGTTTTTCCATCAAATGTGCGTTCGTAACCCGCACAAACGTCCCCTTCATACCGAGAGACTTTGACTCAATAACGCCTGCTGACTCGAATTTGCGAAGTGCATTGACGATAACGGAGCGTGTGATCTTCGCCTCGTCAGCAATGCGTGAAGCGATCAGACGTCCTTCATACTTGCCCTGACTCGCAAGCTCCTGCAAAATGGCGTGTGCCGCTTTGCGCTCCGAGTAGGAAAGCGTCTCAACAGCAATGCGTACAGCCTCGCGCTGGCGCGCATCCACTTCGTTCCGCTGCGACGCATCGCGCAGCATCTCCATGCCAACCACCGTCGCTCCATACTCACAGAGCAAGAGATCAGGATCGCCAAACTCTTTTTTGTCCGTTGCAACAACGAGTGTCCCTAGGCGGCGACGCGGCCCATAGATCGGCGTAACGGCAATATTCTGGTCACGGAAAAGTTCCGCCATCTCTTTTTCATAAGGCCCCCCCTCCGCTGATACGCGGAGATTCGCATGGGTCTCCTCCAAACGGTTCAGCCACTCAACATACCTGCGCGGAAACTGCCCCTGCTCTATGACTTCGCTCACGATAAGATCTTCGTCGAAATCATCAAAGAGGGCGTACCCACATATGTTTCCACTTTCATCCGTAATGTAGACGTTCGCCTCAAGAACATTACTCAACACGCGCGAAATACCGTCATACTCCACGTTCTCTGAGCGCTGTAGGAGACGATTGATTTGCCGTGTCTTTCCCAGCAAAGTGATCATCTGAATCCCCCTCTTTCCCGGACTGTCCTCACAGCCTTTCGCAATAAACACGTTCACACCCCGTATCAACCCATTTTTCCTTCTATAAACATCATACTACTTTTTTTCAAAATTTCAAGAAAAACTTGAATCTTTTTCTAGTGTCACAATAATGCTACACCAACAGTCCCAGTATACAGCATATAACAGAAGATTTTTTTTATAATATATTGCCTAATATCCAAAAGCATAGTATAATATCTCGGTATTGCGCGTGTCGGGACAGTGCTTTCCCGACACGAAACGCGCACTGAGGAGGTGTAGCAATGGCAAGTGTATGCGAGGTCTGCGGCAAAGGTCCGATGAGCGGAAACAATGTGAGCCACTCTCATGTAAAGACAAAGCGCAAGTGGAAGCCGAATATTCAGCGTGTCCGCGCCCTTGTGAAGGGTGAAGTGAAACACGTCAATGTATGCACGCGCTGCCTGCGTTCAGGCAACGTTGATCGTGCGATCTGATCTGCGTCCATAGAAAAAACCGTCCGGTATACCGGGCGGTTTTTTCGTAAAAAGGAGGGACAACTGATGAAAACAACCACTGATGAAATCCATGCCGCCAATGAAATCTATGCCGCCTCATTTGGCGATAAGAAAAATCTCCCGCATGCTCCGAAACGCTGCATTGCCATTGTTACCTGTATGGACTGCCGTCTGGATCCCGCAAAATTTGCAGGACTTGCCGAGGGAGATGCACATGTCATCCGCAATGCCGGTGGACGTGTTACAGATGATGTGATCCGCTCACTCCTCATCTCTTACAAAGTACTTCATACAAGAGAATGGTTCATCATCCAGCACACGGACTGCGGCATGCAAAATTTTACAAACGACGAGATACGAACGCGCTTCGATGAGGCGATGTCCACAGGAGATGACATCGCCTGCTCCTCAGAGGCATATTATATCGACTTTATGCCCATCTCCACAAGCATGGAGGAAAATCTCTCCCGCGATATACGCCGTCTGCGCCATCATCCTCTTGTCCCTGCCGGCATCACAATACACGGTTACCTCTACGATGTTCACACAGGGCGGCTCATCCCATCAGAGAAAGCCGAAAGGCTTGGCGCAGAAAAATGCAAACCGAGATGAATAGATAAAGCGCAGGGATATGACAGACGGCATATCCCTGCGCTTTTGCCCAACATCCAAAACATAAAACCATCAATCTGTTTTTCATTCATAAATATTCATCTGCATCCCATTGGTTCAATTCATGCCGTACTTTTCTCCATGTGGGGAAATATCTGTCCATGCGTTCGTAAAAATATGCATTGTGCCCACGCACCCACAGGTGCGTCAGTTCATGAATCATCACATAAATGAGTGCATTCACATTGTACCGTACAAGCCGAAGGTTCAGCGTAATCGCCCCCGTTCGGGTGTTGCAGCTGCCCCAACGCGTTTTCATAATGCGGATACGCCACAATGCGGCGCATCTGCCGACAAGGCGCTCACATATAGGCGCCTGTTTTTGCATCTCCGCCGCAAGCTCCGCACGATAGAGCGCATGGATGGCACCACGGCGCACAGCAGTATCTGCACCTTTGGACATGTAGAGCACAATCTTATCTGCCGTGCGCTCGGCATACGCCTTTCCGTGCATGATCCGGACAACTGTAAGGGGATATTCCGTTCCCCAGAGGAGCACCCCTTCTCCCTCTATATACTGCGGCGCGGATTTTTCAGCACGTGCGCAAATCAGCCGCCGACGCTCCTCAATCCATGTGCGCCTGCAGCTGATAAAGGATTCGATGTCCTCACGTGTTGTTCGCTGTGGCACGCTCATCTCTACGCGCCCCTCCGGGCAACGGACACGAAGGTAGAGATTTTTGATATTCTTATAGGAAACGTGGACAGGAATCTGTGCTGCAACAAGGTATTCCTCGTGCAGCAGCCGCACACGCTTCCTCATGGTACCGCATTGGCACGCATGGCGCGCATCTTTTTTGCAACGTTGTAAATGACACTGAGATCTTCGCCGTCAAACGTATACACCTCACCACAGAAATGACATTTGATCTCTGCCGTACCATCATCACGCAATGCACAAAGATCTGCCTCACCGAGTGTCAGAAGGCGGTCGGTGATATAATTCTTGGAGCAGTTGCAGCGAAAGGCGAGGTCTGTTGTGGAGAGAATCTTTACATCTCCGAAACCACCGAGGATTTCATTGAGCATCCCCGCAGCGTCCACCCCCTCCTCTGCCATACGAGAGACAGACGAAATATGCTGCAGGTGTCCCTCAAGATGCTCTAACACTTCATCCGATGCACCTGGCAGCGGTTGGATAAAAAAGCCCCCCGCACCAAGGCATTGCAGTTCCGGACTTATAAGAACGCCAAGTCCGATGGAGGATGGCGTCTGCTCAGATGTATAGAGATAGTGGATCAGATCCTCTGCGATTTCACCGTTTACAATGTTGACAGAGCCGGTCACAGGTTCTTTCAGCCCCGTAAAACGCGTGACGGAAAGAATCCCGCGCCCGATGCCGCCGCCGACATCAATCTTCCCTTGCGCATTCAGCGGCAGATGCACGTGTGGATGATCGACATAGCCGCGTACAGAACCCTCTGCTGATGCGTCTGCAGTCACCGTTCCGAGGGGGCCATCCCCCTTAAATTTCACCGTAACGGCCTCTTTGTTCTTGAGGTTCGCGGCAAGAAGAAGCGCCCCCGTCATCGTACGCCCCAGTGCCGCCGCCGCGACAGGATAGCAGTCGTGCCGCCGTATGGCCTCTGCGGCCACATCCGTCGTTATTGCTGCAAACGCACGCAGGGTTCCCGCCGCCGCCGTTGCCTTTACCAGATGATCCATAATCTCCCTTACCAATCAAGCGCAAGCTCGTGCAGTACATCTCCTGTATCTATGTCAAAAATCCGAATTGTTCCATCTTCGAGAACAGCGGCTGTATTCCGTCCATCAGGACGCTTCGTGAGCGCGGCGGAACCGGGATTGAGGAACACGGTACTGCCGCGTTTTTCGAGGACAGTGACATGAACATGTCCACTGATAAAAAGATCTGCCTTCAGATGTTGTGCCATGGCATCTTTCTCTGCATCCGTCATGACGGCATCGCCATGCGTGACAATGATGCGCCGCCCTTCCCACACGACATAGGCATAGGGGGACATAAGAGGCACGGCGAGACAGCTCGCATCCACATCAGAATCACAGTTGCCCTTTGCGATGATGACGGGAATCTCTGCGCTGTTGATGCGCTCAATGAGCCCCATCGGATTATAGTCCGGCTTCATGGGGTTGCGCGGCCCATGATAGGCGACATCGCCCGCATGAAGAATCAGATCGGCACCTGCAAAAAGTTTTTCACATACATGCGCCCATGCAGCCTCATGTCCATGTGTATCGCTGATAATTCCAATCTTCATCATTTCCCTCACATCTTCCTCATGAGGCTTGCCATCTCCATCGCCGCCATCGCCGCGTCCGCCCCCTTGTTCCCCGCTTTCGTGCCTGCACGTTCAATCGCCTGCTCGATGTTCTCCGTTGTCACGACACCAAAGATGGTCGGCACCCCCGTAGAAAGTCCTACCTGCGCCACGCCCTTTGACACCTCGCTGCATACATAGTCGTAGTGGGTCGTCGCGCCGCGGATGACCGCGCCGAGGCAGATGACGGCGTCATATTTTCCGCTCCCTGCCATCTTCTTCGCCGCAAGCGGAATCTCAAACGCCCCCGGCACCCATGCCACGTCAATATCATTATCCGCCGTCTCGTGACGGTGCAGCGTATCGAGTGCGCCGCTGAGCAGCTTGCTCGTGATAAACTCGTTGAACCGCGCGGCGATAATACCGACCTTCAGCCCCTTTCCGCTGATATACCCTTCAATGATATTTGCCATATCTGATTCTCCTTACTCCTCCATCATCTGTACAAAGCGATTGCGCAACGATGTATTATAATACCCCAGCTTGTGCAGCACATACCAATCTTCAATGAGCGTTTCTTCAGTGACATGAAGTGCAATCAAAACTTCTCTAGCAAATTCAAGTGTTGCAGAACCGTTCGCCGTAATGATATTTTTATCGTAAACAGCCTGTTTGGACTGAAAATTCGCCGCCCCCTTATACTGCGTCCCCTTCCACTCTTTCATGGCAGACAAGCTGTTGCCCGTATGCTTGACTGTATTAAGTACACCAACCGAAGCCAAAAAAGCAGCCGCATCACAAATGCCGCCGAGCACCCTGCCATTCTGTAAACAATGCTCGACCAGCGGTATAACCCGCTGTGTACATTCTTCGCGCCACCGCATCCCCCCAATTAAAAGCAGCGCCTCGTAATCTTTCGGAACAGTCTCCACGGTATTATAGTCCGGCATAGTCTGAATGCCGCCAATCGAGGTCACAGCATCTTTTGAGAGTGATACTGTCTTAATCTCGAACCTGCCCTGCCCGAGCATATGAATCGCCGTAGACACATATGCTGCTTCCCAGTCCGCATACCGTTCCAAAAGAACCAATAAAACTGTTTTCATTATCCACCCACTTTTACGCATTCCCCAATTCTGCATCTGTCAGCAGATGCCCCATCTTTTCCTTCTTGACCGTCATATACCTGCGGTCAAATTCATGTGTGTGCATAACGAGCGGCACGCGCTCGACGATCTTCAGCCCATACCCCTCAAGGCCCGCGCGCTTCGCGGGGTTGTTTGTCATAAGGCGGATGGTCGTAAGCCCAAGATCAGCGAGAATCTGAGCGCCGATGCCATAGTCACGCAGATCCGGTGCAAAGCCAAGTTCGACGTTCGCCTCCACTGTGTCACGTCCCTGATCTTGAAGCGCATAGGCGCGCATCTTGTTCGCTAGACCGATGCCGCGCCCTTCCTGCCGCATGTAGAGAACAACGCCCTCGCCCTCCGCCTCGATTTGGCGCAGTGCTGCCGCAAGCTGATCGCCGCAGTCACAACGCATAGAGCCGAGCGCGTCGCCCGTCAGACACTCCGAGTGCACGCGCACGAGCACATTTTCCTTGCCGCGCACGTTGCCCTTCACAACGGCAAGGTCACAGCGCTGATTGAGACTGTTCTCATAGGCGAGTAAACGAAAGTGCCCGTATTTACTGGGGAAATCTACATCAGAAATCTTGCGTACGAAGTTTTCTGTATGTTTGCGGTACTCGATCAGATCCTTGATGGTGATGATGTGCAGACCATGCTGTTTGGCAAACTTTTTCAGCTCGGGTGTGCGCATCATATGCCCGTCATCTGCCATGATTTCGCAGCATAGTCCGGCGGGGAAAAGCCCTGCCATCCGCGCGAGATCCGTCGTCGCCTCCGTATGCCCTGCACGGCGCAGCACACCGCCCTCCACCGTACGCAGCGGAAAGACATGCCCCGGACGGCGAAAATGCGCAGGCTTTGCCGCAGGGTCAATGAGCATCTTCACTGTATGACAACGCTCGAACGCCGAGATGCCCGTCGTTGTATCGTAGGCGTCAACGCTGACGGTGAATGCCGTTTCGTGATTATCCGTATTATTCTCCACCATCTGCCCAATCTCAAGTGCGTCGAGACGACTGCCGACAATCGGCGTACAGATGAGACCGCGTGCATGCGTCGCCATAAAATTCATATGCTCTGGTGTGAGTTTTTCTGCCGCGACGATGATGTCGCCCTCATTTTCTCTGTCCTCATCATCGACGACAACGAGCATTTTTCCACTTTTAATGTCCTCGATTGCCTGTTCAATCGTTGCAAAATCTGACATACTATCTCTCCTAAAAACAAGGTATGTTGTGGATATACGATTCTATGATTCACCATGGCTGGTTTAGAGACAGCCTACGGCATGCACAGCACCTAAAATCCATGCTGCAATAAAAATTCCTGTGTAAGCCCTGTGCCCTGTGCGCCGGACCGGTGTCCGCCAAGCAGCTTCAGTGCATATTTGCCCAAAATATCTGTCTCAATGTTGAGCGGACTGCCCACGCGCTTTGCGCTAAGATTCGTCACCGTACGCGTATGCGGGATAAGGCTCACGGTAAAATCTGCCGCGCCCACCGCCGCCACCGTAAGACTGATGCCATCGAGTGCAACCGAGCCTTTCTCGACGATCCCGCGCAGTATGCCGGCATCGGCAGCAATCGTCAGCAAAACGGCATTGCCTTCCTCACGCAGTTCCGTGATACGTCCTATACCGTCGATATGTCCGCTGACAAAATGTCCGCCCATGCGCGTCGTTGGGAGCAGTGCACGTTCGAGGTTGAGCAGTGCGCCGTGCGTAAGTCCTGTGAGCGAGGTGCGCCGCAGAGTCTCCGGCATGACGGCTGCGCAAAAGCCGCGCGCGTCAAATTGCGTCACCGTGAGGCAAACGCCATTCACTGCAATGCTGTCGCCAATCTGCGCGTCGGTTTGGACGCGCTTTGCCCCAATGGTGATATTGCCGCCCGACAGCCCGACAAATGTGCCGACCTCCTCGATGATTCCTGTAAACATTCCGCCTCCTCACTCCCGTGCCGCACACGGATAACCCGTGAGCAAAAAATCTGTGCCAATCTGCTCTGCCGTTATATTGCTAAGACGCAGCGCCGCCTGCGGACTGTCAAAGCCCGCCCCCCCGATGGGTGAAGGCGCCGCGGCGCCCCCCATCAGCAGCGGAGCGATAAAGGCATGCACCTTGTCCACGAAGCCACCCGCAAGGAATGACCAGTTCACTGCTGCGCCACCCTCGACAAGGAGAGAGGTATACTCCCGTGCGCCGAGCCAATCAAGCAGGGCCGCGATGTCTACGTGCTCTGCGCCGAATACTGCGACCTCTGCACCATGTGTGCGCAGGGATTCCACACGCGCCACATCCGCACGGGCACTCACAGCGATCAGTGTCGGTGCCGCTCCATCTGTCACGAGCCTAGCGTCAAGCGGCGTACGCGCCCCCGCATCGAGCACGATGCGCAGGGGATCGTGCCCCGTACGTTCAGGCAGACGCGTGGTAAGACTGGGGTCATCGGCAAGCACCGTGCCGATGCCCACAAGGATGGCATCATTCACATCACGATATTCGTGCACACGTGCGCGTGCATCCTCTCCTGTAATCCACTGCGATACACCCGCATGACTTGCTATTTTCCCGTCGAGTGTCATCGCCATTTTGAGCGTTACGAAAGGGCGCTTCGTCGTGATCCATTTGAGGAACACTTCGTTCTGCCGCCGTGCCTCCTCTGCGAGAATATCGGTGACGACCTCGATGCCCGCCGCTTCGAGCAGTGCAATCCCGCGCCCTGCAACCAGTGGATTCGGGTCACGCAGCGCCACCACCACACGCGCGATTCCGGCAGCAATCACAGCCTCTGCACAAGGCCCTGTCCGCCCATGGTGCGCACACGGTTCGAGCGTCACATAAAGCGTTGCACTGTGCGCCAGCTCGCCCGCCATACGGAGCGCATGAATCTCCGCATGCGGTTCGCCTGCCGCACGGTGCCATCCGCTCGCGATGATAACGCCATCCCGCACAAGAACTGCACCGACCAGCGGGTTTGGTGCGGTGCGTCCGCGTGCATGTTCCGCAAGGCGAAGGGCCTCCTTCATATAGGATTCGTCAAGTTCCCGCCGCTTCTCATTCATGACAACCGCATCCGTCTCACGCGCCCTTTTCCAAACACGATCATCAGTCGAGTTCTGCCCGACTGAACAAATCTAAAATTAAACTCCTGTCCTCACACGCCGCCTTGAATCGACGAATGAAGTCCGCCAGTGCCGCAGTATTACTTGAAAAAGCACAAAACATACTCGCCTCTGGATCAAAGTCAATGTGCACAGACAGCTCCGGACACTTTTCATCCAAAAACACCTGTGCAAGACTTCCCCAGTCATAACCATTTCTCTCAAACCCCTCATCGGCGCGCGTATCAAAGACCTCTTGCAGATACGTTCCGACATTCAGACAGACAGAAGCACGTCCGCCGTCAAGGTTCACCCATAAGAACGGCGCAATCTCCTGCCGAAACTGCTCTGTGTGTTCCATATTGTTCCTTTCAAAAAAATGCCGCCGGAAGTCTCCTTCCGGCGGCACAAAAATGTCCATAAATAGACGCGCCTTTTCTCATCCAGACTGCGGAGCGAAACCACTGATAAACGCAGCACCGTCATCCTGTATCTATCTGGGGACTGCACTTATCAGAGATGCCTTTCTCCTTCACTGTCGGCTTCGGAATCACACCGAATCGTGCTTTCTTAGGTGAAAGCTTGCGGGCTGTACCGCCGGTGGGGATTTTCACCCCGCCTCAAAGAGCATCGCTTGGATTCTATTGTAACACTCGAAATTTCTTCTGTCAATTGGCAATCTTTTTGACGCGGCGGGTCTCCTCTGCGCGCCGCACGACCTCATCGAGATCTGCACCGCAAACCGCAGCCACAGCAGCCACGATGCTGCCCTCAACGAGAGGACAATCCACCAGACGCAGGACGCGATCCTCCATTTCATCGGCAATCGTCTCCACCGTCAGAATCGCACTGCCTGCATCCATGAGAATCGCGACACCATCCTCACAGTATACAGAATTGATCGCACGCACAATGCGCTCATAACTCGTTCCTAAGCTGCCATCCTCCAGCCCGCCCGCTGTTGCGATGCAGACATCTTTTGCCATCATACGGCAAGTTTCGACAACGCCATGGGCGAGTGCTGCACTATGCGTCACAATCACAAGCCCAACCATATCAGCTGCTCCGCGGCTTCAGCCCGCCAATCGCACATACAGCACCCGCGAGCGCCGCAGGAACGAGGGTTGCCGCCTGCGGCATACGCTCTAGGATGAGCGGCCCGATGATATGGTCGTGCATGATCATCGACCCTCCCGTCCATCCGAGAATCGCCGCTCCGAGTACGATGAGTACAGGATACCGATCCATGAGTTTTCCAATCAACTGACTGCCAAAGACGACAATTGGAACACTGATGAGAAGGCCTATCACAACGAGCAGAAAATCACCGGACGAGGCGCCGGCAATGGCGAGAACATTGTCAATGCCCATCGCAGCATCCGCAATGATGATGGTCTTAACAGCCCCTGCAAAAGTATCAGCAGCCTCGATATGCTCCTCGCCCCCCGAAGGGCGCAGAAGCTTCACTGCAATCGGCAGCAGCACCAGACCGCCAAGCGCCTGTAAATAAGGAACAGTGAGAAGCTGTACGGCAAAGTAGGTCATGATGAGCCGAATGAGAATCGCCCCGGCTGTACCGACATAGATGGCGCGCTTACGGAGGTGATGCGGCAGGCGGTTGGACGCCATCGCAATGACAACAGCATTATCCCCTGCAAGCACGAGATCAAGGATGATGATGGAGACGAGCGCCACGAAAAACTGTGATGAAAAAAGCTCTATTTCCACGTACGCCCCTCCTTACTTTGCCATCATCTTGGCAAGTTTCTGGGCGAAGGCAACAGGATTTTCCGGCAGAATCCCTTCGATGAGAAGCGCCTGCGTATAGAGGAGATCACAGTAGTCCTTAAACTCCTCGCTGTCTTTGCCCGCCGCATGCACCTTCTGCAGCTTTGCAAAAAGATCGTGATGCGGATTGATCTCTAAGATACGCCGCGCTTTGAACATAGGATTATTCATCTCGGCAAACGTCTGCTCCATCGAGAGTGATGGCCCCGCCTCGTCCGCCACAAGGCAGACAGCACTGGAGCGCAGACGCTGTGAAATCTTGACTTCGGCCACCTTTTCGCCGAGCGCCTCCTTTACATCTTTAATGAGATCGTCATTTGCCTTTGCAATGTCCTCGGTCTCCTTCTTTGCCTCCTCGCTCTCTGCGTCACCGAGATCCAGATCTCCGCGGCTGATGGAATGGAAAGATTTCCCCTCGTATTCACGCACTGTCTCAACCGCAAACTCATCCACAGGGTCGAGCAGGAACAATACCTCCAGCCCGCGTTCTCGAAGTTGTTCCATCTGCGGAAGCTGTTCTATCGTCGCTTGATCCTTCGCCGTTGCATAGTAGATGCTTTTTTGGCTCTCAGGCATACGCGCAGCGTACTCTTTCAAGGAAACCAACTTCCCTTCCTTCGAGCTGAGGAACAGCAGAAGATCTTTCAGTTTGTCCACCGTATCGCCGCCGGAGTACATGCTGTTGTAGATGCCAATTTTAAGGGAACGTCCGTACTCATTCCAGAACTTCTCATAATCCTCACGCTCCTTCTCGAGTTTCTTTGCAAGCGTTTTGAGGATATTTTTCTCAAGGGCCCGCCCAATGGTCTTTAGCTCACGGCTCTGCTGCAAAAGCTCCCGCGAAATGTTCAGCGAAAGATCGGGGGAATCCACAAGCCCCTTCACAAAGCGCAGATAATCCGGCAGAAGATCCTTACAGCGCTCCATGATAAACACATGACGAGAGTAAAGCTGAATCCCCGGCTCATAGTCGGACTGATAGAGATTGAACGGTGCGCGTGCAGGGATCTCCATGAGCGCTGTATACTCGACCGTTCCCTCTGCCTTCGTGTGAAACACCTCCATCGGTGCTTCCCACTCGTGGAACTGATTCTTGAAGAAATCATTATATTCCTCGGCTTTGATCTCAGACTTCGCACGCGTCCAGAGCGGCTGCATGGAGTTGAGCGTGCGCAACTCTGTGCGCGTTGTTTTCTCCGCCCCCTCGATGACCTTGCCCTCATCATCCCTAGGCATTTCCTCAATCGTAAAATTCATCTTGATGGGATAGCGAACATAATCCGAATACTTTTTGACGAGACGCTGCAAGGTGTAGGTATCTGTATAGTCGGTCTCCCCCTCCGTAAATTCCTTCGTCAGATGAATTGTGACCGTCGTTCCGCGGGCATCCTTTTCAGCCTCCTCAATCGTATAGCTGCCGTCACCCGCCGACTCCCAACGTGTTGCCTGCGTCTCGCCCGCTTTTTTCGTGACGATGGTCACCTTATCTGCGACCATAAACGCAGAGTAAAAACCAACGCCAAACTGCCCAATGAGATCCTTATCCGGCGTGCCGCCGCTCTCCTCCTTTGCCTTTGCAAGCTGCTCCATGAATGCCTTTGTGCCGGATTTTGCGATGGTACCGATATTTTCGATCACCTCTGCACGTGACATGCCGATGCCGTTATCTGAAATCGTAAGAGTCTTACTCTCTTTGTCCGGCACGAGAAAGATCTCGTAGGCATCGCTGCCCTCGAGAATATCCCTGTTCGTCAAGCTCTCAAAGTGGAGTTTATCAATCGCATCCGAGGCGTTTGAAATCAACTCACGTAAAAAAATCTCGCGATTTGTATAGATTGAATGAATCATCAGATCCAGTAATTGCTTTGTCTCTGCTTGAAATTCATGCGTTTCTTTTGCCATCTTATCATACGCTCCTACTGTGCAGTTTTCTGCATACCGTCAGTGTATGCAGTTCTAAAAATACTGCTCTTTATATTACACCACAAACAACAAAAAGTCAAATATAAAATATAATTGTTTTTTATCGTATCTGTTCTATATGCTCCATAATTATATATGAAAGCGTGTTTTCCCACGTTTATCCAAAGACCTTTCCGCTCGTGCGCATATCCTTCATCTGTATGATAATATCAGAGATGCGCTCTACTATATCTATTGTCAGATCCGCGTAGAGCGGCAGGGTAAGCACACGATTCGCGACATGTTGGGCAACCGGTGTATCGGCGGGGTCATAGGCACCATGAAAGCACGCAAAGGAATTTGTCAGCGGGTAAAAATATTTCCGCGCCATGATATTTTTATCCGAAAGCGCTTGAAATACCTCATTGCGGCTAAAGCCAAAGACCTTCTCCTCAATGACGATTGGAAAATAGGCGTAATTGGATTCCACATCCTTTTGAACGGTGTTGAGGCGAATACCGTCCACATGCGCTAAATGTTCCCGATAACACGCAACGAGACGCCTACGTTTTTGAATCGCCTCATCCACATGGCGCAGGTTGCAAAGTCCCATCGCAGCCGCAAATTCATTCATTTTCGCATTGGCGCCGACATACTCCACATCCTCAGGCCCCCGTATGCCAAAATTCTTCAAATCATACAGACGCCGCCCCAGTTTTTCATCATGATAGCAGACAGCGCCGCCCTCGATGCTGTTGAACACCTTCGTCGCATGAAAGCTCAAACAGGAGGCATCTCCATAGGAGGCAACACTCTTTCCCCGATAGCGCTCGCCAAAAGTATGCGCCGCATCATAGATCACCTTCAGCCCATATTTCGTCGCAATTCTTGCAATCTCGTCCACATTGCAGACATTTCCATAAACGTGAACGGGCATAATGGCTGAGGTACGGTCCGTAATCAGCGCTTCTATTTTCTCCGCATCCATCGTATAGTCCTCAGCGTTTATATCACAGAATACAGGCTTTAGACCATTGCGGACAATCGCATGCGTTGTCGAGGCGAACGTGAACGGTGTCGTAATCACTTCTCCCGTCAGATTCATCGCCTGCAGCGTCAGTTCGAGCGCCATATGCCCATTGACAATGAGTTCTAAATGCTCTGCCTGCATATACTCTTCGAGGGCGCGCTGCAGCGCTTGATGTTTTTCGCCCATATTCGTGAGCCAATGCGTCTGCCAGATGTCTTTGATTTCATCCACATACTCTTCAAAAGGGGGAAGCGATGATTTCGTCACCAGAACCTGCTTCTCCATGAAAATCACCTCATGTATTCGTCTATTTTACACACAATATACTTCATGTCATCTATATCATATCGCTGATCGCAAGGCAGGGGAACAATGTCCTGTGCAAATGAATAATCCATACTCTCTAACACCGTGTCCCTCACCACTTCCGGCCAGAGACAAGGAACATAGATCCTATGCTGTTGAAGATACTTACGTAGCCGCAGTCCTTGCCCGGGCAAATAAAGGGGGTACATAAAGAGTGCATATAGATTATTCAGCGACAGCACATTGCGTTCCTTTAATTTCTCATGCAAAGTCGCAGCATTCTCCGAGCGCTTAACTATCACCTTTTCATAGTCAACAGCACGAAGTAAATTATGCGTCAAAGAAGACATTGCACGAATCGGCAGCGTGGCGAACCGTTCCTCTTCTGTCACATAATCAGCATAATAGGACGAAGCATTTCGCTCGTATCGTCCCAAGAGAGGAAGCATATGGTTGGCTGAAGAATCCCGTTCCATCTTCTCATTTGAGAGAGCATCCGCTGCAAGGTAAGCCCCGTCTGAAACGCCAAAATATTTTCGACAGCTATAAATCGTATCAACTTGCGGGAGTGGCTTTTGAAAAAAAGCTTGAACATTATCGACAATTATATTGCCAAACTGACTCTGGTATTGCCGCAGACACGTATCCGAAAGCTGTCCATAGTAATTAACGATATAGACAACTTCATTTGCACAAGTATGATGTGTAAGCTGCGGTATAAAATTATCTTGCAAAGAATAGAAAGCAACTTCTACCCCTGCCTTTTTTGCACCCTCATATACGCTGTCACATAGAAAGCGCGGAATGTAAAGTTTTTGGTAGGATCGCGCCTTAAGAAGAAACGTCAACGCATTGCGTGCACAGTTCAAATCAATAAGACCATCATAATATTCTGTGCCGCAAAATTCCATAAGCCCAAAATAACCGCCAATCTCCCTTTTCATATGGAGCACCATTATAAAAGGCTGTAACAGAGCAAAAGCTCCCGTGTTTTGAGTACAGAGTTCTCCATAAGGACATCAAGGATGGATAGTCCAGAGAGCACAGCGTTCTTTCGCTGTGGATATACAATCTCATGACTCCGCAAAAAATGAAGTTCTATGCCATTTTCAGCAAATGTAGTTTTATCATAAAGTTCCTGTCCACCGATTGAATTGTAATATTCCGTTGCCTGAAACTGTCTGCAGATGTCTAAAACACGTTCTTCTCCATGCAAAATATGGTTTTCTGCCCACGCAGAGGAACGTACCATGTGCGTATCAATTTGAAGATATTGAGCAACTATATGCAGGGAATGTGCAAGAAAATCCCCGAGCTTCTCCTCCCCACACATGATGATATTCTCTGCCAGTGGTATTATTTCTGTATAATGCGGCGCTTTGCGATATGCCATCGCAATCGTTTGCAGCAGTTTCTCTCTCCAGCGTAAGTCTGGATTTACACGAATGTCGCAAATCCTGGAAAAAGATGATGCACCTTGCATCTGCACATTGATAAATTGGGCTGTCCCATGCACATTGATTCGGTTGCGGTGAATCCACCCACTCTTGATAAAGGTAACATCATCATAGATGACATAGGTATCCACCGCGTTCAAAAGCTGCCAATAACCGATGTATGGCAGAAAATAGGGCTGCATAATTCCAAGTTTCATTGTGCACGCAGCTCCGCAAAACGATTCAATTCCATCTCATTCTTATAATCCTCAAAAAGTTTCCGCACATCGTAGACAGGCGCATAGCCAAGTTCCCGTTTCGCCTTATCCACATTCATACAGAAAGCGCCGCTGTTTTTCTTTTCCGGACAGTAAACAATTTTTGAGGGATGATCTTGTGGAGAAAACACCTCGATAATTGTATTGATTTTTTCCTGTAAAGTAATAGGATGCCCCGTTCCTACATTGTATAATCCGCCATCGCGATCAGATGTAATCGCACGCGCAAACATTTGGCTGCAATCATAAACGTAAACCATATCAGAAGCATAGTTTGGGTCTCCCCATAACTCGATCGTCTTTCCTGCTTTCGCAGATTCGACAAAGAGATGCAAAGGGTGTACTGTTTGCTTTCCATTCGGATAGTAATATGGTTCGGGGCTATACAGATAAATTGAGGGGAAACGAAACACAAAATACTTCAACCCATACTCTGCATGATAATGCTTCAAAAGCTCCCGTCCGGAATTCTTTGATATAATATAAACAGAATGATCTCCATGATAACTAAAGTTAAGAGGAAGATCATCTGTAAGCCCATATTCCCCTGGATTGTGAAGCGATATATCAAAGATGCTTGTAGAGAACAAAATACGGTCTGCATGTACCTTGCGGCAATACTCGAGCACATGATAGGTTCCCATGATATTGGTCTGCAAATACTGCTCCGCAGAATATTCCTTCATATAGGCAGGGATCACAGCCGCCAGCAGAATCACAGCATAGACATTTTCTGTCGGCAGATTTGCAAATTCCTCAGGCTTCGTAATATCGACGGATATATACTCTATTCCCATGGACTGAAATACATTTGCCACTCTGCGCCGCCCTGAGGCGATAACTTCATAGTCACTGCATAAAAAATACTCTGATAGATACTTTGCCATATACGAGCCAACATTTCCCGTCGCTCCGAACAGGATAATCTTCTTTTTCATTTGACTGGCCCCCTATGCCTGATTTCCATAAAAATACTTCTGACATTCGGCAATAAAATAATCAACCGCAGCTTCATTCTCTTTCTTAAAATTATCCAGTTTTTCCTTTAGTTTCTCACGCGTAGAAAGCGCGTATGTGATTTCCTCCTCCGAATCCCCATAGGCAACACCATAGACTGTGTCATCTCCCCTCGTATAGTCCGCCCGCGTTTTTCCCTGTTCCGGTACAACGATGGGAATACATCCACATACAGCGGCAATTGTCGCATAAAAGGTCTGCGTATCATAACAGTAGCAGTATTTCTTCTCATTAAAAATCCTTACAATATCAGGCTCGGAAAAATAATCAATGATCGGACCATCAAACGCTTTCGGCAAATCTGTTCGACCACCGCCTTTATGTAGGATATAACAATTCCCTGTACGCGCACCAAAATTTGTCTGGCGATAAAGCCAATTATCAAAATTACTTAGCCGAAGCTTACGGCAGGTAGGGTTCAATTGTGCATCATTAAAGATCTCCCGATACGAAAAATAAAGAGCATCTTTTTCATATGCTTCCTCATCTCCTGGATAACGATTGAAATATAAAAACCATCGAACAATTTTTTTAGCACGCAACATATTTCCCCAAATACCTTCAGAATAAACAACGATTGTATTATCGTCAATATCGGGAAAATACGTTCTCTTACACCCTTTTACGGGAATATAATTGTACCCTTTATAACGATGTTGCTGCAGAAATTTTGCATGTGGGAACAGTTTTGCTTTTATCACCTTTGTCACATCATGACGAAAAAACCGAATCTGATGCAATATTCTTTCCCAAAATGACGTGATCTTTATAGTGCCTTCTGCAATATAGAAAACCTTTGCATTATATCCGCGATCCATGAGCATCTTACACAGCAGATGAAAAACAATCGCACCACCGCTGTTTTGACGAGGTGTAACAAATAAAAAATTCATTGTGCTCTCCCTATTTTACTCTTACTGCACAGGAATGTATTCAAAGTTCTTCTATAATACAACGGGTTTATTGTAGCAAATCCGAAAGTCTTTCGCAAATCACTCCTCGCATTTGGCTGCTAAAAATTTTACCTTGGCATAATATATTTCTAAGCGGTCTATGCTATAATAAATATAATACGAATACACAAAAGAACGGAGGATTTTCATGAAACGCATTTCACTGTATTCATTCGTATGCACAGCCGTATGCGCGCTTGCCCTCATGCTCCCTGCCGGCAGTGCCGCCGCAGAAGCCGTCCCACCGACGCTTACGATCAGCGGCACAGGAGTCGCCCGCATCGCCCCCGACACAGCCGCCATCACGGTTGGCGTCGTTACAGATGCAAAGGACGCGGCACAGGCACATGCGGATAACGCGGCGGCGACGGCGCGCGTACACAGTGCGCTCCATGCACTTGGCATCGCGGATCGTGACATTCAGACCGTCCACTACGACTTTTCGCCGCGCTATGATATGCGGGACGGACGTGACGGCATCATCGGCTACACGGTGCAAAACTCTGTTGTCATCACTGTCCGCGATCTCAGCAGTATCGGCAAGGTGATTGACAAAGCGCTCACGAGCGGCGCAAACCGCATAGATTCGCTCGAATTTACGGCGAGCGATACGCTCGATGCGAAAAATGCAGCAATTGCCGATGCCGTACGCGCTGCAAAGAGCAAAGCACAGGCAACAGCAAACGCTCTCGGCGTCCGCCTCGTCCGCATCGAGAATGTCTATGCAGAGACGCAGTCCGACTCGCCGCGCTCAGCAAACTTCATGCCGATGATGATGGCAAAAGAAGCCTCTGCCGCCTCAACGCCGATTGCCGCAGGGGAGCTTTCCGTCGAAGCAACCGTAAATATCACCTATGTCATCGAGTAAGCCGCGCCTCTTTGCCGTCGAGGCCATGCGCGGCATCTCCATGATGGGGGTCATCGGCATCCACATCGGTGCAGAGTATCTCATGAACCCAACGCCAAACCTTCATCTTGTGGCGCTCTTTGACATCGGCACGCGCTTCAGCGTGCCGATTTTTTTCTTAATCTCAGCTTTTGGTCTGTTTTATGGGCAAAACCTGTCAGCGCCCTTTTCCTACCGGAACTTTCTCGTGCGGCGTACCCGTACCGTCGTCATCCCATATCTCACATGGTCGCTCTTTTACCTCGTCCACGACGCGTATCACTACGGCGTAGGTTTCCCATCGCTGCTCTCTTTGCCCGGCATTCTCTTTTTCGGCAACGCAAAATATCAGCTCTATTTCATGGTCATCCTCATCTGGTTCTACCTGCTGATACCGCTCTGGCGCATCCTGCTTCGTGCGCTGACAATACGCTCCCTTGCGGTACTGCTCATCCTGCAAGTAGCGTTTGACTACTGGTCAAGTTACTCTACTGCGCTGAACCTCTATGTCTATCAGCTTCCCAAGGACACCCTCTGGCACGATCTGCTATTTTATCGGCTGAACTACTGGCCGCTACACTACATTTTCATCTTCCTGCTCGGCGGCTTTCTCGCTCTGCATTTTGATACGTTTCGTTCGTGGATGGCGCGGCAGTGGAAAAATCTTTATGCCGTTGGTGCGCTCAGTCTTATACTGCTCCTTTTGTGGTACTACAAGCTGATTCTATACGATGGCTATACGCCCGTAGAAGCGATTTTCACAGCGCATCAGCTCTCACCGCTCGGCATCTTTTATACCATCAGCGCCTCGCTCGCACTCTTTGCATTCTTCATGCGCCTTCCTGCAGAGCGCCCTGCAGAACATATCTTCCGGCTCCTCGGCAAGCACTCCTATTTCATCTATCTCGCGCACCCGCTCACCATCACCTATCTGACTATGTACATCGCTGCACGCGGCTATGTCCTCACCGCACCGATTGCTCTCTGTCTTTATACAGCGACGCTCATCCTGACCCTTTGGGGGGCAGTCATCGTCCGCAGCATCGGCGCACGTGTGCCGATGCTGAATATGCTGACCATCGGCCTTGCACCAAAGCAAAAGCGGTGACACAATAAAACAGTCTCAGCAATCTGCCGAGACTGTTTTATTGTGGATTGATCAATGATATAAAGCGCATGTCCACGATATGCTAACAGAGCCGACGAAGCGCCTCCTCCGCCATATGTGCGAGATAGCACGCAGTCTGTGGAATCGCCGCAGGATCTACGGTAAATTTCGGATGATGATTCTCCGTGCTAAGCCCCGTACCGATAAAGACAAAGCAGGTTTCCATCGCCTCTTGATAGTAAGCGAAGTCCTCCCCTGCCATCCATGGAGCAGCAGCGACGATCTCGAAGCCCTCTGCCCGCGCTGTTTCCTCTGCAAGAACGCGCCACCTCTTTGTATTGACGACGGCAGGAGGTCCCGCCGTCCAAAGAACCTCTGCACGCCCGCCAAAGGCGGCGGCAATCCCCTCGGCGAGCCGCTCTATGCATTCCTTGACGAGGGTGCGGTCATCCGCATCAAAGAGCCGTATTGTCCCCTCCATCCACACGCGTCCCGGCAGGACGTTCCACGTTGTACCGCCTGCGATATGCGTAATGCTCACGACGGCGGGATGCAGCGGACTGACGTTGCGCGCAGCAATACTCTGCGCCGCCGTCACGAACTGTGCCGCCATGACGAGGGGGTCACAGCCGCGGTCGGGCTGGGCGGCATGTGTGCCGACGCCGTGAAAGATAATCTCGAATTTATCTACGGACGCCATCATGCCGCCCGCACACAGCCCCAACGTCCCCACGGGATAAATGGGGCGTGCATGCACGCCAAAGATGGCAGAAACCTCCTGCAAAGCGCCCGTCTCTAAGATGCAGCGTGCCCCGCCCGGTGCTTCCTCTGCGGGCTGACAGACGATATAGACAGTCCCCGCAAGCGCGGCTTCTTGTTCTTTGAGCATGAGTGCCGCCGCAAGCATCGATGCCATGTGAAAGTCATGCCCGCAGGCGTGCATCTTTCCATCTGTCTGCGAGCGGTATGGCAGTTCTGTTTCCTCATGTATGGGCAGAGCGTCAATATCCGTCCGCAGCGCGATGATGGGCTTTTCTCCTGTGCCGATCTCTGCGACCAGCCCAGTTGCAAGAGGCAAATCGCGCACGCGAATCCCCGCGCGCACAAAATCCGCACGTAGACGTGCTGTTGTCTCAAACTCCTCATAGGCAAGCTCCGGATGTGCGTGCAGCCATTCAAATTCACTGCGTGCAAATGCCATAATTTCCTGCTTTGTCATTGTTCACCTCCGATGTATAAAAGGGCTGCCATACGAAACGTTTTCGCTTCGTATGGCAGCCCTATATTGTCAGATGCGGCCCTCAGCGCTCCTTCCACCGATGATGGAGGTCACGAGAAAAGCAGCGAATATCGTGTACCGACAGCGCTGCCTTTACTTTTTTAGAGCCCCGCTTCTTTTTTCAGCAGTGCCGCCTTATCCGTTCGCTCCCAGGGGAGGTCAACGTCCGTGCGTCCGAAATGTCCATATGCCGCCGTCTGGCGATAGATAGGACGACGAAGATCGAGCATCTTGATGATGCCCGCAGGGCGCAGGTCAAAATGCTTTTGCACGAGTGCAACAATATTCTCCTCGTCCACTTTGCCCGTACCGAACGTGTCCACCATGATGGAAACGGGACGTGCAACGCCAATGGCGTAGGCAAGCTGAATCTCAACACGGTCCGCAAGTCCCGCCGCGACAATGTTCTTTGCCACATAGCGTGCCGCATACGCCGCACTGCGGTCCACCTTCGTGGGATCTTTCCCCGAGAATGCGCCGCCGCCGTGCCGCGCCCATCCGCCATAGGTGTCAACGATAATCTTGCGCCCCGTAAGCCCCGAGTCGCCATGCGGGCCGCCAATGACGAACTTGCCCGTCGGATTGACGAAATATTTCGTATCTGCACGCAGAAGGCTCGCCGGGATGATCTCCTTGATGACCTTTTCAATCATATCCTTACGGATGGTTGGAAGATCGACCGCATCGTCATGCTGTGTTGAGATGACGACAGTATCGACATAGACAGGTTTGCCATCTTCATAGGCAACAGTAACCTGCGTCTTGCCATCGGGGCGCAGATAGGAGAGCATGCCGTTTTTGCGCACTTCTGCAAGACGGCGTGCGAGTTTATGGGCAAGCACGGTCGTGAGCGGCATGTACTCGGGCGTCTCGTTCGTCGCATAGCCGAACATCATGCCCTGGTCGCCCGCACCGATGGCCTCGGCTGCCTCCATATCCCCTTCACGCGATTCGATTGCACGGTCAACGCCCTGCGCAATATCCGGAGACTGCTCGTCCAGTGAGACGAGGATACCGCAGGTATCGGCATCAAATCCATAGTTTGCGTTCGTATAGCCAATCTCACGTACGGTCTGACGGATGATCTTCGGTATGTCCGCATAGCAGGACGTCGAAATCTCACCGACAACATGCGCCTGCCCCGTGGTGACGAGTGTCTCACAGGCAACGCGCCCCATCGGGTCCTGCGCAAGAATCGCATCGAGTATGCTGTCAGAAATCTGGTCAGCGAGTTTGTCGGGATGACCTTCGGTCACAGACTCGGACGTGAACAGCATTTTTTTCATTGAGTAACCTCCCTCGTTTTAGAGAACCATGGTTCCCTCTAAAGCCCCTCATCAGAGAAATGAGCTCCCTGCGCAAGAAAAAGCCTCCCTATTTTTAAGATAAGGGAGGCTTGCTGCCGCTCTCATCTCATAGGCTGCTCCACCTAAAGGAATTGGCACCGTTGACTGAAACGTCATGGTTGCCGCAGCTTCATCGGGCCATTCCCTCCACTGCTCTGGATGAGGTATATTCTCTGCTATGCCTTGCATTGTAACGAATACATGACAGGTTGTCAAGGACTATTTTCACCTGAGATGCTGAAACACTTCCTCCAAGCGATCCAAAATCACCCCCGCAAGTGCCGCCTTTGCCATCAGCGGGTGATCCTCTGATCTGCCGTCTGCATAGAAAATCTTTACATGATTTGTCGAAACGCCAAAGCCCGCATCCTTCTCTGCGACATTGTTGGCCACGATAAAGTCGAGGTTCTTCTTCGCACATTTGCCGCGCGCATAGTCTTCAACGTTCTCCGTTTCTGCCGCAAAGCCGATGAGAATTTGACGGTTCTTTTTCTGCCCCAACTCATAGAGGATGTCAGGGTTGCGCGTGAGGGTCAGCGTCAGCGCTCCATCAGACTTTTTGATTTTCTGCGCGGCGACCTCTGCGGGACGGTAGTCGGCGACAGCAGCCGCCTTGATCACCGCATCCACGGCATCGTATTCTGCGAGCACCGCAGCGTGCATATCGCGTGCACTGCGCACATCCACACGGCGCACGCCCGCAGGTGTTGTGAGATGTGTCGGGCCCGCCACAAGAATGACCTCTGCACCGCGCCGTGCTGCCTCCGCCGCAATTGCAAAGCCCATACGCCCTGTCGAACGGTTGCCAATGTAGCGTACAGGGTCAAGCGCCTCCTCCGTACCGCCTGCCGTCACGAGAATGCGGCGCCCCGTGAGGCTCTCTGCCGCGGTAAAGTACCGCTCAATGGCAGCAACAAGCACGGTGGGTTCCGGCAGACGCCCTGCCCCTGTCGCACCACAGGCAAGCAATCCCTCTGCCGGCGGGATGATCTGTGCACCGCGTGCGCAAAGGCGTGCCGCATTCTCCTGTGTCACAGGGTTCTCCCACATGGCCGTATTCATCGCAGGCGCGATAAAAAGAGGCGCACGTGCTGCAAGTACCGTCGTTGTGAGCATATCATCGGCAATCCCCGCCGCCGCCTTGGCGATAAAGTTCGCCGTTGCGGGCGCAACGAGTACGAGTTCAGCAAGCTCCGCGAGTGCAATGTGCTCGACATGGTGGTGCGTCACCTCTGCCCACATCGTCGCCGCGACGGGCTGCCCCGTTACCTCGCGAAATGTAAGGGGCGCAACAAAGGACGCCGCTGCCCGTGTCATGATGACATGTACCTCGGCACCCGCCTTTTTCAGACGGCTGGCAATCTCTACTGCCTTATAGGCAGCAATCCCGCCCGTAACCCCGAGGACGATCCTGCGGTCTGTAAGTGCGCCCACCGTCAAATATGCTCCTTGTAGAGATCATAGCTGATCTTTCCCTCGGCAATCTCCTCAAAGGCATTTGTTACATTCTTTGTGGAACGCGCCCTTTCAGACTTAATGGGGTCGCCCTCTAAAATTTGGCGCGCGCGTTTTGCCGCAAGGACAACGACACCGTAACGGCTGTCCACCTTTGTCAACAATTCATCTGTAGAAGGATTCACCATGCCGATTTCCACATTCGTTTTCATCACTGTACCTCAATTCATTGATGTTCCATCAAAACTCAAACTGTGTAAAGTCCCGATCTGCACGGAACCGCTCTGCCGCAAGGATGGTCTGAACACGCGTCGTCGCCTCTGCGACTGTATCATTCAGAACGGCGTAGCGATACCGCATACCGAGCCGGATCTCATCACGTGCTGCGGCAAGGCGAACGGCAAGATCTTCCTCTGTTTCCGTCCCACGTCCCGTAATGCGTCGGCGCAGCTCCGCGAGAGAGGGCGGCAGGAGAAAGATGAATGTGCCGTCCGGGCAGCGCTCCATCACACGCAGTGCGCCCTGCGTATCAATTTCCAGCAGGATGTCCTCCCCCGCTGCACGCCGCTCCTCAATGGGCCGCAGCGGCGTACCATAGTAGTTGCCATAGACATCAGCATACTCTAGGAAGGCTCCGTCCGCAATCATGGTTTCAAATGTCTCACGCGTACAAAAATAATACTCGCGCCCGTCCTGCTCGCCCATGCGCAGCGGGCGTGTGGTTGCGGAGATAGAGTAGGCAATATTCGGCTCGCGCCGAAGCAGTTCCTTGCAGATCGTCCCCTTGCCCGTACCGGATGCACCGGAGAGAACGATCAAGAGCCCCTTTTTCATTCCACATTCTCCTTTATGCCTCCGCTCATGCGGTTTGCAGCAGTTTCCGGCTGAAGTGCTGAGAGCACAACATGTCCGCTGTCCATGATAATGACGGCACGCGTCTTGCGCCGATAGGTTGCGTCAATGAGACGCCCCGCCTCCCGCGCCTCCTGCACAATCCGCTTCACCGACATAGAGTTTGGCGAAACGATGGCGATGATGCGCCCGGCGCAGACAATGTCCCCAAAACCGATATTGACGGGTCTGATCTCCATGCTTTACTCCAAATTCTGCACCTGCTCACGCAGTTTTTCGACTTCATTCTTCATCGCCACGACGAGCTGCTGCGCGGCAGCATTGTTTACCTTTGCGCCAATCGTATTCGTTTCACGATTGATCTCCTGCAAGAGGAAATCAAGCCGCCGCCCAACGGGCGCATCTTCAGCGAGTATCGCACGGAACTGTGCAAAGTGGCTCCCGAGGCGCACAAGCTCCTCTGTTGTATTCACCCGATCAGCATAGAGGGCTGCCTCCTGCACAAGACGCGTTTCATCGGGCATGACCTCTCTAAACTCTGCGAGAAGTTCTGTAAGACGGGCACGGTAGTCCGATACAATCTGCGGTGCAATCTCCTTCATCTGTGCCGTCTGCATCTCAAGGCGCTCGATGCGCACTACAAAATCACGAGCGATATGAGCCCCCTCTGCAAGACGCATCACATCGAGTGCATCAAGCGCCTGCCGCACGGCATCTAAAAATACTGTACGCGCAGGGGAAATATCCGCGTCCTCTCTGATTTCAATGACACCGTCATATCCTGCAATGAGTGGGACATCATCCCGCGGCGGCGCCCCAACCGCACACGCCACCTGCTTCAGTGCTGCATGATAGGCACAGGCAAGTGCCTCATTCACATACACTTGATAGTGTTTCCTGCTGTGATCCTCGATGGACGCAAAGACATCGAGTTTCCCACGCGCAACACGTGCACGAATTTCCTCCCGTAAATCCTGCTCCCATGCGCCAAATGCACGCGGCATATGCGGTGCAATCTCCAAAAAGCGCTGGTTCACTGCCTTAATCTCAACCGAAATACGGTAGTCCTCTGTCTCTGCAATGGCCGCCCCGTAGCCGGTCATGCTTCTGCGCTGCATGCTGCTCATACAGCCCCCTGCCAGACACCGGTAAAGACAGGCTCCGCGGGCCCCGTCATAAAAATATGTCCATCCGCATGCCACGCTACATGAATTACGCCGCCATCCACCTCAATCTGTGCCGCACGATCGAGCACATCGTTCAGCACCCCCGCGGCAAGCACCGCACACGTCCCCGTCCCACACGCAAGTGTGATGCCCGCACCGCGCTCCCAGACGCGCATCCGCGCGTGCGTTCGGCTCCTTACCTCAACGAATTCCGTGTTGATCTTCCGCGGAAACATCTCATGCTGTTCAAATTTTGCGCCGAGTTCTGCAAGAGGAAATCCCTCTGCATCCTCCACAAAAATCACGCAATGGGGATTCCCCATCGAAACGCAGGTCATGGCATACTCCTTGCCATCGACCGTAATCGGCTGCGCCACGACGCGCTCCGCACCAAAGCCCGCCACGGGAATCGCATCCCCCATGAGCACAGGCATGCCCATATCGACCTCGACCGCCGTCACCGCACCATTTTCGCGCACGATGCGCGGCACCATGATCCCTGCAATCGTCTCAACGGTAAACTGTTCCTTCCTCACGCGGCCATAGTCATAAAGATAACGCGCAAAGCACCGAATGCCATTGCCGCACATCTCCGGCTCTGTCCCATCCGGGTTGAACTCACGCATACGCACATCTGCCGTCTTTGAGGGACAAACCACCATCAATCCGTCCGCGCCGACACCGAAATGCCGGTCGCACATACGCACGGCGAGTGCTGCAAAATCCACAGGCGTTTCTTCCAGAAAATCCACAACGATAAAATCATTGCCGCAGCCCTGCCACTTCGTAAACTCCATACGTTCCCTTGCCCTCCGTCTGCTGAATCTTCGTGTATTGTACTATGAAACCCCCGCATGTGCAAGGCGCATATCTTGCCTATTGTCCGATCAGTGTGTATAATTTTGTATGGAGGGTAACAGCCATACGGAACGTCAAAGTGAACCTTAGTGGAGCAGACCGCAGCCATGTCGGCCCATAAGCGCACGATCACCTACGTAACAAGGCATTCGCGTGATGTTCGTATGGCGTTTTCATAGAACTTTTGTAAAGAATGGTGATACGATGAGCCTTGACGGATTCTCCATGTCGGCGCTTGTGCGCGAACTAAGCAGCACGCTAACAGGCGGCCGCATCGACAAGATCACACAACCGAATAAGCAATCCATTGTCCTGTCCATCCGTCAGCCGGGAAAAAATCTGCTCCTCTATATCAACACAAATGCCTCCAATCCATCCGCCCATCTCATCGAAACGGCCCCCGAAAATCCACCCGAACCACCGACATTCTGTATGCTGCTGCGCAAACATCTCGAAACGGGGCGCATCGCCGCCATCCGGCAGGAGGGCCGCGACCGCATTCTGCATATGGACATTGACGTCATCGCGGGCGGCGGGCGTATCGTCACACGTACACTGACCCTCGAACTCATCGGCAAGTACAGCAACATCATTCTCACCGAGGACGGCATCATCATCGAAGCGCTGCGTCGCATCGGAGAAAACACGAGCCGGGTACGCACCGTGTTCAAGGGACTTTCTTACACCCTCCCGCCCACACAGGACAAATGCGACCTCTGCACAGCAGACATCGCAGACATCATCAAACGCGTACAGGATATGGCAGATGTAAAACTATTTCAGGCACTCATCGGCACGGTTCTGGGCTTTGGCCCCATCTCTGCAAAAGAGGTCTGCCATCTTGCGGGACTGTCGCCAAACATTCAGGCAGCCGAACTTAGTGCAGCGGACTTTAATGCACTCTCCTGCGCACTCTCCGAAATCCGCACATGGATGGAGCACCCCGCCCCCTCCCTGCGTCTGGACGCAAACGGAAAAGTGACGGCAATGGCGGCATTTCCCTTGACGGAACGCCCCGATGCGAAGCGCCTCTCCTATCCCACGGTCAGTGCTCTCATGATAGACGCAGACAGGCGGCTCGGCAGCTACGTCATTCCCGACCGTGAACGCTTCCGCCGGCTCGTACGTACAGAGCTGCACCGCGCCCGTGAAAAGCATGACAAATTGGCCGCAGAAATTGCCGCCGCCGAGAACGCCGAAGAACAGAAGATCTGTGCCGATAATCTAATGACCTATCAGTATGACCACAAAGACCATGCCGATGACGCGATTACAGTTGCCAATATTTACAGTGAGACAGGGGATACGCTCACCATCCCGCTCGACCGCAAACTGACCATTATCCAGAACATGCAGGCATATTACAAAAGATATGACAAGCTCAAACGTGCACAGCAGCTCCTTACCATTCAGCAGGAGCGCTGCGCGGCAAGCATCCGCCATCTCGAAAGCATCGAATCATCCCTCGACTCCTCCACACGTCTCGCCGAGATTGCGGAAATTGAGGATGAACTCATCCTCTCGGGCTATCTTCATGAGAAACTAAAAAAACGCAACAAAGACCGCCGTGCGCACCCGTTCTCCTTTACTGCACCCGACGGCACAGTGATCCTCATCGGCAAGAACAATATGCAAAACGACATGCTCACGTTTAAGACCGCAGCGCCTTTGGACATCTGGCTGCACGTGCGCGACATTCCCGGCTCCCATGTCATCCTGCGTACAGGCGGCACCCCTGTACCCGATGAGACACTGCATCTCGCCGCACAGCTTGCCGTACATTTCAGCAAGGCATGTGGTTCCTCGAACGTCCCTGTTGACTACACCGCCGTCCGCTTCGTTAAAAAACCATCGGGCGCCGTCCCCGGCTTTGTCCGCTTCGTAAACGAAAAGACACTCTTTGTTACCGAGAACGAGGAAGAACTTGCCCCCATTCTCGCACAGAATCCAACACGCTAACACACTTCACCCCGACAACATGCAGAGCAAGATGTTCGCGTGTGGGCACACCACAACATTTGTGAAAGAACCGCTTTTCCCTCGTATATCACCAATGATGTACGAAGATCGTATTCATCCAACATATTGTTCATATAGAGAAGGGATGGCGTTCACCATGATCGAGCAAGTTCAAGCAATCCAGTGTGATAACTGCGGCGGCGCGATGTACTCCGATCAGAAAACGGCGTGCTTTGTTTGTGCATTCTGCGGTACATCGGTTCCGTGGACGAACGAGCAGATCTTTTGGGCGTCGCCGATCACATTCCGTCACAAGCCGGTGCAGATCATAGACGGCGCGATGAAGCTGGGACATGTGGAGGTGATGACGTATGTCGACCCGCACAACGAGCGCGTGCTGAGTCAAAAATACCGCCAAAACAGCGTCGCGGACAAGCTCAAATGCTGGGATGATACGACGGTGGAGGCGTTTGCGGGCGTCTGTCAGCTCACGTTCATCTGTCCCTTCTGCGGCGGTGCGTTCACGGGAGAGTCGACACAGCATTTCTTCACGTGCAGCTACTGCAACAACACGTTCGAAGACGAGCAGCTCGTGCGTCCCGGCGCGTATCGGCGCACGTTCATCATGGGCGTCGGCGCGGAGAATGTACCCGGGAAGGCGATTCCATTCGCCGTGACGATGACACAGGCACAAAACGCCGCACGCATACTGGTTGCGGAACAAGACATCAAGCGGCGCATACAGGAGGAGATGACGGCGGTCTACATCCCGTTTTCACTCGCGGATCTCCGTGTCAAAATGAGCGTCCACAGCAATCGTGGCGATTTCGAGGCGTACGAGGAGATCGTCAACTGGGCGTGCCCCGACACGACGCTCTATGACATCCACCTGCTCGATCGGCTCGACCCGTGGGATTTCGGCGCGGTGACACCATTCGATCCCGCCTTCGCCGAGGGACGCTTCCGCATCGCGTCGACGGCAAACAACGCCTCACGCGCGGATGTGATCGACAATCTCCTTGCGGAGCGGCTCGTCATCGATCTGAAGGACAGCTTCGCACTGACGAAGGCAAAGATCTTGCTCTGGGGCCGGGATTTCCGCAAGCACAAGAGCGCGACCTTCCTCCTGCCCGTCTACTATCTGGATCGACGCGCCGAGGACGGCGAAAACGCACGGCAGGTGCGCATCGCAGTGAATGGACAGACAGGCAAAGCCGCTGCGCTTTTTTATCAGTATGAAAAAGAGGAACGCTATTTGACACTGCCCCCATCCCATCCTTCAAAGATGTCCTCAGAGCACACCGTCCGCACACCGCCCGTTCCAATAAAGTACGTGGATGCCCCCTTCCTGTACCGCATCACGCCGCTTGAGGAAGTCCTCAAATAACCCCACAACCGTACTCTTTTCCCCTTTCGTGCGCAGTCTTTCAGCCTGCTTTTCTTACGATTCGTAGAGACTAAACGAAACATATTTGCGATTTTTTCCAAGAGCAAGATACTGCCCATGTCCGATATACACAGGGGCAACCGAATCCTCGGTCTCCTCCTGCGGTGTATCGGTCAGGCCATAGGCACGGGCGAATTCCTCACATGTGCTGTTCATCGTCAGACCCGTGCGGTCAAAGTGCAGTGTGCATCCCGGCAGGAGAACGATGCCTCCAACCACCCCTGCGTGATCGTATACAATGACCTTCTTCTCCGGATAATACATTCCATAGGTATAGATACGTCCCCCTGCCTCATGACGTACCGCATCTGTCAGCTTTACCCCTGCGCCAAAGTACCGCGCTGCATCTCTCATACGCATACCGGGAGCAACGCCGCCAACCGTCTCATAGTAGGTCTGTGGCTTACGCAGGAGCGCCTCGCTGCTGTCCACCGTGATAAAATATTGATCATCCCCAAAACGCGTCCATCCGATGTAAAGATCGCGCATTCCCGTCCCCTCTGCAATCTGAAAGACGCCGCTGCCGCGTCCGGAGCTTCCCACAAGTGAGCCCAGCGAAAGAACGGGGCAGCCGTTTATCACACCATCCCCGATGGTTACAGCCACCCTGCCGTCTGCATCATACCACGTCCCCGCGAGCCGCCCGAGATAAATGCCGCACATCTCTGTGTCCCCATGCGCCGCTGCCACGCCCTGCCCTACAAGCATAATAAGCGCACAGGTGAGGAGCAAAAGAAGTCGTTTCATATCTTATACCTCCTATTCCCGCAAAAAAGTCCAGCCCCTTTTCTAAAAATTCGCTTTCTCGTTATTGTTTTCCTGCATGATGTATTGATTCACGTTTTGGCAAATCTCACTACCCTATGTGCTGCATGGTACAGTTGCGATAAAACCCAAACGTCGCTCACCATAACAATTCATCACAAAAAACTCTCAAGAACAATGACCTGCCCCCCAAAAGTTAGACTTGAGAAATCTAACTTTTGGGGGTATTGTAATGGCAAAATACAGTATGGAATGTAAACTGAAGATCGTGAGAGAATATCTTGCAG
>ERZ773083.532-NODE-532-length-30850-cov-5.563338_pt1 | contig 30850 bp, 30 predicted proteins | sample MGYA00511465_ERZ773083 | MGnify/ENA primary metagenome ERZ773083 (study PRJEB29015, sample SAMEA2738001) | human oral metagenome | biome: human oral; feature: human-associated habitat; material: dental | place: China | collected 2060 ... | reverse complement strand
TTTCTTACGTACGAAAATATTTTTTCTTACGTACGGAAATTTATTTTCTTACGTACGGAAATTTTGCGCCTTGCCCACAGCGCTCATTCACTGGGCGCAAGACGGGAGAAAAACGAGGCTTCTGAGGCTGGACGCCTTGCCCAGCGAAGGACAAAAGGAAAGGGCTGGCTCCGCAGTTGCGAAGCCAGCCCTTCTTCGTTTGAGGCGGGGGAAGGGGAAGGCGATTGCCCGCCGGGAAGGGAGGGAGTAGCTACAACGCCTTAGCCCCGAGGGCGAGGGGCGAAGGGAAGGAAGCTACAGCGCCTCGGACCAGAGGGCAAGAAGATGTGGAAGGGCTTCGGCCAATTCGGGCATCGAGCCGAAGATAAGATCGGCGCCTTCATCAGAGAGGGCAGTGTCGGGGAGCAAGCCGGTGTTCACAGCGATCGTGAAGATCCCCGCTCCGACGGCCGCGCGGACACCCATGGGCGCATTCTCCACGACGAAGGCTTCCGAGGGGCGTACCCCCGCCTTCTCCAAGCCCATCAGGTAGGGCTCGGGGTCGGGCTTGCCTCGGTGCACGTCCTTGCCCGTCACCATGAGGGCGGGCGAGAAGACCCCGGGGAAGGCGCTGTCGAGGCGGTCGAGAAGCGAAGGCTGCGACGAGCCCGTGACGACGAGGCGACGAAGGGCGGAGAGTTGGGCCAGCACCTGCTCGACGCCGGGAAGAGTCTTGCCGGAATTGTAGCGGGTGAAGAGCTCGGTCTTGCGCTGGTAGAGCGAAGTGATCTCTTCGGGCGTGGCGGGACGACCGTGCGTGCGCTGGTAGAGGAGCGTGATCGTGTAGCCCCCCGTCTGGCCTTCGAACCAGTAGGCGTCTTCCTCGCTCATCTTTAGACCCGCTTCCCGAGCAGCTTCCTGCCACGAACGGCTGTGCGCTGGCATGGAGTCGAAGAGCACGCCATCCATGTCGAAGAGGGCGGCCCGAAGCTCAGGCGCTTCGGGTGAAGGGGCGAGGCGACGGCGATAGTTCTTTAGGGCCTCGAGGACTTGAGTCTTGCGGTCGATGATGTGATTCATTATGCTGTGGCGCTCCCCTGGACCTTATGCCCAAGGAGCTTGTCTACGACGAGGGCGATAGCTCCGTCGCCAGTCACGTTGCAGGCCGTGCCGAAGCTATCCATGGTGATGTATAGGGAGATCATCAGCGCTTGCTCCTCGACGGTGAAGCCGAGGATCGACTGCAGGATCGCTAGCGCCGCCATGATCGCTCCGCCCGGCACGCCTGGAGCCGCCACCATCGTGACCCCGAGGAGCAGGATGAAGTGCGTGAAGAGCCCCAGATCGTACGTGCCCCCTTGCATCAGGATAAGGGCTAGGGCACAGGAGACGATCTTCAGCGTGCTCCCCGAGAGGTGAATCGTCGCACACAGAGGGATGACAAAGGAAGCGACGCCTTCGGAAGTGCCGTTCTTCTGGCTCTGAGCCAGCGTCACGGGGATCGTAGCCGCCGAGGAAGCCGTGCCCAGCGCCGTGAAGTAGGCTGGGAGCATGCGCCCCAGTAGACTCAAGGGATTCTTCTTCGTGATCACCCCGGCGATCGTGAACTGAAGCAGGAGCAGAAGGATGTGCAGGGCGAAGATCACCCCGATGATCTTGATGAAGACGACCAGCACACCGGCGACCTTGCCACTGCTCGCCATCTCGAGGAAGATCCCGAAGATATAGAGCGGGAGAAGCGGGATGATCACCTTCTCGATGACGCCCGAGATGATCTCCTTGACGTCGACGATCACGTGCTTGAGCGCCTTCGACTCCAGATGAGCTACGCCCAAGCCTAGGATGAAGGCAAGGACCAGCGCCGTCATCACGCCCATCACCGGAGGCATCTCTACGGTGAAGTACGGCGTGAGCGCTTCGCCTGCACTCTGGAGTTGCTCTACCTTCCCTGGCTCGATCAGGTGCGGGAAGATAGCATCCCCCGTGAAGTAGGCCAAGTAACCGGAGAAGACCGTCGAGCCGTAAGCGATGGCTACGGTGAGTAGGAGCATCTTCCCGGCGCTGTGCCCGATGCTCCCGATGGCTTCCGCCACGAGGGCAAGGATGATCAGTGGGATGGCAAAGCCGAGGAACTGCGAGAAGATTGCGTTGAAGGTCAAGAAGAGGCGCGTCACCCCATCAGGCACTACGAGCCCCAGGCCGATACCCAGAGCGATGGCGATGATGATACGGGGAAGGAGCCCCAGACGAATGGCTTTCATGTGTCGTGTAGTTAGTGTGAGTGTATGTGTGAGTGGTCGTTTATCCGTTCATAAGTCCGTATTTAAGGAACAGTAGCGACCAATATACTCCCTCTAGCGAAGAGGCTACGTATATTGGTCGCTACTCATAGGGTCGTGCGTATGGGTGCTTAAGCTTGTCTATTCTGGCGCTTGCGCTCGGTCTCGTCGAGGATGATCTTACGCATACGCATCGAGACGGGCGTCACCTCGACATATTCGTCGGGGCGGATGTACTCGAGGGCATCCTCTAGGCTGAAGACCACGGGTGGGGCAAGGGAGACCTTGTCGTCACTACCCGAAGCACGCATATTCGTCAGCTTCTTGCTCTTGCAGACATTGACGGCGAGGTCACCTTCTTTGGTGTGCTCGCCGACGACTTGGCCTGCGTAGACTTCTTCCTGCGGAGCGATGAAGAAGCGCCCACGGCTCTGCAGGTTGTTCAGCGCATAGGCATAGGCCGTACCCGTCTCCAGAGCGATGATCGAGCCATTATTACGACGCTCGATGTCCCCCTTCCAAGGCTGATATTCGAGGAAGCGATGGGCTAGGACAGCTTCCCCTGCCGAAGCGGTAAGCACGTAGTTATTCAGCCCGATGATCCCACGCGAAGGGATGTGGAATTCGAGGAAGGTGCGGTCGCCCTTCGTCTCCATCATCGTCATCTCTCCCTTGCGGCGAGTGACCACGTCGATGATCTTGCTGGCTGATTCTTCGGGGAGGTTTACCGTCAGGAGTTCGACGGGCTCGTGGGGCACTCCGTCGATCTCGTGGATGATGACCTGAGGCTGACCGACCTGGAGCTCGTAGCCTTCACGGCGCATGGTCTCGATGAGGACGGAGAGGTGTAGGACGCCTCGGCCATACACGATCCAGCTGTCGGCTGTCTCGGCGGGCTCGACACGCAGAGCTAGGTTCTTATCCAGCTCCTTCATCAGGCGGTCGTGGATATGACGGGAGGTGACGAACTTCCCTTCACGCCCATAGAAAGGCGAATTGTTGATCGTGAAGAGCATGCTCATCGTCGGCTCATCGACGGCGATGGTCTCTAGGGGTTCGGGGGTAGCGACGTCCGTGAGGGTCTCCCCGATCTCGAAGCCTTCGATCCCAACGAGCGCACATATATCGCCCGACGAGACGCTATCGACCTTCGTACGGCCAAGGCCTTCGAAGATGTTCACCTCCTTGATCCTCATCTTTGCGATCGATCCATCCCGCTTGCAGAGGGCGACCTCCTGCCCTTCGGTGAAGGTACCTCGGTGTACACGCCCTACGGCGATACGCCCGACATAGGAGGAGTAGTCTAGCGAAGTGATCAGCATCTGTGCAGGCCCTTCGATCTGCGTAGGAGCAGGGATCTGCTCGAGGATGGTATCCAGTAGGACAGAGATATCTTCGGTGGGCTCTTTGTAGTCCTTGCTCATCCAGCCCTGCTTAGCGGAGCCGTAGATGGTCTCGAAGTCGAGCTGCTCTTCGCTAGCGTTGAGGCTAAACATCAGGTCGAAGACCATGTCCTGCACTTCCTCGGGACGGCAGTTAGGCTTGTCGACCTTATTGATGACGACGATCGGCTTGAGCCCCATCTCGATAGCCTTCTGCAGTACGAAGCGTGTCTGAGGCATAGGACCTTCGAAGGCGTCGACGAGCAAGAGACATCCGTCGGCGAGATTGAGCACACGCTCTACTTCGCCCCCGAAGTCGGCGTGCCCTGGGGTATCGATGATATTGATCTTGACATCCTTGTAGCGGATGCTGACATTCTTCGAGAGGATGGTGATCCCACGCTCTCGCTCTAGGTCATTGTTATCTAGGTAGGTATCTACTTCGGCAGCCTTATCATCTCTGAAGAGTTTGCCGGCCAGGAGCATCTTATCGACCAGCGTCGTCTTACCATGGTCGACGTGGGCGATAATTGCTATGTTGCGAATGTCTTGCATCTTAATATATAAGTTCGTCTATTACGGCGACAAAGGTAGTCAATTCTATACACTTAGCCCGTGTAGAGAGGAGAAAAGACGAGTAGTTTCTACCGAGAATTAACACTTGGAGAGGACGACCGAAGCCCCAAGGGGAGGACGAAGAAGAGCTAACCTATAAGTACTCTCAGCCTCAGAAGACCCGGAGGGCGATGTAGGCGCAGGCCTCAGCATCCGCTAGGGCGTGGTGATGGTGATCCAGCCTATAGCCCACGTGCCGAGCGACGGTGTCTAGGCGATGGTTCGGCAGGCGGGGGAAGACCCGACGTGCCTGTCGACAGGTGCAGAAGAAGGCATTCTGATGCGGAGGCAGTCCGTAGGCCGCCAGCACGGCACGCAGACATCCTTCGTCGAAACTACTATTATGTGCTACGAGCGGAAGGCTTCCGATGCGAGGAAGAAGTTCCCGCCAGACCTCATCAAAGGAGGCCGCCGTATTCGTATCCCGAGCCGTCAGGCCGTGCACCTCGGTATTGAAGCGACTGTAGTAGTTCGGCAGTGGGCGTATCAGGCGGTAATAGGTGTCTGTGATCTGGCCACCTTCGACGAAGACCAGACCGATGCTACACACGCTACTTCGCTCTCTGTTTGCCGTCTCGAAGTCTATTGCTACAAATGTATCCATCTTGTGTAAAGGAGTAGCTGTTTCTACTGGAAGGTAAAGGTACGGATTTAGCCCCGTCCAAGAAGTCGCTTCCCAAGGGAGCTGGGAGGGGGTGTTTAGGACCCTACGGTAGGTCGCCGAAACGACCTACCGTGGATCGGTCAAGCGACCTACCGTGGGTCGCTTCGACGACCTACAGTAGGTTTTATTTGGGGGTCTTCGAAGGGGCTAAGAAAAGACCTCCTTTCTACCCAAGGAAAAGGGCCAAACGAAGCCCCCGAGCAAATTCAGTAAAAACCGGCGATGTGGCTCTGCTAGCTTTGGCGTACCTTTGCCCCCCGATATATATCTTTGCTCTCTATGAAATTAACCCCTATACAGCCTCAATATTCAGCGCTCTTCATTGACGTCGACAATACCCTGCTGACCTTCCGCCCCTCCTCTGAGACGGCACTTCGGAAGACCTTCCTTGCTCAAGGCATGAACTACGAACCGACGTACTTCGAAGTCTTCTATTGGATCGGCGAAGTCCTCTGGAGCCAGCAGAAGCGGGAACTAATCAGTGTCCAAGAGATCCACGATCTGATCTTCCCCCGCCTCCTCCAGGCCATCGGACTTCAGGGCGACAGCCAGGAGATGACTCGGCTCTTCCACCAGCTCCTCCACGAAGAAGCTGTCCTCGAGCCCGAAGTCACAGAGACGCTTGACTACCTCAGCCAGCGCTACCGCCTCTACGTCGCCTCCAACGGTATGGTGGACATGCAACGCTCCCGCCTGAAGAAGGCCGGTATCCTCGACTACTTCGCCGACCTCTTCGTGTCGGACGACATCGGTGCGGAGAAGCCTTCGGAGACCTTCTTCCTCGAGGCTATGCGTCGAAGCAACACCCAGCCCAGCGACGTCCTCTTCATCGGCGACAGCATCAGCGCCGACATGACAGGGGCGGCTCGTGTAGCGATGGACCGCTGTTGGTACAATCGCCAAGGCAACCCGCTTCCCGAAGCGCTCCCCCTCAATCACGTCATCCATCGCCTCGGCGAACTCAAGTCCTTCCTCTAGGCTCTTCCCCGACCTTTTCCCCTGGGCTCCCCCAAGCGTCCTGAGTCATCTCACCCCAAGGTCTCGCTCCGTCCCTCTGCCACCCTTCGCTTCGGCTCTACCCTAACCTTCGCTTCGCCTCTCCTCCTCTTTGAAGCGAAATGCCCCAGAGAGAAGGCTGAGTTATCACTTTTGGAAGTGTACAGATATTATTATACCTTTGCGGAGCTTTCCAGCAAGGGCTTGATCAAGGAGCCCCAATCTAAGGAGAGGTGCTCGAGTGGTTGAAGAGGCACGCCTGGAAAGTGTGTAAACGCCAAAAGCGTTTCGCGGGTTCGAATCCCGCCCTCTCCGCAAAGAGGCTTCAAAGTGACTGCAAGATGGTCGTCAGAGAAGCCTTCAAAACAAGAGTAAATCGTTGTAGGACATGGTCTTACAACGATTTTTCTTTGTATGCAGTCCATAGACCTGACGGCTTACCCCTAGGGTCTAATCGTCATCAATCGGTCAAATTCTGCTACAGAAACTGCTACACAAATCGGGGCGTAGCAATTAGTGTAGCAGTGACGGCTAAATGAAGGGCTATTTGAAGACTGCAACATGCTCTCATTCAATGTGTAAGTAAGTAACTTTGTAGCACCTGCTACACTAAGGAATGATGCATTATGAGACAATCGTTCAAGGTGTCCTTCTACCTACGCTCCAACTACGAGAACAAAGAAGGCAAGTCGCCCGTCATGCTACGGATCTTCCTCGGAGGAGCAATGAGCAATCTTGGCTCCACGAAGATCTTCGTAGACAAGGCTCAGTGGAATAGCAGAACCAGCCGACAGAAGGGACGCTCCTCAGAAGCCCTCGCTGTCAATGCCAGCCTAGATGCCATCTCCGCCAGCCTCCACTCCCTCTACCACAAGTACCAAGACGACCAAACGATCTCGCTGGATAAGCTCCGCTCTGCCTACCTCGGGCAAATCCAGGAGTTCAGCACCTTTCTCCCTGTCTTTGACAAGTTCATCGATGACATCCGTCAGCGCGTGGGGCACACCATCAGCAAGGAGAGCTTACAGAAGTACAGCGTCTTGCGTAGGCACTTCTTCGAGTTCCTAGTGCACCGGTATAAGCGTAAGGACATCGGACTGATGGAACTCACGCCTGCCATCATCCAGGACTTCGAGCTATACCTCACGACAGTAGCTCTGTGTGCCTACAACACCGCAGTTAAGAAGATGAAGACCTTGAAGACCGTCACTATCTATGCCCTCAAGCGGGGCTATCTCCTCCAAGATCCCTTTCGAGATCACCACTTCCACCTCGCCCCAGTGGACAGAGGCTTCCTCACCGACGAGGAGATCCTGAGTATAGCCAACAAGGAGTTGACCATCCCTCGCCTTGAGCTCGTCCGTGATCTCTTTCTCTTCTCCTGCTTCACAGGACTTGCCTACATTGATGTGGCCAACCTGCGGCGGGAGCACCTGGTCACCCTAGATGGGAAGGCATGGATCATGACTCGAAGGAAGAAGACAAGAGTAGAGAGTAACATCCTCCTCCTGGACATCCCCAAGGCCATCATCGAGAAGTATAGCCCTAGTACTACTCCCAAGGACGGGAAGCTTTTCCCCATCCTCTCCAACCAGAAGATGAATGCCTACCTCAAGGAGATCGCTGACGTATGCGGGTTGCAGAAGCGGCTCACCTTCCATCTGGCCCGCCACACCTTTGCGACGATGTCGCTCAGCAAAGGTGTACCGATGGAGAGCGTCTCAAAGATGCTGGGGCATACCAACATCAAGACCACGCAGATCTATGCCCGTATCACCAGCAAGAAGATTGAGCACGATATGGAGCAGCTAGCAGGTAAGCTCGATAAGTTCAACGAAGCCATGGGCCTCTAAGCCTATTCTCTCCCCTTAACAAAAGCCCCATTATGAATCAGACTAAGAAAGAGCTTTCCTACTTCCGACTGAAGCTGGAAGGCTACCTCAGAGACCATCATCCCGAGCTAATGGCCGACAGCGCCTGCATCGGAGCTCGTGCAGACCTAGCCCTCTCCACCTACTGCGATAGCGTAGCCCAGGGCTTTTCACACCTCGAGGCGGAGGCAATGGCCAGCGAGATCCTCTATCAGGGACTCCACTTCTCCAAGTATGACACCCTCGTCTCCATCCTTGAGCAGGAGTTCTCCGAAGAGCTTCCCGAGCCCCTTCCCCGTAGGCTCGCACCCATCCTTCTGGGCAACAAGTCCATCCAAGCGGTCTTCTCAGGGTACGAGCTCCACGATGACTTCGACGGCAGTCCTGAGTACGAGCTACTCTACACCGAGCTGACGGGTACCATCGTCCTGCTCATCGAGGAGAACCACCTCCCCACTCTCGACAAGGCTGAAGCGTAAGCTCAAGAACAAGTTTCATCCAGGGGACATGCGAGTATCAAGAGCCAAGATATACGCTCCGCTTCACACGTCAAGGGGCAAGAGCCCTTGCCCTTTGTGCCTCGGAGCATCTTGTCCCTGCTCTTGAATCTCTAGCATGTCCCCAGATATGAATACTCAAGCAATGAATCACGATCCACACAGCCCCGTCTTCATCAGGGGCAAGGCCTCTCCCAACAAGCAGGTGAAAGAGCAAGCTCCTCCCTCTCGCTCCATCGACTGGCGACGCCTCATCGAGCTGGCACTTCTCCTGGCACTAGTGGTAGCTGCCCTCTACCTCGTCTCTAGAGTCGTTACACCACAAGTCGTACAGATCATGAGCGTCATCGTGGGCTTCCTCCTGCTACGCTTCGTAGTACGAACAGTCCTACAGGTCACCTTCACCATCCTCGGCTTCCTCTTCTGGCTAGCCATCTTCGTGGCGATCCTAATCTGCATCCTTTAGCAAGGATACTTCCTCATACTCTAGACGGGTGGCTGGCTCTTAAGAGCTAGCCACCTTTTTACTTTCGACTTATAGGCTTTGCACTTCTGCTTCTTCATCCAGACGCTCCACTTAATACGTAAGCGACGGATGCTGTTTCTTTTCCCTCGCAAAGGTAGGACGGGGCTTGGGCTACCCCAAGGTCGGTGCCTGCGGTTGGCAGGGAAAATCTCCACACTTCCGCCCTGAGGGCTCCAGGTCGTATTTTCCTACCAAACCTTGTGTCCGCCATCGCCCCGCTACCTCTGTCTTGCTCGAAAAAGGAATCAGCATACTCCGATCGTTGGACGCATAAAAAAATGTCACTATGGATAAGCAGAACGTAAATACCACAGCTCCGATGAAAGGAAAAGGAGATAGCTCCTCCTCCCATTACCGCATAAGTTCGGGGCTTGAGGAGTGTGCGTGTGCCGTTGCGACTAAGTTCGTGAAGTGGGAGGTACAACCCTTGGAAACCCTCTGTGCCTGTGAAGCCTACCTCCTGCGTGTGAAGCTCAATCGTGGCGAAGCGATGAGCCGTGAAGAAAAGGATTGGCTATGCGAAGCCGTAAACAACAACACCTACTTCCGCACCGCCATACCCGTGATGGGCTACCGCTTTGACTTCTTCGATGTGCTGAAAAAGTACTTAGTCAAGCAATACGGACAATGGGCAGAATACTATGCCCCGGACCGAACGAGCCTACGTAAGCTCCTCTACGGACGTATCAACCAGATTGTAGAAATCCCTAAATACTAAGGACAATGAACGGAACAGAACAATTCACCCGTACCATAGCCGAGTACCTCAACCTACGAGCAGCTACAGACCCTCTGTTTGCTCCTAACTTGGCAAAGCCCCACAAGAACATCGAGGACTGCATCACCTATATCCTAAAGCAGGTGCAACAGAGTGCATGCAACGGCTTTGAGGACGAGGAAATCTACTCTATGGCGGTACACTACTATGACGAAGACGATTTAGATGTGGGTAGACCTGTCGCCTGCCATGTGGTGGTCAATCATACCCTAGTCCTCACCGAGGAAGAGAAAGCCGAAGCACGCAAGCAGGCGATACTGCAGTATCAAGCCCAGGAGCTACGCAGGTTGCAAGAGCTGAAGCGAACAAAATCCAAGGCAAGCACCGACAGCGAGCAAGTACCCCAACCCTCCCTATTTGATATGTAGCTATGAAACCAAGAAACAAGTTTGAGCGAGCCGTCCTCGCTCAAAGCAAGCACCTCCGCCCCATAACGAAGGCACAGAGGCAGTGGGCATTCCGTGAGTGCATTGACCACTATGCCTACCGCCTACCCAAGGGCAAAACCACTTGCATGGATTGTGGGCATTCGTGGCAAATGATTGAGCCTACCGAGCGTTGCACCTGCCCCCAGTGTGGGGCAGACTTAGAGGTCATAACGACAAGGGCGAGGAAGTTAAAGCAACGCCAGTATTTCACAGTACTGACTACTTCGGGAGGGTATCAAGTCTTGCGTATGTACTTGCTTATTGCGGGTATGGAGAAAGGCTACCAAGCCAGCTCCTCCGTCATGGAGATTGGTCAGTATTGGTGGGATGGGCGTGGCAGGCAGTCTATTGTCGCCGTACAGCGAACGATGGGACATTATATAGATAGCTTTGCCTACTATTCGCCTATGGCTATTCGTCGGGACAACGAAGCCTACCGCTTCGTCGCTCGTTGCCCTCTATGCCCTAAGGTTAAGCTAAGCGATACCCTAAAGAGGAATGGCTTTAAAGGCAAGTGCTATGGCATCGCTCCCACAAGCCTTATCCCAGCGCTCCTCACGGACAGCCGAGCCGAGACCCTAGTGAAAGCTGGACGTACCGAGCATTTAGCTTACTTTCTCAGCTGTCCAAGGAGTTGGGATGCCTATTGGCCAGCCTACAAAACCACACTTCGCAGGGGCTACGACATCACGGACATCGCCCTTTGGTGCGATTATGTGGATATGCTCCGTAGATTAGGTAAGGACACGCACAACGCCCACTACGTTTGCCCCGGGGACTTACAGCAAGCCCACGACGAGGTACACCGAAAGTTGCGAGCCCGACAAGAGCGAGAACAAGAGGAGCACAAACGACAGAAGGCGCAGGAGGATGAAGCACGATTCCAAAAACTCAAAGCGCCATTCTTTGGTATCACTTTCACTGATGGTACTATCCAAATCCGAGTGCTGGAGAGCGTGCAGGAGTATATCGAGGAAGGACAAGCTCTACACCATTGCGTATTCACCAATGAGTACTACCTCAAGGAGAAGAGCCTAATTCTATCGGCTCGCATTGAGGGCAAGCGGATAGAAACCATTGAGGTATCGCTTGAAACGATGCAGGTCATCCAGTGCCGTGGCTTGATGAATCAAAATACCGAGTACCACGAGCGTATCATCGAGCTCGTACATCAGAACATGAAACAGATACAAAGCCGTGTAGCCTAAGCACTGCCCGAGTACAACGCTCTTAAATAATCGACCGCTAAACTACGAAGCCCATGTTTTTGGCAGTCAAAATCTTCTGGCTGAAGTGCTTTATATAGAGGTAGCTCCTTAATAAAGGATAAAGAAAGTTTACAAAACTTAGAGGGATAACGAACTCCCAAAATAGACTTACCTGGGTATAAATCTCTCACAACCCACTCTATGGGCTTAGGAATAATCTTCCTCCACACCTCGCTTAAAGCAACAAATTCTTGACAAGAAATCGTCCCATGACGATAGTATAGCAGCCCACCTGAGTTACACGAAGTTAATTTATTCAATTCATCAATATCTTTATCTTGATCCAACTCGACATACTCACTCTTCTTATACCCGATTTTATAACATTCACGATCATAATACATTACCCCCATCTGAGGTGATAACGGGAAAAATATCTGAAGTCCTCGAGAACCTAAAGCATAACTATCCTGCTTCATTCGCTCCATGAATTGATCATATTTAGCAACAGGATTATCACTGGTTATAAACGCCTTCCCTGTCTTATTCACAAGTATCTTGACACTCAAATCCCTCATAATATCGCTTATTTGTTCATGAGTAGCTACTGAGTATACAGCAGGGAAGGGGGGAGGCTCTCCTATAAGGTGTGATACCTTCTCTTTAAAACTTTCACCTTGATCTCCCCCCGTATCAGTCGACATTTTGGAAAATACATCTGAGAGAGATCGTACCCTCTGTTCATACCACTGCTTAACACAGCTTGCTTGTACCTCAGTTCGCCCAAGCTGAATCACGGTAAAGTCAAACAAAGTATCCTTATCCTCTTTACTCAAAGGCTCTGTAGGGGCGGCGATTATTTTGTCAAGAACCTTTTTAGCAGAAGCTTCTAGATTACTTAGTGCTTTTTCTATTTCCATATTATCTGAATAGAAATAGTCTCTACTAGCTTGACCTTTAATGGATGCTGAAGGAATATTTTTCTCAGACTCTAGAATGTATACCCCTACATTCTTCTTATCAATAGAAAAGTACCTCAGATAAAACTGAGGCACATAATGCTGATTCTTGGTCTCTGCCTTTTTCTTTTGCTTCGTCATAATCATACTTTTTGAAGCTAACTCCCAAATAGTATGCCAGGGTAAGCTCTTCTTAAACACGACCATTATACCGCAGACAAAGTATCCTGCCCTTAATACTGACAACAAGAAAAGAGTATGAATAAATTCAACAATACTCGCAATAACTGCCATTTAGACAGCTCTTATCTCCTCTGCCTTCTTGTTATTGAAGGTAAAGGTCAGCTGCTGCACCTTACCAAAGTTGTCCTCGATGTACACGTCGATGGTCTGTCGGTCTGCTGACTGCGAGGTATAGTACAGGCGAAACTCCTCCCTCACTAGGGGATAGCGGTCATTAGGCTTGAGTGCTGCTCCTTTATCCAACCTCAGCATCCCCTTACCCTCGCTTTGGAAGTAGCGAAAGGTATAGCGGGCTCCAGCAAAGCGACCAGCTCGCTTGAGGGAACATCGTATCTCAGCCGTTTCGCCCCTATGGATGCCCTTCTGGACGGGCATCGTCTCCAGCGAGAAGTCATAAGCCTGCTGTACCTCCAGCTCGCGGTCACAAGCAGGGAGACAAAGGCTCACTACGGCAAGTAGCCCCACAGCCCACAGCGTATTCATAAGTTTCCTTTTCATTATTCTTCTTCGTTCTATAGGTTAAAGCGCAGTCCCAAGGCAAGGGCGGGACGAAAGCGATGTAGATCAGACCCGAGGAGCAGTCGCCCCTGAGCCTTGAGGACGAGGAGCAGCCTATCGGAGAGGAAGCACTCGACGGAGCTATGCACCGCCCCACCATAGACGAGGCGTGAGCGGTCAAGAAGCGTCGCCCCATCGGGTAGCAAGGACTTCTCTTCATTGAGTTCTTCGTAGCCACCGAGGGTAGAGACCCCGAGGTAGGCAAAGATGTTCTTACCCCTATCCGAGAGAAGCGGCTGCATATAGCCCAGCTGAAGAAGCATATCACGCATCGGCACGTCATAGTCACGATACGCGAGTCGCTGCACTTCATATTCCGCCAAGAGGAAGGCATAGCTAGCTCGCTTGAGGTACTTCGTAAGCGACACACCAGCGCCCCACTGCTCTTTACTAAATACCTTCTCTCCCTTGATAAGTGGCACAGACGCGATGACCTCAATCCCTTGCTGCTTCGGGATGAGTCGCTGTGCGTTTGCAGAGATGAATCCACAGGCAGCACAAACGAGGAGTAAATACAACTTCTTCATGGGGCTACCACTTGAGTTTAAGGTTGTCAATCTTCCTGGCAAGTAGAAGGTCTTCCTCATCGAGGTAAAAGGCTAGCGTGCGTCCGCCACCTCGTTCGTAAAGCCTTACCTCAAGCTGTTTGTCCTCGGAGAGGGTAAACTGCTCGAGCACGAAGACCGTGCGCTCGCACCCTTCCGCACGCACTTGAGTCACCTCGTGGTAGGCTCGTAGCGGTTGCAGGACCTGCTCCTGGACGGCCGTACGTCGAGCCACCTTCTTATCGACGACCTTGAAGCTGATGAAGTCCACCGAGTAAGGGAGGTTCGTCTCATTGTCGATGCGAGTATATAGGTAGAGTAAGCCATTGTGCGCATAGAGGCCACGCAGAAGGAAGCGTATCCCAAACTGGCGCACCCCGATGTGTTTGACCGTCCGCTGATCATTCTGATGGATGGTCTTCATCATCAGTTTCACGAGGATGGGCGACTCACTCCCCAACTCCTTGAAGTAGATGTCAGCACGATTGCTCGGTAGCCTACCCTCCGTGCTTGACAAGAAATCGGCCATCTCGATGCTGAGCTTCTCAGGCTCTTCGGCATACTTCACATTGAAGGCATAGAAGGAGCCATCTTCACAGATGACACTCATATTGGTCTCCGTCTCAAAGTCTCGCACGGCGGCCTTGACACGCAGGACATTCTCCGCATCCTCCGCTTTCCCTGCGATGAGCTTGTTGCTCCCGAGGTCTACGTAGCGGATAGCGGAGGGGAAGATCAGGTGCGAGGTCTTGTCAAAGGTGACCTCAAGGCCATAGGGCAAGACCACACGCCCCGAGGGGATGCTCTTGCTCATCCCTTGATAGAGATCGCCCGTGGAAAGCGGACGATAGCCCGTCTGAGCTCTCAGACTATCGGTCGTAGTCTGAGCAAGGGCGGTAGTCATACTCGCCCCGAAGAGCAGGGCGGAAAGAATCCATTGCTTCATTGTTATAGTGCTTTTGCTGTTTACTTACTGGGAACTAAGAAGAGACGATAGCCTCCTTTGAGGGTCACTTGGAGCGTGCGGAGCTTCTTCTGAAGGAGCTGGCTCGCTCCTTGCATCACGCCACGAGCTGCTTCAGAGATGATCTGATCTTTGGCCGAGCTCGCAAAGGTGAAGGAAGTGCCTACCGAGCCTCCTATGTTAGCCCCTAACTCCTTCAGGGCAGAGACCTGCTCTGCCCCCGGGATATAGATCCCCTCCTGCCCATCAAGGTCATAGGCCGAGAGCTTGACGGGGATAATACGCCCACCGATCTCCATGCTCTTGACAAGGAGCTGCAAGCGATTCCCCCCGAGCTTAGCCTGAGCGATTAGCAAGCTCTGCCGTGGGATACGTAGCTCCCCTATACAAGCAGGCTCTAAAAGGCGCAAGGCTACATAGTCTCCCTCCCGTAGTGCCGTCGTATGATCGACCACCACGGGCAGGGTGTTGCGCTGGGTGGAAGAGGGCTGAGCAAGCGCCGAGTGAAAGCCTAGATGACGCACCTTACTCCCGTACTCCTGCATGAAGGTTGAATCGGCCATGGGCTGAGCTAGGCTAGAGACCAGGTGCTTGGGATCTGCAAGGACCTCCATCCTGGGCTCTTGGGGAGTGCTCTCCGCGTCTGGTTCTACGATGGGCCTTTCTTCTGCTCGAAGAAAGGCTTTGGCTGGAAACTCCCCGCCCTTGGGTAGATACTTGGAGGCCATCTGATAGCTTCGCTCCATTAGGCGGAGCTGCTTTTCCTCCTCATCATCCGCTTCGCTCTCTTTCTTACGCAGAGCTTCACGGAGGTCTTCGTTCTCGGCTCGCAAAGCCTCACGCTCTTCTGCATTAGGATCCGGGGCATAGAAGGAGCTCAAGAGGCGCTTATTCTCCTCGTAGCGCTGGAGCGAGCCCTCAATCTTCGTCGAGGAGCTCTGCCCTTGCCCTTGTGCCTCGAGGGAGGTGGGGTCCTCTGCAAAGTAATCCGAGAGGCGCCCAATCTCAGCTTGCGTCTCACTCTCTGAAGCCGACTTGTCGCTGAGCTCATAGCTCTTGAGCTTGTTATCGGTGAGCTGGCGCACTGTTGCCTCAGGGATATCTTTATTGAGCCCCTCTTGCTCTGCGCCCTTATCCTTATCCGAGGGAGCAAAGATGAACCAAAGGGAGAGGGCGCAGAGCAGCCCCAGCCCACCAAAGACCAGCCCCTTGCGAAGCTGTTCCTGCTGTTTCTTATCCATAGTGTGCTATCTTTTGATGAGTGATTCTCGAGAGTTCACGCCCGAGGCTATCCAGCTGAGACGGGCGGAGAGGTGCATCCAGATGCTGGCGTCTGGGAATAGGTAGCTGGCGTGCTTCCTGCCTGGGGAAGAAGACCTGGACCAGCATCATAAGGGAGCAGGCTAGGTAGAGCACACTGATACCGTAGACCACATATCGACGAGCCTTGGGGCTAAGCCGATCACAGTAAGCCCGAAGCCAGTAGTGCACCCCGAGATAGTAGCGATAGAGGGAAAAGCGAGTAGACATGGCCTTAGCGTTTATAGCTCCGTAGATCTTGGTTCTCACGTACAAGGAAGTGCTCCATCAGGAAGCCCTGCGGGTTGTCATCCGAGCGGACAGAATTCTGCAGCGTGCAACTCGTCACCAGGCTTCGCTCGGTGACATTACTCTGCCTTAAGATGAACTGCCTGGCGTAGGTCGTCACCTCATAAGGATAGCTCTCAAAGTTGCAGTGGATCGAGTCGATCACAATACGCTGATTGACATTGCCCGAGATCGCCCTGTTGTAGTAGCCCTGCTCCGCTAGGTCCTTGTAGTAATCAAAGGCTGACTTATCACAGAGGGCAAAGGCACGGGACATGTTCTCCTCAATAGCATCCTTGTCGGGGGCGATACTGAAGAAGAGCTCATGAAAGCGACGGACATGCTCCCTCGCCTCCACAGGGCGATTACGCGAGGCATCTTGGCTAAGTGCCAGCATCAGGCTCTTGCCCTGATCTAAAACATAAATCTTCTGACGCTGCCTTTCGGCAAAGCGATAGGAACTATAGAGGGCATAGCCACAGACTCCGGCTGAGAGCAAGGCAAAGAGGAGGATGTAGAGGCGGATTTGACGGAATGCCGTCTCGATATTCCTTAATGACTGAAATTCCATAGTGTATACGACTCTCTTGTGTTACTTTCCTTTGATGAGAGCACCCTTGATACGTCCACCAAGGTTGCCTATACTGGCACCTGCTCCTGCAGCTGCGGCCTTACCTCCAGCATAAGCCCCTTGCATCCCGCGCTGAGCCACCTGATTGACATTGCGTCCATAGGAGCCGATACCGCCTCCAGCTTCAATAACCCACCCAGCGACCGTAGGTCACAGAAGTAGCCCACCATGCCAATGAGGAAGAAGACGATGTAATACCACGAGCCTGATTCAGGCAGGTAATTGGGATCGCTCAGGGCGGAGATGTCCTTCTGGATCATCAAGACCTGGATCTTCGTAAGCAGGGCCGTAAGGATGGAGCTGACGGGTAGCCACAGATAGACCGAGATGTAGCGAGAGAACCACGCCGTCAAGGAACCCGACAAGCCATCCCATACAGCGAGACCAAAGACGACTGGGCCAAGGATGGATAAGACGATCAAGATGAAGGTGCGTAGCGTATCAATGATCAAGCCTGCGGCATGAAAGAGGAGCTCCATCAGATCATGAATCAGGTTCATAAACCACTGCTTCGTCTGATACGCCGCCCGCTCAGCATACATCCCTGCAATGGTGATGGCATCTTCGGGGCCGATGATCCCCATCTCCTCGATCTTTTGGTCAAACTTCTCATTGGAGACCAAGTAGGCGGTCTCGGGATTACGGAGATAGGCCTCTTCCTTGAGTTTATCCCGCTTGGCCGTAAGCGCGGCAAGCTGCCCTTCCTGCTTGTTGACCATGGCTTCTGTTCCCTGCACCACGGGAGATAGAACGGTATTCATCGTTCCAAGGACCACCGTAGGGAAGAACATAATACAGAAGCCCAGGACAAAGGGACGAAGAAGCGGATAGACATCCACAGGCTCAGCTCGCGCTAGCGAAGACCATACCCGAAGAGCTACATAGAAGAGAGCTCCCAGTCCGGCAATGCCTTTGGCAATCCCCGTCATCTCCCCAGCCAGGGGCAGCATCTCCTGATAGGTTGAGCGAAGAAGCTCGTGCAAACTTGTAAAGTCCATAAGCCCCTCCCTACCAGTAACGACTTACCTCACTGCCATACAGACTACGAACAGCTGAGAGATCCCCCTTAGCTCGGGCACGCACATAGCTGACCGAGATGTTCTTCTGCGTGTAATACGACACGAGCGAGCGATACTCTCGGAGCGTCGTATAGATGCGATCGATCATCTGCATACGCTCGCTATCGTTCATCGAGAAGACATTGCTCCCTGCAACAGACTTGAGCTCCTTGAGACTCTCCCCGCTTTGCTCCAGAAGCTTCGTGTAGCCAGAGGCGATGGCAGCCAGCTCGGAGGGTCTGAAGTTCTTATCCTGCAGCATCCGCTTGTAGGACTTAACATAGATCTCAGAGATATCACCCACCATCAAGACGCACTCCTTGACCTTGTAGGCATCGCCAATCAGGTTATTGACCTTCTTCAAGGCTTCGTAGTACTTCTTGGTGTCATTGTAGAGCTTCTCAATCTCTTTGAAGCCCGCCAGCGTGTTCTTGACGGTCTTGCCCGCCGTGGCAATCTCTTTGACCGTATTGGCAATATTGCCAGCAAAGTTCATGGGATCACTCACCACCCACTGAGCATGGGCTCGTTGCGTGAAAAGGCTCCCTCCTAAGAGAGCCATCAGAAGGTACTTCTTCATTGTCTCTGTTGTTTTAGCTGCTTATTTCTTCTGCCGTTTTTCTTGAGCAAGGAGTCGTATCGCTCCCTCCATATCACCCCCAAGACGCTCGGCCCGCTGGAGTACCTCCAGCTTCTCGGTCTCCTCGGTCGTATAGGTGAGGTACTCCTCAAGGGAAACCTCCGTAGCATAGACTGCCGACTGCATCCCGCCTAGACCAATCCATACCTCTTTGTAGAGGCGTCGAGGGTCATTACTCTGATTGATGGAAAGGATTTGGCTCTTCTCCTTCTCCGATAAGCCAAGCATCGCCTGTATGCCATCGAACTTGGTCATGTACTTACGCTGATCCAAGAGGATCTTACAGTCCGAGTTATTGATGATGCTCTCCTTGACGATGGGCGACTGAATGATGTCATCCACCTCCTGCGTCACGACAATAGCCTCGCCAAAGAACTTTCTGACCGTCTTATAGAGGTACTTGATATAGTCCGCCATATTGGCCGAGGCAATCGCCTTCCACGCCTCCTCGATAAGGATCATCTTGCGAATCCCCTTCAAGCGACGCATCTTATTGATGAAGGCTTCCATAATGATGATGGTCACCACCGGGAAGAGATCTTTGTTGTCCTTCACCTGATCAATCTCAAAGACGATGAAGCGCTTAGATAGGAGATCGATGTTCTTATCCGAGTTCAGCAGGAAGTCATAGCGCCCTCCTCGGTAGTACTGCTTAAGCGTTGTAAGCAGGTTATTGATATTGAAGTCGGAGAGCGTGACCTGGATCTCCCGCTGCTTCATATCCTCTCGATACACATCACGCAGATACTCGTAAAAGGTATTGAAGCATGGAGTGATTGTGTGGTCGGCTCTAATCAACTCGATATAGGCATTGACCGCCGAGCCCAATTCACCTGCCTCTGTCTTAGTAATCCGCTCCTCAGAAGACTTCCAGAGGGTAAGCAGGAGCGTACAGATGCTCTCGCGCTTCTCGACATCGAAGACATAGTCATCGGTATAGAATGGATTGAAAGAGATGGGGCGCTCATCCGAGTAAGTGAAGTACACCCCATCCTCTCCCTTAGTCTTGCGGTGTATGAGTTCGCATAAGCCTTGGTACGAGTTACCCGTATCGACGAGCAAGACGTGGGCGCCCTGCTCGTAGTACTGCCGCACCATGTGATTTGTGAAAAAGCTCTTGCCACTACCCGAGGGCCCAAGGATGAATTTGTTGCGGTTGGTGATGATGCCCTTCTTCATCGGCAGATCAGAGATATCTAGATGAATTGGTTTTCCCGACAGACGGTCGGCCATCTTGATGCCAAAGGGAGAGAGCGAATCCTTATAGTTCGTCTCAGCCGTGAAGAAGCAAAGCGCCGGCTCGATGAAGGTATAGAAACTCTCCTCCGAGGGGAAGTCTGCAGCATTCCCGGGAATGCCTGCCCAATAGAGCGTCGCTGTATCGATGGTATTGTGCCGTGGCGTACACTCCATCAGGGCCAAAGCTGAGCCAACATCGTTCTTGATCTGGCGGAGCTGATCCGCCTCACTGCTCCACGCTAGCACATTGAAGTGGGCACGAATGGAGGTCAAGCCCTGAGAGTGGGCTATATTGAGGTACTCCTGTATCCACTCCTCGTTGATCTGGTTGCTTCGACTATAGCGTGCCAAAGAGTGCATGTTTCGCGCCTGCTTCTCAAAACGCTCGAGGGTCGCATCACTATCCTCGATGAAGAGGTACTGATTGTAGATATGGTTGCAGGAAAGGAGCAAGCCCACAGGCGAGGCAAAGCTCAGGCGACAGTCACTGCGATCTGTGGATAGCCGCTCATAGCGACCATCGGTACTGACCCGTGTCGGAAGATCCTCCGTATCGCTGAGCGTATGCAAGCAAAGCCGGTGATCCCCAACACGGACCAGGTCCGCTCCGAGCTGAATATCTTCAAGCGAAGCATGTCTCTCCTCTGAGAGGCTGAAGTAGCGATCCAAAAGCCCAGGAGTATCCTCCGTTCCCACAAGCTCATCCTCAGTCATACGCTCCAGACGAAGGAGCAGCGTGTCATTGATGATGCGCTCAAACTGGTCGACCGCCTCCATGAACTTGATGACGGCATCTTTATCTTCGATCTCCTTTGGAACAAGACGCCCTCGGCAGAGCACAGAGAAGTTACTCTGCTGAGCCATACGCTTCCTATTGCTCTTGGTTAGGAAGAGATAGACCGAGTGCTTGAGATAAGGACGCTCATTGAAGTGGCGCTCCGAGGAGCGTGCGAGAAAGCTAAGCTCTCCCTCAGAGAGCTTGCCCTGATACTCTTCGCTGATGAACCAGTCTTGCTTATGTACGATACTGAAGTTAGGAAGCACCTTGATGGCCTTATGCCATGCCGAGTGCATCGCTTCATACTCCGCCGAGGTCACGGTGAAGAGCTCGGGTAGCTCCACCCGAAAGGCGACCGTGATGTCGGCATCCTTACTGATCAGGCAAGCTTGCTCAACAGCAAGCAGAGGGAACTTGACCTCCAAGCTACAGGTCTTGCTCTTGTGTCTCATCTTCTGGACGATTTGAGCCGGTGGAATAAGTGTAGGACGCTACGACGATGAGCCAAGTACCGGGGATGAGAGCGTAGTGCCCCCCGCTTCATCAGTCCATGCTCGCCATACTTGCGGTTCATAGTGAAGGTTTGCCACACCAGAAGCGAGGCACCCAATACGCCTATGCCGAGGCAAAGCAGCTGGCTGACGCCAAGGAGGTAGAGTACGACCACCACGATGAAGGTCGCCAGCAAGCCTCCAGCGAAGAGGAAGAGGTACTGCGCTTTCAGCCCCTTAAACTCCACCGTGCGTCCTACGCCTTTATTGATTTCCCAGCTGGCCATTACCTACAGGAAGAAGGAACGCAGGATCGTAGCCGCCACGATGAGGAAGATACAGGCACCAAACCAAGAGGCTGCCGTCTTACTCGTATCTGGGTCACCCGAGGAGAACTTGTTGTAGACCTTGATACCCCCAATGAGCCCTACCACAGCTCCGATGGCGTAGATCAGTTTCGTGCCAGGATCAAAGTAGCTCGTCACCATCTTCGTGGCTTCGTTAATCCCTGCCATACCATTGCCTTGGGCATCCGCAACGACGGGTGCAAGGAAGAGGGCTAGTAGCAGGAAAGCAAGTTTTTTAGTGTTCATATTCTTGGATCATGAATGATTACTATACGGGAATCACAGGTAATAGTCGAGCCCTTGCATGTCAGCTCTGGCGTCTTGACTTGGCGGAAGAGGCGCTGCCTCTTCCGTCTCAGACTCCGCCTCACGGATAGCCTGAAGGAGCTTCTTGTGGACAGCTTCCTGCCTCAGGAGCTCCGCTTGGTACTGCGCTAGGAGGTCCGTACCCCGAAGACTTCGGAGCGACAAGGAGACCGTATCGGGTGCTTCTTCATCAAGAAGATCATCCTTCTGGCTCCACCGACTTAGACGGAGGAGGTCACGGGAAAGGACACTCGTAGAAGAGAGCTCAGCGCTGCTATCAGCTTTCCACTCCAGCTCCTCCCGAAGGACTTCCTCCTCATCGATCACCTCCATCGTGTAGTCCACATCCAGCTCTTCATCTTCTAGGCGCTCAGCTTCGACGTCCGACATCGCTACCGGTTCTTTGCCTTCCTCCTCAGCGCTTTGCTCCGCAAAAGTAGGCGCATTCAGCTTCGATTCTTCAGCCGCAGAAGACCCGGGAAAGGGAGGGATAACATGGGCAGTCAAGCCCTTGCTCCTAGCAACCAGCTCGTGTGCTTCTTCCTCACGCTGCCGGGGCTCTTGTCGCTGACCTATCCTTTGGCGGGATAAGTCTCTCCAGCGCTCGTAGCTGTAGGCAATACCAAGGGCAAGCCACACGATACCCAGCAAGAGGAGCACGCAGAGTAGTATCGTCGTCATCATAGGGGAATCGTCGTTTTACGCCGCTGCTTAGCACTGGCTTGGTTGAGGAGCTCGCGGTGGGCTCTGAGGTGCTCACGGATGATGTTGTCGATATAGCTCACCATAGACACACGCTCATGGAGGTCTTGCAAGACACTGCGGAGGATCTCCAGCGTCTCGGCATTCATCGTAAAGGAGGTCTTCTCGCGGATACGTAAAGGGACAAAGTAGCTCGCACGGTATTCCTCAATCGTGGAGACCTCCCCTGAGGGGCTTAATGCCGCTACTTGCACCGAGGACGGTGATAGCACCGTCTTCTCCGGCACGCTCCGCTCCTCATCGATGGGATCAAAGTTCGCCGTAGCGGACGAAGGACTTTGGAGCACCCCATCCTCTGCCATTTCTTGGAGCTTAGCATCCAGGCGCGCCGGCGCTTCTCTTCAATCGTGGCCATCAGTCGTCGGTATGGATAGCTGGAGGGCACTGAGAACCCATCCAGCTAGTTCATCGATGTTCGTCCCTGCTCGGAGGGCTTTGTTCGGCGGGAGGTAAGTCGAGCGAAAGACCCCACGTGCCCCGTACATCGACAGCTCATGCGAGAAGCGATGTGTCCTATAAATCGGGAAGGGAACAAGCGTAAGCCCCTCCTCCTGGATATGCTGCGTGTAATGCGTGACCAGCATATTGCGCACCCGTCGATCCACCTTATTCCACAGAAGCCAGATATCCTTGATCCGAGCCGTCTGCATCGAGACACCCAAATCCTGGATACTCTTAGCATAGCTCAGGCAAGCAACCAGCGACTGGATATCAGGCTCCAAGGGAGAGAGGATATAATCCATCTCCAGCGAGAGCTCAAGAAGCTCCCTCGTCCCCGCATGACCAGGGAAGTCAAAGACGACCAACTGGTAGCCTTCCTCGGGATACTGCATCGCAAGCGCTTCTGCACGAGCAAGTGCCTCCTGAGGTCGTGCTTTGATGATACGGTAGGAGCGACGCTGGAGCTGATGGAAGTAAGTCTGCATATACGCCGTAAGAGCTGGATCCTCTCCTATCGTCCCCTTCTCTCGCTCACGGAGCTTGAAGAAGGAGTCCTGAGTCAGATCACAGTCCACGACAAAGAGCGAGATACCCTCCTCATAGTAGAGCATACTACTGAGGATCTCGGCTAGGGTACTCTTACCCACACCGCCCTTCTGTGAGGAGAAACCGAGATATAAAGGTCGAGGTCGAGAACTTTGCATAGCAAGCAATTGAGAACTGAATTAATTACCATGACGAGCGAGACAATAAGCGGGAGATCACTTAAGCAATCGCAAGGACTGCATCTCGATATCTCGAGATGTCGAGATCTCGAGAAATTAATTAATCGACATCTCGAGTGCTCTATCGCTCGCTCTGACTGCAAAGTAAGAGCTTAATTTCCCCCTTTTAGAAGCCAAGGAAGAGACGGGAAAGGCAAGGATAAAGTGGGCAGTAGGCTTATAGCAAGCCACTTACAACGAGGAAGTAACTTTGCAGTAGAATAGAAACATCGTCTAACACGACCGAAGGAGACAGCCCCCTAAAGGGCTGGATGCTTCATCGCAATCAACTCTTTCTACTGGCAAGGTGTGTCTTTGTCCGACAAACTATCGTTTTGCCGACAAAGACCCTTGCCCCAAGAGGAGAGAGAATCACTCCGAAGTCGTAATTACTACACCAAGAGTTATGTCTGAAAGGATAGAACGCTGGGACCGATGGGATACCCGACTGCCCAGCACCAAAGACCAAGAGAAAGTGATCGCCCTGTTCCATAAATCAGGAGCCAAAACGAAGTCAGACTTCGTGCGTGCTCGTCTCCTAGACGAGAGCTTTAAGGTCATCACCGTAGATAAATCCGCCGTCGAATACTACCGGAAACTCTCCCAGCTGACGGCCCAAACACATAAGATCGGCATCCTCTACAACCAAACAGTAAAGGCGATCAACAGCTATCATTCGGTCAAGGCAGCACAGGTAATGCTTCAACGCTTAGAGCAGTACTCCCAGCAAATTATCACCCTCGAGCAGCAAGCTATCAGCCTAACCCTAGACTACCGGAAGCGATGATTGCTAAGATCTCGAGCTCGGCAAATCTAGCTGGAGCCCTCGGCTACAACTTCAAAAAGGTAGTATCTGGGGACGCGAGTGTTCTCCTAGCTGAGGGCTTGTATGCCAATCCTGGAGGTGGCTATACCATGGAAGAAGTGCTTAGCGATATGCAGGCAGCTATTCCTAAGAAGTGTCGCACGAAGAATGTGGTCTTTCATTGCTCGCTTAATCCGCACCCAGACGAAAAGCTATCCGATGAACAGCTTACGCAAATCGCCCAGGAGTATATGCAGGCACTCGGCTATGGCGAGCAGCCCTACATCGTCTTTAAGCATAACGACATCGAGCGAGAGCACATCCACATCGTATCACTCCGTGTCAATAGCGCTGGGGAGAAGATTAACGATAAGTTTGAGAACAGACGCAGCAAACGAATCACCGATCTCTTGGAACGTAAGTATGGACTCATCCCCAGCACTCCCAGCAAGAAGCAGAAGACAAATGCCCCCACCTCCCAAGAGAACTTACCCTCGGATAATATCCGAAGCGAGATGGCCCAAACTCTTCGTGGGGTATTAACACACTACCACTTCTGCTCCCTAGGTGAATTCAAGGCCATTCTAGGAGCCTACCAACTGACTGCCGAAGAGGTCAAGAACACCTACCGAGGTAGAGAATACAATGGTCTCGTCTATGCCCCTACAGACGAGGCGGGGAATAAGCTCTGCCCGCCCATACACGCCTCTAAGATTGGAAGAGGCGTAGGCTACACTGCTCTCCAGAGTAAAATGAGACAGTCCAAGCAAAGGATCAAGCCCTTCCTCCCCGAGATACGCCAGCGGGTGCTGGACGTGATGCGCTCCTCCCCCCGAACGGAGGAAGAACTCTTAGCGAGCCTAAACAAGAGCGGGCTACGCTGTCTCATTCGTAAAAGTGAGGGCGGACGCATCTATGGCATCACCTTCATCGATGACAACCTAGGTATAGCACTCAATGGCTCGCGCTTAGGAAAGGGCTATGCTGCCAAGCAGTTTGAAGCCTACTTCTCAGCCCCTGACTCTAATCGCTTCCTAGATAAAAAGCTCTATGGCCACTTATCATCCCCCTGGGAGGCACCGAAGGGCCTCGCCCACAGTATTCCCCTCCTCTCGGAAGAAAGTGATAACCCCATGGAGTCGGTATTAGACGAACTTATCGGAGATCTTCCCCTTGCAACCGGTAACGACGATTGGAAGGAAGCAAGCTGGCAGCGCAAGCTCCGTAGACGACATCGGCTTAGGCTCAAGAGAAGAAAAGGCTGAACAAACCAACAACCTCCCTATTCTAACTTTAACAAGATTATAGCTATGGCACAAGAAGACGACCTCAGAGCCCTCGGGAAGATCATGGACTTCATGAGAGCGCTCTCCGTGATATTCCTCCTTATCAATGCGTATTGGTTCTGCTATGAAGCCTTCCTCACCTGGGGCTTCACACTCGGTATCGTGGACAAGATCCTTATGAACTTCCAGCGAACAACCAGCCTCTTCTCATCCATCCTTTGGACGAAACTCTTCTGCTTCGTCTTCCTTGCGCTATCCTGTCTCGGAACCAAGGGTGTCAAAGAGGAGAGCATTACTTGGCCAAAGATTTGGGCAGTACTCGCTGTAGGCTTTGTTCTCTTCTTTCTCAACTGGTGGCTACTAGCTTTGCCCATCGGCAAGGTAGGTGCTGCCTCGCTCTACATCTTCACGCTTTCGGTCGGATATATCTGTCTCCTCATGGCTGGTGTGTGGATGAGTCGCCTGCTCAAGAACAATCTGATGGACGACGTCTTCAATCTCGAGAATGAGAGCTTCATGCAGGAAATACGCCTCTTGGAGAACGAATACTCCGTGAACCTACCCACCAGATTCTACTACAAAAAACGATGGCACAAGGGATGGATCAACATTGTCAATCCCTTCCGTGCCTCCATGGTACTCGGAACCCCTGGCTCGGGGAAGTCCTTCGCCATCGTCAATAACTACATCAAACAGCAGATCGAGAAGGGATTCGCCATGTACATCTACGATTACAAGTTCCCAGACCTCTCGGAGATCGCCTACAACCATCTCTTGACGCACCTCGATGCCTATGAGGTAAAGCCCCAGTTCTTCGTCATCAACTTCGACGACCCACGCAAGTCGCATCGCTGTAATCCCATCAACCCCGCCTTCATGACGGACATCTCCGATGCCTACGAGTCCGCCTACACCATCATGCTCAACCTGAACCGGACATGGATACAGAAGCAGGGAGACTTCTTCGTCGAGTCGCCCATCATCTTGCTGGCGGCCATCATCTGGTTCCTCAAGATCTACCAGGGAGGCAAGTACTGCACCTTCCCCCATGCCATCGAGTTCCTTAACCGCCCCTACGCCCAAATCTTCCCTATCCTCACCGCCTACGATGAGCTCGCCAACTACCTGTCCCCCTTCATGGATGCCTGGGAAGGTGGAGCACAAGACCAGCTACAAGGGCAGATCGCCTCGGCAAAGATTCCACTCTCTCGTATGATCTCCCCAGCACTCTACTGGGTAATGACTGGCGATGACTTCTCCCTCGACATCAATAACCCACGTGAGCCCAAGGTCCTCGTCGTGGGGAACAACCCCGACCGACAGAACATCTACTCTGCTGCCCTGGGACTATATAACAGCCGTATCGTCAAGCTCATCAACAAGAAAAAGCAGCTCAAGTCCTCCGTTATCATCGACGAGCTACCAACCATCTACTTCCGCGGGCTCGACAACCTCATCGCAACAGCTCGCTCCAACAAGGTAGCTGTATGTTTAGGGTTCCAGGACTTCTCACAGCTCACACGTGACTACGGAGACAAGGAGAGCAAGGTGATTCAAAACACTGTGGGGAATGTCTTCAGCGGTCAGGTCGTGGGTGAGACAGCCAAAACACTCTCCGAACGCTTCGGGAAGGTCCTACAGCAACGGCAGTCCATGACTATCAATCGAAATGACAAGTCGACCTCCATCTCCACACAGCTCGATAGCCTGATACCAGCCAGCAAGATTAGTAACCTTACACAAGGGATGTTCGTCGGGGCCGTATCCGACAACTTCGATGAGCGCATCGAGCAGAAGATCTTCCACGCTGAGATTGTCGTCGATGTCGCTAAGGTTACAGCCGAAACCAAGGCTTACCAGCCCATCCCCGTCATTGCGGAGTTCCTTAACGAAGATGGCTCCGATAGTCTCAGCGAGACCATCGAAGCCAACTATAAATGCGTGAAGCAAGAGATCCTAAGCCTTGTCGAAAGTGAGATCGAGCGAATCAAGGCTAATCCTAACCTAAAGGGTCTGATTAAAAAGCTCGATACAATTCCCTCTAATAGTTCCTCCTCATAAATACCTCTACTCAGGTCAGGCCTAATTTTATGTCCCCTTGATCATCTACAGGAGTCGCAAGAACTTTATATTCGCTTACTAATTGGTGTTTGTAATTTTTGCTGACGGGATATAAAAAGGAATCGATACAAATCGAGATCTTATAGAAGAGTTAATATCTAAATATGCATTAACTATTGACTCAGAATCTGATATTTTTCTCACATTGGAGGCGAACAGAAACAATGTCGAATTATCATATCTGAGCCTAAAGGGATGTGACTTATTAAATACGTCCTCTATCTTACCTCGATAAGTAAATACACACCGTATGACAAAGTCTTCAAGGTTCGTTTTTTTACAAAGAAAAATTCTCCCATCCTCCTCAATAAAAACAGATACATTCCCCTTCCCCGATTTGTTTTTTTGAGAAAAAAGAATACATATACTCGAATATCGTTTATGAGATATATCCTTGAAATCTAAAACATCATCAAATGAGAAAAATATTAGGCTATCTTTACTGCAATCCGGATAAAATTGAATATCACTTGCCGTAAAACTATCTTGCTCTTTAAGTAATAGGAAAACACAGGGTGTTAAAATTATTAGTAATATACCAACAAATAGTATCCCTACCTTATAGTAAGCAGGTATTTTCTGTGATAAAATATCTTCTATTTCAGGGCTATACTTCATGGTGAATCACTATATCTCTAAATGCTATTGACCTAACTCCAATTGATTCTTAACAAGGTTATAATAGTATCCTCTTAAACTAGCCAATTCTTCGTGAGTCCCTTGCTCCACTACTCTCCCTTGTTCCATTACCATTATATTATCCGCATCTTTCACGGTACTAAGGCGATGCGCAACAACAACTACGGTTTTTTCTTGACAAAAGGTTTTTAGATTATTCATTATCTCCTTCTCATTATTAGCATCAAGAGCATTTGTCGCTTCATCCAAAAAAATAATACTAGGATTCTTATATACCATTCGAGCAATTAGTATCCGCTGTTTCTGCCCTTGACTTAAGCCTGTACCTTCCATTCCAATATGCGTATGATACTTCAATGGCAACATCTCTATGTAGTCATGAATACAAGCAACTTTTGCAGCATAAATAACTCGATCTAAATCAATCCCAACCAAATCAGAAAGAGCAATATTCTCTGCAATGGTAGCTGAAAAGATCAATCCATCCTGCAATACAGCACCGACCCCAGCTCTCCACTGAAATGGACTAATAGTATTAATATCATTATCTCCGACTAATATTTTACCATATGTAGGTGTATAGAGTCCCAAAAGCAACTTAATCAAAGTCGTTTTTCCACTACCACTAGCTCCAACTATTGCGGTCACCTTCTTCCTGGGAAAAATCAAATTAAGATCATGGATAACCATTTTATCTTCTGGATAGTTGTATGAAAAGGAAAGGTCCAAGACGCTTATATTCTCCTGGTGACTACTCTGAAAATCCTGTTTTCCCTCATGCTCATCTTTCATCATCTGTATCTCATGAAGTCGTCCAATACTAATTGATGCATCTTGTGCAGATCTAACAAACTGAATAAGCTGCTCTATTGGAGCTGATAATTGACCTATAATAAACATTATCGACATCATTTCACCCATTGTCAATTGTTCATTAACAACAGATATTGCGGCCAAGTAAGTTATAGCTAAATTTACGAATTGACAAAAAAACAGCCCTCCAGTTCTCTGTACTTGAGAGAGCAGAAGTCCTTTTAGACTAATTTTATATAGACCTGCTTGCAACCTCTCCCATCCCCAAATTTCCTTTTCTTCACTCCTGTTAATCTTAACCTCTGATATTCCTGTAATAAGCTGAATTAACTTGGATTGTTCTCCGGATGATTGAGCAAATCTACGATTATCCAACTCTCGTCGGTACTTTAAAAAAAGAAGCACCCAGATAACATAGATCGTATTCCCAAAAACAAAAATCAATAAAAACTGTAGCTTATAATAGCCCAGCAACGCCGAAAAAACAGCAAGATTAACAACGGAAAATACAGCGAGGAATGACTCTCCTGTGAGGAAACTTTCTACTCTCGAATTATCTTCTATTCTTTGCATTATATCCCCTACATTCTTAGTATCAAAGAATGTGAGAGGAAGGCGGACGACCTTTCGGAGAAAGTCTGACAAAAATAGTATATCAACCTTGTAATTAATTTGTAGCAGAGCCCAAGAGCGCAAAAAATCAACACAAAATCGAGAAATAAGGATTCCTAATTGTGCAAAAACAAGAATCCCGATTAAATGTTCATCCCTCAATTGAACACCATCATCGATGATTTTCTGAGTGAGCATAGGGAAGATAAACCCTAAGGCACTTGTAATAAGCAGAAATATAAGTATGTGGAAGAATAGCCGTTTATACCTCTGGACATACGGAAGAAAAGAGCTCCATATGGCTAACTTACTCTTTGAGATAGTTTTTTTTGTGAAGTCTTCCCCTGGCGTCAAAAACAAGACAACCCCTTTCCCATCATGAGTCTCAAAAAACCGACGAAATTCCACCATTGAAAATTTGCACCAGCCCTGTGCCGGATCAACAACATGAAAGATGGATGTAGAACGTCTAGAAGTAATCTTGTAGCAAACCATAAAATGCTTTTGATTCCAATGAACGATGCATGGGCCATCAAAGTGTTCGATCAGATCAAGAGCCGTTCCTAATACCGCGTTTGTTGTAAAGCCAAGTTTCTTAGCTGCTACATCTAGCCCGAATAAGGAGACTCCATCCCGTGCAATACCAGACCATTTTCGAATAGCTTCAACTTCCACATCTCTTCCGTAATACTTCGCTACAATCCTTAGGCATGTCGGACCACAATCCATCGAATCATACTGGCGAAAAGGATGAATGCGTTTTCGGAAAAACATACTAAAAGCGCTTATTCTCGTTACTAGTCTTCCCATTGCGGTAGCTGGCCTTGACCGAATGAAGGCGGTAGGAGACGTTTAGGCTGACGCCCGAGAAGTCCTGCTCTTCTACCTCACGGGCAAGGATGCCTGCCATCTCACGTGTCTCGTAGAGCTTGTTGTCGAGGAAGAGGTTCTGTAGCGTGAGATCGATGGTAAAGTTCCCCAGCTCCTTCGATAGCATCAGGCTATAGTCCCAGCGGGCAGAGAGGTCAGAGAACAGTC